>Ga0007809_10000295_pt1 | contig 20428 bp, 20 predicted proteins | sample CryBogCBE02Aug07_FD_60383 | JGI IMG/M metagenome (GOLD analysis project Ga0007809, IMG submission 60383) | Freshwater microbial communities from Crystal Bog, Wisconsin, USA - CBE02Aug07 | ecosystem: Environmental > Aquatic > Freshwater > Lake | place: Crystal Bog, Wisconsin, USA | collected...
ATTGACCAAAGAAATGCTGGTGCTAGTGTTACCCCCGGAACTGGTGGAACCTACACTTTAGATAGATGGCAATATGTAAATAATCAAGCGTCAAAGTTTTCAATACAACAAAACGCTGGTTCTGTAACACCTCCGATTGGTTTTAATAACTATATTGGTTTTACTTCTTTATCGGCTTATTCTTCAGCTTCTTCAGATTATTTTGTTTTAACTCAATCTGTTGAAGGTTTTAACTGGTCAGATTTAGGATGGGGAACATCAAATGCCAAAACTGTTACTTTGTCTTTTCAGGTTTATAGTTCATTGACTGGTACTTTTGGCGGTTCTTTTGTAAATTCAGCAACCAATAGAAGCTACCCATTTACATACACAATTTCTTCAGCTAATACATGGACATCAATTAGTGTAACTGTTGCTGGCGATACTGCTGGCACTTGGGTCGGTGCAAATAACGGCATTGGTGTTCGTGTTTATTTTGATTTAGGAAGTGGGTCTACATTTAGAGGAACTGCTGGCTCTTGGTCTTCAAATTACTATCTTGCCCCAACTGGTGCAGTTTCCGTAGTAGGAACAAACGGAGCAACCTTCTACATCACCGGCGTTCAACTCGAAGTTGGCAGCTCAGCAACTGGTTTTGAATATCGTCAGTATCAGCAAGAGTTGGCATTGTGTCAGCGTTATTATATTAAATATCCTCAAGGAAGTATTGTTGGTAATGGTTTATCAGATGGCGGAACAAATATGCGAGTTGTAAACGCAATAACTCCAGTAACTATGAGAACAGCCCCCTCTCTTAATTGGAATGCAATGGTAGTCTATTCTGGTAATTTAACAAATTATGGATTTACTGGAGTGGGTGGCACAGTATTAGGCCCAAGTAGCGTTAAATTTGATGGCGTCACATCTTCAAGTCCAGCAGCTAATACAGCATTGTGTTTAATTGCTGACGCCTCTGGCGCTTATTTTGCAATGTCTGCGGAGTTATAAAATGTATAAATTATTTAATATAGATAATAAAACAACAACTATTATAAGATTAGAAGATAATACTTTTATTCCGCTTAACCCTGACAACACAGACTACCAAGCCTACCTCAAATGGCTCGAAGCCGGCAACACACCCCTACCAGCAGACACAGGAGCATAATCAATGAGCTTAATTTTATCCGGTAACTCCGGCTCGATGACGGTAGATAGTACCGCAGGGGTGACATTCCCCAACGGCACTAATCCTCAAGCTGCACCTAGTAAAGTGTTGCAAGTTATTCAAACAACATTAAATACTGTTTTCAGTACAACATCGTCTACTGCGGTAGATACTGGTATTACAGCTTCCATAACACCGTTGTTTTCTACAAGTAAAATACTTGTTATGATGTCTATTCCTTATCAATTCTCTGGCGGAAGTGATAACGGAGGAACTTTTTTAATTGTAAGAAATTCGACAACTATTTGGAATGGCCAAAGTGCAACTTTATACGCCTATAATAGTAATGGGGCAAATATTTACAATAGTGGAGTTGCAGCTTTACAATATTTAGATAGCCCAGCAACAACAAGCTCAACGACTTATAAATTGCAAATTTACACCAGACAAAGCCCCGGTGTATCAACAGTTCAAGTTGCATCTAATAACGCACCTGCAACAATAACTATTATGGAGATAGCACAATGATCAATTTACATGACGCTATTCGTGCACTAAATCCATTAATTATTACGATCCGTGGCGATGTAGCCTATGATGCAAACGAGCAAGAAGTTGCTTATGACAAAGCTGCCGCAGAAGCCAAACTAACCGAACTCCAAGCAGCGCAAGCACAAGCCGAACAAGCCGCAGCCACAGCTAAACAATCTGCTCTAACCAAACTCGCCGCATTGGGCTTAACCCAAGCAGAAATCAACGCACTCATTGGTTAATTAAATGAACGAAATGGATCCAATTAAGACGGCAAGGGAGCTTGCCACCCATGCTAATGATATTGAGCATTTACAAGCCGACATGGACAAGATGATTCAGGAGATGAAAGAAATCAAGGAATGCATCCAAGCCATCCAGAAGACCTTAGCTGAGGCTCATGGCGGTTGGAGACTGCTCCTCGGTATTGGTGGCGCTGCGGCTCTGTTAGGTGCCATTTTGGCCAATCTGTTCCAAGGCTTTCTGAACAAGTGAGCCAAATACTAAAACAGCTCCTCACCGGCAAAGACTGTCAAACTTATGACATCGGTCGGGTGACTTGGCTAATTAGTTTATTGGCCGTGATTGCGCTTGCTTTTTATGAGGTAATGCACAGCACCATCAGCATTCGTGAACTGGCTGAGTCATTAGGCATTGTCTCTGCAGCTGGCGGCGCCAGTGTGGCCATGAAGGGCAAAACGGAACCGGGGGACTGATGTTTCCACTATCCATACTAACTTATGCAAAAATTGGATTTTGTGCTTTATGTTTATGCGGGGCTGGCTATCTTGGCTACTCTTTGGAAGCTGCTCGCTTTGATCGTTATAAAGCTGAGCAACTGGCTCTTACTCAAAAAGCCGAACAAAAACATCAAGCAGCCGCCGACGAAATAAGGAAAGAAAAAGATGCGCAAATCGCTTCTATCAATAACAGCCTCGCTGATGCTCTTGTGCAGCTGCGTAGCCGTCCCAGTCGCGCCCAAGCCTCCAGCAATGGACAAGGCGGAACTGGGCTGTCCCTTTCTGCAGAGGATGCAACTTTTCTTGAGCGGGAAGCTGCCAGAGCAGACATCTTGCGCTCAGCCCTAGACGCTTGCTATAAACAATACGATTCGTTAAACAAATGAAAAAAGAAGAACTGTCCGCTTATGTCACCCTTATGGCTACTGCCACGCTTACTGTTATCCTTCTTAGTATGGTTGGTGCTTTGCTTGTGGGTTTATTTAATCCTGCAGTAGACAATACCGAGATATTTAAAGCAATTACTCCAGCCTTCCAGACTATCGTCGGGGGCTTTATTGGCCTAATCACTGGCATTAAGATTGGCGAAAACCAAGAGTAGTACCCCAATTTACGCTATACTAGCGTAGAGTAAGGAGCAAAAATGAATAAAAAGATAGTTGTAGTACTGTTGTGGGTTTTAGGCATATTTGCCGCAATTCACTTCACAGACCGTTATACCCAGATTGAAGAAAACATTATGGCAATTGCTAAATCAACCCTAGACTTCATTACCAAAGAAGAAGGCGCCCGTAACAAGGCCTATAAGGATTCTAAAGGCCTTTGGACTATTGGTGTTGGCCACCTCATCAAAGCGGACGAGCAGTACCTTCTTAATGCGACCCTGACAAACGAGCAGGTAGAAGACCTGCTTAAAAGCGATTTAAAGTGGTGTAGCGAGGCCGTAGAGAGCTCGGTGAAGGTACCCCTTCAACAGAACCAATTTGACGCTCTATACAGCCTTTGCTTCAATATTGGAGAGACTAACTTCCGTAAGTCTACCGTTGTTAAGAAAATTAACGCAAATGATATGCGGGGGGCAGCAGACGCTATCCTCATGTGGAATAAGCCAGATGTGCTTGTTAACCGCAGAAAACGCGAAAGAGCATTATTTTTAGGGGCGTAAACCCCCCATTTTTTGCATTAGTATAAGTAGGACTGATCATCCTTTTTTAATCAATTACTCGAGGAATTGCCATGGAAGGCTTTAAAAAGATAGTTAAAATGAAGACAGGCGGCGGCGTGTCTAAGGCTGTAGCTAAGTGCTACGGCGGCAAGATGAAAAAAGGCGGCGAAGTAGATGCTGCTGACATCAAGCAAGATAAAGCAATTGTTAAAAAAGCCTTTGCTATGCACGATAAACAAGAGCATGGCGGTGAAAAGACTGATCTTTCCAAACTCAAGCGTGGTGGTCGTTCTAAAAAAGAATGCGGAACTGTACGTAAATACAAGACCGGTGGCTCTGTAACCAACGTTTACGAAGCTAAGAAATCTTCTGGTGACTTAGATAACATCCGCAAAACCAAGTTAATCAAACCCGGTAAAGCAGATGCCCCATCTAAAGCAGCTGTAAAAAGCAAAGATGTTGGTGCAAAAACCACTGGTGCATCTGGTCACAAAGACCCGTACATTAAGAGCAAAGAATCTGGTAAAACAGCTGCAGCCCCATCTGGTGCTAAAGGTGGACCAAACAAATATAAGTGCGGCGGCAAAGTAAAGAAAATGGCTGGTGGTAAACAAGTAGGTGCTTCAGCAGCACAACAAAAATACTACGATAAAAACATGGCTGAAGGCGACAAAAAAGCAGCAAAAGCTGATTACGAAGCCTTTGGTTCACGTGGTGATGCAGCTCGTAAGGGTATGTCAGAAGGTCGTATGGACGCGCTTGGTAATGCGTATAAGAAGGGTGGCAAAGCAAAAGTAAAAAAGTTTGCTGACGGCGGCTATACTGGTGACGACCCTATTGTTAAGTATCGTATGGGTATGACAGACGCCGCTGGTAATCCAACAACACCAACTCCAGCTGCTGCCCCAGCTCCTACAGCACCTAATCCAGCTATGATTGAAGACGAAAGCGATCGTGGCAATGTAAGCCCAGCTGCTGCAGCTTTCAACAAAGATATTCCTGGCGCAGGTCCTGTTGCTACTGCAATGCGTCCTACTCCAAGAGTACGTCGTGTTACAGCAATGAAAAAACCTGGCATGATTGATAACCTTTTAGCTAAGCCAAGCGTTAAAAACTTCCTAAACAACTTTAACCAGTCTGCTTTAGTAGGTGCTAAAAAAGGCGGCAAAATTAAAGGTAAATGCTAATATGCCAAGTAAATCACAAGCACAAGAGCGCTTGATGGCTGCTGCGGCACACAACCCTAAGTTTGCTAAAAAGGTTGGTGTTCCTACTAAAGTTGCCAAAGAGTTTAACAAGGCCGACACAGGCGTAAAACTTAAATCATTACCAAAGCGAGTTTCTGGTAGGGGGCGCTAAATGGCGTACAGCAACACAACTGGTCAAACAACAATCAATGTTGACCAGTTAATTTCATACGCGTTTCGTGACTCCGGCAAAGCTGCTGAGGAAATGACACCTGAGCTAGTTAACGCTGGCAAGCAGGCGCTATTCTACAATTTACAAAACCTTTCTAATCTTGGTGTAAACCTTTGGTTATTGGATAACATTCTGTTGGGCGCTCAAACCGACCAACAGATTTTAACGCTTCCAAAAACAACCATTGACATCCGTGAAGCTAACTGGGTTTATGTTCAAAACATTGCCCCAAACGCAGCTCTTCCAGCGGATAATGCCGGCGCTCCTAACTTATTTACTCAGTCCTTACAAAGCGGCCACGCCACTTCTACGCTAGCTGAAAACTGGTTTGGCGCTGCATACAATCCAGAACAACGAGTATTTTACGTTGGTTTTAACGCATACTCCCCAGGTACAACCACCACATACAATCTTATTTATGAGACCAGCTATGATGGTGTTACTTGGACCAACCAGCAAGTTCTCCCATCTACCACATTAAGTGATTATCAATGGGCTTACTTTAATATCAATATTACACAGAATTATGGATTCTATCGCCTGCGTAACGCAAGCACAACATCCACGTTCTCCTTACGTCAGATAGTATTTTCACAGTCACAACAAGTCATTCCTTTGGCTCGTTTAAACCGTGATGATTACTGGAATCTGCCTAATAAGCAATTCCCGTCTGTTCGTTCTTTGCAATATTGGTACGATCGTCAGATCGAACCACAGATGTATCTTTGGCCTGTACCAAACAATGATTTCCAAATGTTTCAGCTTGTTATTGAAAAACAAATGGAAGATGTTGGTTCATTAACAAATCAAATCTACGTACCAGATCGCTGGATTAACTCAGTGCAGGCCACATTGTCGCACCGTTTATCCCTACAGATTCCTGGTGTGGATGCAAACCGTATTCAGTATTTAGAAGGCTTGGCAGAGAAATACTTCATGCAAGCTAACAATGAAGAGCGTGATAAGTCACCTATTTACTTCCAACCTAACATAAGCTACTACACAAGATGAGCGTAATAATGACTTACGATTCGCTGGTGTTGAACATCCAGCAATACATGGAGCGCGATGATGCTGATTTCGTTGCTCAGATTCCTAACCTTATTGCGTTGGCAGAATCATCTATTGCTGCAGAACTCAAGACATACCTCCAGCTTATCGTAGTAGAAACCAATCTGGCAACTAACCAGACTGTGCTTAATAAGCCAGCTCGTTGGCGTAAAACTGTTTCTATGAAAGTCAATGGCAAACCAGTGTTGCTTCGTAGTCAAGATTATGTAGCTCAGTATCTTTCAGAATCTAGCAACGCCCAGCCACAGTACTATTCAGAGTACGATTATAATAACTGGAATTTTGCGCCATCTCCAGACACAAGTTATCCAGTGGAAATTATTTATTATGCTGAAGTGCAACCATTGGATGCAGTAAACCAACAGAATTTGTGGACAGCTATTGCACCACAAGCTATGTTATATGGTGCGCTGTTACAAGCTCAAGGATATTTAAAAGCATTAGATAAACTGCCTGTTTGGAAAGGCTATTATACAGATGCTATTGCAGCACTTAAGAAAGAAGACAATTCTCGCCGTGTGGATCGTAACACTTCGGTACAGGAACCCTAATATATGACTACTCCAGTTTACGTATCCCCCTTTACAGGTACAGTAGTAACTGCTACTGATGTATCTTACTATGCTCTTGCATTTAGTTCAAATACGCAGCTTTTCTGGCCTTCTACAGTTAACAATAGCCAAACACCAGCGGCCCGTATTATTGATTGCGTTGCTTCTACTTCTGGCCTTGTTATTAAATTACCTCAAGGCAATCAAGGTACATTGGGTGCGGATATTCTATTCCGTAACTTAGGTGCGCAACCATTTACTATTACAGATTATAATGGCGGCGGTTCTTTTACTGTTCCGGTTGGTATTTCTAAATATGTATATCTTGTTGATAATACAACTGTAGCAGGTGTTTGGAACAACGTAACATTTGCAGCTGGTACATCTTATGCTGATGCAGCGTCATTAGCAGGTTCTGGTTTAACAACTGTATCTGGTAAATTAGCAACAACACAAAATCCTATTGATTTAACAACTAGCCCTGTTATTAACGATAACAGCCGTGCAGCTACCTTTGTTTGGAACTCCGGCGTTGGTACGTTTACACTTCCAGCAATTTCTAGTTTATCAACAGGTTGGTATATTGGTTTCCGTAATAACGGAACAGGCTCATTAACAATTAACCCAACATCACCAAATACAATAAATGGCTTTACAACCATTACAGCAAATCCTGGTGATTCAGGGTTTATTATGCTGGATTCAAACAATGGTGGTTTTATTACCGTTGGTTTAGCTCCAGCTAATAACGTTACATTTACAGCAGCTACATACGATGTTGATACTATTCCTGGTAATACATTTAGCTTAACTTCGTTTGCTCCAATCATTCAAACCTATATTGCTCAGACTACCACTCGTACAGCAACACTAGCAGTAACATTACCAGCGATTACCCAGATTTATATTTTAGTTAATAATACTAATCAAACTGGCTATAACATTACATTCCAAAACCAAGGCAGCTCACAGCCACCATTGGTGTTATCTGCAGGTAACGTATTAACTGTTCTTAGCGATGGTTTAAATTTATTCCCATTAACAACCGCATCCACCGGTTTGTTCTATGCAGCAAACGGTACTGCTGCCCTTCCTTCGTATTCCTTTAACAATGATACAACTACAGGCATGTACCTTGTCGGTTCTTCTATTCTTGGTTTAACAGCTAACGGCCATGAAATTATTCAAATGGATAACTCAAACTTATCTGTACCTCTTGTAACAGTAAACGCAACTCTTAATGCCCAATTAATTCCTGGTGGGACGTTCTAAATGGCGGCTGATAATCAGCAACAGGATACCTCGCAATATACTTCGATTTACTCACTGGCTATTCCAGCGGGTATCAAGCGCGATGGTACTCAGTTTCAAAACGACCAATACACCGATGGTGTGTGGTGTCGTTTTCAGCGTGGTGATCCTAAAAAGATAGGAGGCTACCGCACACTGTTTCAAAGTCTTGTTGGTATTTATCGCGGAATGATAGCTCAACCATTTAATGGTGTTAACTACATTTTTGCTGGTAACTACCAAGAGCTAGACGTATTTACAACTGGTACTACATACGCAACTGGTAGTGGCCCATTTAAAGTTAACATACTTCCAGGAACAACGTATGTAACTTTGGTATCTAATACAACGTCTTCTTTTGTTGTAGCCGGCAACCAAACAACTTTATTTCCTACTGGTACTAAAGTTATTTTTACCCAAACTGGTACACCAACAGTGTATACAGTTAGTACATCTACATTCTCTACACCAAATACTACAGTAAACGTTACTGGCGGATCTATTTCCGGTACACCAACCAAAGTATGGATTGACAATACTCCCGTGTTTACTAGTGATGTAGATCTTCAAACAGACCCATCAATTGGTAACTATCGTGTTACTTGGCAGTTTGATTCAATCTTTAGCCCATCCGGCGGCAATCTTCAAGTATTAGCACATCCAGGATACAACTTAGAAAATATTGATAACGGTGTTGTAAGTCAAGTTCTTATTGGAAACATTACGCCAGACTCAACAGATACTTGGAACTTTACTGGCTTATCTGATAGCGCAGGTCAAAACCCAACATATAAACCAATTAGTGTTGACGGCGGCGTTTGTGTTCTGTATCCATTTATATTTGTTTACGGTTCTAGTGGCTTTATTGCCAATAATAATGTAAGCACTACATACGCATCTCAAAGCCCCTATGATTGGAATGGTACATTTGCCAATCAGGTAAACGTAGCCTCATCAAAGATTGTTAAGGGTATGCCAATGCGTGGTGGTACTAACTCACCATCGGGTTTATTTTGGGCCACTGACTCCCTTATTCGTGCTTCTTTTAACTCCCAAGCAACTGGAATTTATTGGACGTACGATATTATTTCTAGCCAAATTTCTATCATGTCTTCCAACGCTGTTGTGGAGATGGACGGAATTTATTTCTGGATGGGCGTTGATCGTTTCTATCTATATAACGGTTCTGTACAAGTATTACCAAACGATAAAAACGTAAACTGGTTGTTTAACAACATTAACTACGAACAACGCCAAAAAGTGTGGGCTACTAAGATTCCACGCTATAATGAGATTTGGTTCTTTTACCCTCGTGGTACCGCAACAGAATGTACAGATGCTATTATTTATAACGTAAAAGACAAGCTCTGGTATGATGCTGGTCAAGCAACAGGTGCTCAACGTTCTTGTGGATATACTACAGAAATTTTTCCAACACCTATTTGGGCTGATTGGAATTATAATCCAATTTTTAGTAGAACATTTAATGTTATTGCACACCCAGCTAGTTTACCCGCTCCAAACGCTAATCAATTTTATTTAGCTGGCGATCAAACAATTGGATTTAGCCCGGGTGACTCAGTATCATTTAGCAACACAAACAGTTTTAATAAAACTTATGTTATTACAAATAGTACCAATATTTATAATACAACTGTAGTTCCACCGGGTGTTACTCGGATAACTGTTGCTGAAAACTTTTCCCCTAGTCCAACCGTTGGGGAATCAGTATACAGCGTTGCAGGTGGGTTTAATATTTGGCAACATGAATATGGTCAAAATGAAATTGCACTAAATGGTGAATTTGCTATTTACTCTAGCATTACTACCAGCGACATTGGCTGGTTAACAGGTACGCCAAGCCAAGATGGTTTAGTTGGGGTTAACCGACGTATGCACTTGCGTCGTGTTGAGCCAAACTTTTTACAATCCGGCACAATGTCTATGAGCATTTTAGGTCGTAAGTTTGCTGGCAGTCCAATGCAAGAAATTGCGGGACCATATTACTTTAACCAAGACACTGGTAAAATTGATTTACGTGTAGAATACCGTTTAGTTCGTTTAAAATTTGAATCTAATGTAATTGACGGTAATTTTGAAATGGGTCGCAATTTAATTACAGCAGAGTTTGGCGATGAGCGCCCTTAAAAACTTTCAGCAGTTTTTTCCATGTTTGCCGGACTATATGACATGGGAAGACTGGAATGGCAATTTGGCTATTTATTACGGCCAAAAGAATATTGAATTTTCCCCGGAAGAAGATTGGAAATACGGCGCCATGAATATTGTTTTATCCGAGACTTTTGGCACATATCCTGTGCCGTCTCCCAGCACCTATGATAATTGGCAGGATTGGGCCAAAGATTTTACTGAAATAATTAACGGTCCAAGTCGTTGATTTAGGGCGAAAAACGCCCTATTTTTGCATTAGTATAGGTAGAAATATTTAATAAAAGAGAACATGTCCTCATTTGTTGATTCTAAACATCAAAAGCTAAGCCAAGAGGAAATCTTTGCAATTGCTGCCAAAGAGACTGGCGGTAAATACACGCCTGAACAAATTAAGGCAAGTGTAGCTTTAGAGGTATCACAATTGCATGCTCTTTGTATGCAGCAGGGCAATACTATTTTTATAGTACATCCAACACCCGTGGATAAAACCATTGGTGTTTTTCGTGCTTTAAACGCCGATACAATGCCTAACTACTTAAAGAACAGTTTAGTATTTACTAAAGCCATGGGTTTGGCTGGGTTTAAACATCTGGTTACTCAATTTGAAGAGCCTTCTTTATTAAATATTTTTAAATACGTTAAACGTAATCGCCCGTTTCCTAACATGGGATATATGGTTCAAAAAACTAAAGATCACCAATATAAAGTTACTGTCAATTTAGGCGACGCTAAAAAAGGTGGTCTCCCAGACCAAGCACAACCTCAAGAACAAGGGGCGCTATAATGGGTGGAGTGGCAGATGCAGTTTCTAACGTAGTAAGTGATGTTGGTGGTGCAATTGGCGACGTTGTAAATGCCGTTGGTACTATTGCAGAAGATACCGTCCACGTTGTTGAGCAAGCTGCTAATACTGTAGGACATGCTTTAGAGTCTGTTGGTAGAACGGTTGTTAATGATCCTATAGGCACACTTGCCAAAGTTGGTGCCGTTGTAACACAACAGTATTGGGCTTTGCCACTTATTTCTGCTGCAGACGTAGTTGCTCATGGTGGTAACTTAGAACAAGCCGCTATTGCTGGCGGGGTATCATATATTGGTGGTAATATTGCTGCGGGTGTTAGTGATGCTTTAGCAACTAGCGCAGATTCAACATTGCAAGGCGTTCAAACAACAGCAGACGGTAGCACAGTGTATACCTATAGTGATGGTAGCACAATGACTCAAACTGCTGCCGGTGAAACTTCATACACAGATCCAACTGGATTAAGTCAGGGCACAGCAAATGCTCTTGGTGGTGCTGCAGCAAATGCTGCTAAAACACTAGTTCAAACAGGTGATATTACTAAAGCAATTACATCTGGTGCTATTAGCGGAGCTGGTGGTTATCTTGGTTCAGAAGCTAGCGGCGCCCTTCAAGGTGAGGGTGTTAGTACAGGAACTGCCAACGTAACTGGTGGTATTGCTGGTTCTACAGCAGCTGGTATTCTTGCAGGAAAAACCGGCAGTGATGCGTTAGCTGGTGCAATTTCTGGTTCCATTATGAAAACTGTAATGGGTCAAGCTAGTAGCACATTAAAGTCTGCATGGAATGATGTAAATAATACGGTTACAGAATATAATACTCAGTTAGATTCTGCAAAACAATTTTTATCAAACGAGTTAACACCAGCACAACAAGACGCAACTGCAGCACAAACTGCTGCTAAAACATCTTATGATAATTACAATAATTTAAATAGTCAATTTAATGATTTAGTAAGCAAATATAATGATGCTAAAAATTCTGGTGATACTGCATCTGCAAATACTTATGCTGATCAAGCTAATGCGTTAATACCACAATTAAACGCAGCTACAGACCAGTATAACAAAGACGCTGGAACTTACCAAACAGCCTTAGATAAATTTAATAATTTAAATAGCCAGTTTACAGACACAACTAGTAAGCTGTCAGATTTAAAGAATACATACTCTGAACAAAACGCAGCACTAACGCAACAATCCGCAGAGTTGCAAGCCGCGGCTCAAAAAGTTGCTGGTATGTCTACAGAAGCACAAACAGCGTTTACAAATGCAACAAGCACTGGCGCTGATGTTGCAACAGCATTAGATACAACTACTAAAGTTAATAGCATGAATGATGTTGCACAAACAACATTTAATAGACAGTTTGCTGAAAATGGTAGTTTAACAGATTCATTAAACCAAGCTAGTACTGTTAATTCTTTAGATTCTAATCAGTTATCTGCTTACACTCAAGCAGTTAAAAACAATTTGAATTACGACCAGTCTTTGACTGTAGCAAGTAACGCCGCTAATTTTAATGCCGCCGGTCAAGACGCGTATGCTCAAGCATTAAAAGCTGGTAATAGTGCGCAAGATGCTTCAGAATTGGCATTGTTAACACAAGTAACAGCACCGGATACACCATCTATAACTGGCAGTGATGTAGTAGGTGCTTTAACTGGTAGCTCGACTGCAAACGCAGCGGAAACACCGGCACCAGCTAGTACAATTGAGGGTAAGTATCACCAAGACCCAAGCACAGGTATGTGGAGTGTTGTTGGGGCAGGGCCAGATGGTAAACAAGTTACATTAGTTCCTTTAGCTCAAGGAGCAGGTGCTCCACTAGTTGAAGGCGCTTCCGCTGGTCAATATAGCCTTGGTGCAGATAATACTGCGGTTCCTGTTTCATCTACCCCAACATTGGTATCTGAAACAACGGACCCAACAACTGGTAACGTAACACAAAAACTTAGCGATGGTACAACTAAAGTATTAGATGCTAATGGTGATCCTGTTGCAACAACAAGTCCAAGTCCAACAGAAGCCCAACCAGGTGTTACAGGAACAGAAACACAACCTCCCACAACAGCATCTGATAGTTCTTCTGGAACAGGTGGACCATCTATTGCTTCGGCATTGACAAACACAACAGGTTTGCCAGTTGGTGGTACACCTAGCAGTACAGGTACAGCTCCTGTAAAAGCTCCCCTAGTATGGAGCCCATCTTTAGGTAAATGGATTCCAGCTGGTTCTGCCGCAACTGCTGCGGCTGCAGCGGCACCGGTAGCTTCTACTACTGCAACAGCACCAGCAACTACAGCACCAGCAACAACACCAGCACCAGTTGCTAGTACAGACATTAAAGATTTAACCCCAGGTTTAACTAAAGGATCTGAGTTTAAATTTGCTAATGAACCAACGTTTACACCGCAATTAACCCAAATGCCACAACAGGCTATTAACCCAGACTATGCGACTGAAATTATGAGTGCAGCTACAGGCGGATCAACTAACAACGCTAATACAACTTCATCGTCAACTATTACGGATTTGACTCCGACGTTGACACAAGCTGGTAATAAGTTTAAATTTGCATCTTCACCAACATTTACACCGGGTACATTTACCCCTGTAATGACTGGTGCTTTACCATCGTCGCAAAACATTTTAGCTGCTGCAACAGGCGGTCAAGTTCCTGGATATGCTGAGGGTCAAAGCGTTCAAATACCAGATGCCCCATCACCCTATTTGCGTCCAACATTAACACGTGGTCGTGGTTTACAACCATTTAGCCATTTTGGTGGTGCTCAGTTCCCAGGATACCAGCCACAGCGTTTTGCTGCAGGTGGTAGTCCAGATATTCCAGAAGGGCATGATCCACAGTTCTTTAGTGAAGGTGGTTTAAACTCATTAGAAAACAAATTTGTTACTGGTGACGGTGACGGAACTAGCGATAGCGTAGCAGCTATGCTGGCAAAGGGTGAGTTTGTAATCCCTGCTGATGTAGTATCAGATTTAGGAAACGGTAGCAACGATGCTGGTGCAGAAGTTCTTGATGAGTTCTTAAAAACAATTCGTGAGCACAAACGTGCAGCAGACGCAAAAAATTTACCGCCCGACAGTAAGGGCGCCCTCGCATATTTATTAGACGCAAAACGTAAGGTAGGCTAATCATGGCTGGATTAAATAATTTATTATCCGATTCCCAACAAACCCAAACAACGATGCCAGCTTGGTATGACCAAGCACAACAGGCAATTGTTAATCAAGGGACTCAAGCAGCTGCTGCAGCGCCTACAATGGCCAATACAACAGCTCAGCAAGCTATTAACACGCTGCAAGGGCCTACTAATCCTTTTAGCCAAGCTCAGGGCACATTACAACAAATCTCCAGTGGTGCAGCCAATCCTTGGATTACCAATCCTATAACCGGTACTGTAACACCAAATACCCAAACAGCTATGGGTGGTTTGTTCCAAGCTGAAAATCAGCAGTTAAATCAACTGTTACCTAACTATACTGCCGGCGCAGAAGCTAGCGGTATTGGTTCTGGCAACTTTGGTAGCTTGCGTGGTCAAACTGCAGTAGATAAAGCTAAAGCTGACGCGTTCTCTAACCTTACAGCCCAACAAATGGCTGCTGCACTGCAAAACCAGCAAACAGGTCAGGCAGCTGCTGCTAACTTAGGTAACGTTGGTTCACAAGGTATTACATCAGAAATGAACGTTGGTACAGCCCAACAAAATGCCCCATTCCAAACTGTTGGAAACTTGGCCAGTTTACTAGGCACTTTGCAAGCTCCTACAACAGTTACAAGCCAAAAACAACTTTCACCATTGGGTCAGATGACAACCCTTGGAAATACATTACAAGGCGGTTTAACAGCACTTGGCAATACTTCAGCTGGTGCAAGCCTATTAAAAACTTTAGGATTAACTGGTCTTGTTCCTGGTAGCAATAAAACTACTACAACTGGTGGTGGTACTTCTACAGGTGGTGGTACTTCTACAGGTGGAGTTGATACGGCAGGTCAAGGTCAAACTACTGTAGCTCTGCCGGTTGATCCAAGTTGGGGTGCTCCAGTAGCAGGAACAGGCGCTAACGGTGGTGCAGGTGCTGGTCAAATCCTGGGTCAAGACGGTAACGTGTATAATGATCCATCCTATGGAACAAACGCTGGCGGATTAGACACCGGTATTTATGGGCCAACACCAGATGGTAGCAATATTGATTTGCAACCAACTGATACAACTGTAACCGATACGCAGCAACAATACGGAGTTTAAGAATGGCAGACTCAAAAGGTAACTTACCTACAGAAGAACTAGATCAAGCAGATACGGAAGCTGCAACTCCTTCTGCTGCTGGCGCACTTCCCGGTGCAGGTGCTACAGTTAAAGTTACACCTGGTAAAGGAAGCAACATTTCTGTACCAGGTGCTACTTCAATGGATGAAGCACAAACCATGGCTGTTTTAAACCGTTTACAAGAATACGTAGACCAAAAAGATAGCAACAAAGGTTTCTTAAACCCATTGATGAAGGGTTTAAATCTTGGCTATGCTACTACATACGGACCAGAATCCTTTCAACGTGCTCAAGCACAATACGATTTACAAGATAAAGATATACAAAATACACTAGCTACTATGGGAAGTTTGGCATCTAGCTTGTCACAAAATAAAGCATTCTTGCAAGCAGCTAACGCCCCAACTGGTGGCGGCGCAACTGGTGCAGGAGCAGCTGGCCCAGGTGGTGCAATGCAAATGCAAGGCACACAGCTCTCCCCTATTGATAGCATTATTGCTAGTTTACCACCAGCATTACAAGAACAAGCCCAAATCTATAAAAAGATGGGCACCCGTGCTGGTTACGATGAGATCTTTAAAATGGGTCGTGAATACGAAACTAAAGGTCGTACTAGCGAGTCTAAGAACCGTGCTGAAATCTTTGCTATGCCAGAAGGCCCAGAAAAAGATATTGCTATGCAAGAGTTCTTTAGCAAAGCATACCAACCTGTTTCTACTTTTCAAGGTGGCTTTGAAAGCAAAACAAGTGGTGCTGGCGCTGCACGTGGAACGGGTGCTATGCCACCTGCTGTTTCGTTTGTTAATAACGCTAGAGCGGCTGGTATTCCAGTCATTAGCGGTGTTCGTACACCATTAGAACAAGCTGAGCTACGCCATCATCGTGACCCAAACACCGGAGAGTGGTTAACTAAAGAAGGCCGACCAGTTGCAGAAGATAGCAAACACTTTACTGGTACAGCAATTGACGTAGATCCATCTAAGCCGCTTGGTCCACAAGAAAAGGCTTGGTTACAAGCTAACGCATACCAACCAAATCCTAGCCGTGATGCTAATCATTGGGAAATGCGCCCAGCTACAATCGCTCAAAATACAGCACAAGCTCCTGCTCGCGCTTCTTCGGCTCCTGGTGGACCTCCTGCAGGTTCTGTTGAAGGTGCTAAATACCAGACTGAGCAGTTTGGTAAACAAAATGATATGGACCGTGATGCTATTGTTAAACCTCTGCGTGAAACACAGCAAAAGAACTTAGCGTTGCCATCACAGATTGATAGCACTTTGGCTACAGTTGAAAAAGGTAAGTTTGGACCAGGCACTGGTCTGCGTAAATTTGCTTTGGAAACAGAAGGCATGTTTACCAACTTAAGCAAGAAAGAACTAAAAGAACTTACAGACTCTAGAACACTGGAATCTACCGCTAAGAAACTTATTTTGGCAGATGCTAAAGGTTCTTTACCAGGTTCATTCTCCGATTCTGACCGTGCTTATATTGATAGCACTGGCGCTGGTATTAATGATCCTAAAGACTTTATTAAAGCCACATTGCAACTTAAGAAGGCTTCTATCCTAGCTAATAACGACTTGGCTAATTTCCTTAGCCGTCCAGAAAACTCTAGCCGTATTGCTGAAGCATATCAACAATACCAAGACAGTGGGCGCGGTATGCAGATTCTTCGTGAAAATGCACCAACATTGTTTAAGTACGAGAAAAAAGCCGCAGCAGCACCCGCTGAAAAGAAAGCAACTACAACAGCTCACAGCGATGATGCAGCACGTGCTTGGTTAGCTCAAAATCCAAATCATCCTAAAGCAGCAGCAGTAAGAAAATCTTTAGAAGGTAAATAATGGCTGATTTTAATCCAGATGAGTACATCGCCCAAAAAAGCGGTGGCTTTAATCCTGATGAGTACATTGCTCAAAAAGGCAAAGTAACAGTAGAGGCTGCTCCAGAAGAAGAAAAACCAAGTAGCCTACCAAAGCTAGGTACTTGGAAAGATGCTGCTAAATCTGCAGAACGTATGGCTATTGCTGTAGCTAAGCCACCTGCAGCTATTGCAGAGTATCTTGGTTGGGGTGCTCCTGCTAAACAACTCTTGGCCCGTGATGAACAGCTTAGAGAAGAAACTGGACTTGGTGGTTCGTTGTCCAGTTTGGCTGGTGATGTTCTTGGTTATATGATGCCAGCTAAAGCTATTTCTACTGGCGTACAAGCTGCAAAGACAATTCCTAAAGTAGCAGAATTAACTGCTAAAATTCCACAAGCATTAGAAGCTGTCCCAGCTCTTAATAGGATTGTTCAAAATCCGTATGCTCAAGCATCCGCAGCTGGTGCTGGCGCAACACTATTAAACCCAGCTGGTAAAGATATAACTGAAGAGGGCTTTGGTGAAGAACGTGCTAAGCAAGCTATCACTGGTGCTATTGCTGGTCCTGTATTAGCTGGTGCAGCTAAAGGTTTTAGCAATGTATTAGATCCAGCTCTTAAACGTATTGCTGAACTTAAAGCTCAAGGTATTGATACCGAGGCGCTCATCAAGGGTGACTCTACACTAGGTCAGATTCTAGGTGGTGGTACACAAGCAGTTGAGAACTTCTTAAAGGTATTCCCATTCAGCGGTCTTAAAAAGGCTACTGAAAAGGGTGATATCAATCTTAAGAATCTAACTACTGCTAGAAACGATATCACCAAACAGACGGCTCAAGAAGCTACTGATGATATTACTAGAACTATTGACCAAGATATTGCTAAACAAAAAGCAGCGTTAAACTTTAAGAACACAGCTTTAGACCAAGGTCATAGAAACCTGGTACAGCAGGAAAACCAAGCCTTAGCAGATGAAGTTAGTGGTTATAGCCATCCCGTTATTAACCGCGCATTGGCTCCGATTGGCCATGAATTGCCAGCTGGTGTTAAAGGTACAGAAGCAGTTGATTGGGCTACTAATAAAGTATCTCAGGGCTACCAAGATACTCTTAAAGATATTGGTAAAATTCCATTTGCAAAAGTGCACAAAGATGATATTTCATCATTCTTAGATCCCAAAAACTTAAAACAATTTGATTTGACACTTGCATTTAAAGAAAGACTTGCTGCAGACGTAGCAGATCTTACATCTGCGGCAGGTAGTGCCCGTACATTACCAGCTACCGTATGGCAAGCCAAGTTGCAGAAGTTGGGCGATAAAGCCTATTCAATCCGTAATGAAGCAGACAACAAGTTTGAAAAAGGTGAGTACGCTAAAGCTCTGTTAGAGTTAAAAGATAAGTGGATGAAGATGATGGAAGATGCTTCTGGCAACACCAACATCCGTAAGCTCAACGAAGCCCATTCATTGTTGCAAGCGCCTATCCGTGCTTCTACACACCTTAAGACTATGCTTGAAGGCGGAGACTTTAAACCAGAAACTTTGGTTGCTGCATTTAAATCTGAGATGCCACAAAAGCGTTTTGCTAAAGCACAAGATGAGTATGTTCAAGACGCTATTAAAAAGTATCAAGAAATTGCCAAACGTAAGGCTGCATTAAAATCGGCACAAGAGCAACGGGCACTTGATTTAGAATCTGTTAAGGGCACTAATAAACAGGCGCACGATGATTTTGTTTCTCGTATGCAAGAAGCTAAAACAAAAGCTACCCGCAACGTAGCACAGCAATCTGCTAAGACTCAAGAGCAGTTAAACGAGTTAGTTGGTGGTATTCATAAAGAAGGTTTACCAAGTGGTATTCTAAACAAATTAGGATACGTATTGGCGGCTGCTCCAGCGGCTCGTATTGTTAGTGGTGCTGGTAGTTTTATGGGTGTTCCGGGTGCTGGCTTAGCTGCTTCTGCTTTGAACTGGCCTGCTATTGGTGCTGCCGCAGTTGGCCCACTGACACGTTTAGGCTATACATCACAACAGCAAGCGCTTAAAAAGCTAGCAACAGCCCCACGCTCCGAAGAGATGAAAGCTGCTGCTCAGCAAATTAGACAAAACCTACCACAGATCGGTGGGCTTGGTGGTTACTTAAAAGCAAGAACCGGCGAAGGTTACGCACCGGACGAAGGCGAAGAAGAGTAATTACTTTCTATAGCGTTTAGAAATCCAACCTTCCGCAGCTAGCGGAAAGTCTGGCGCCCAGGCTGGTGGAGTAACCATAATACTGGTTACATCTGCCAGCGCTTTATCCGCATTACCCTCATCAACTAGGAGTAACACCTCGTCATGGATAGAGTTGATAATGTTATAACCAGCTCCCTCGAGAGCTATCATAGCAAACGCCAAGAAATCGCGAGCCGTACCCTGAACAGCACTTTGGAAAATACTACTTCCAATCAGGGGATTTCTACTCCACTGCCGTGTGTAAGTGTTTTGGGAGTGGACAGTAACTCCAACCTTTTGACTACCCCATGGTGTGGTGAGCAACTCGAGCTCTGGCCTTTGCCAGCAGATGAGACGCTTACTGGGTAACTGCATCCACAATGTATCTTTAGCACACTTAATCACAATCTTCCCACCAGCCATATAAGGAACCCCTGGGTTCTCTACAGCTTGGATTGCGGAAGTCTCGCACATCCCCCACAAAGCCTTAACACGTGAGTAGGCGGCACGATAGTTATCTACCGCATTCTTCGCTTGTCCTTCCGAGATTTGCACTCCCATCCCCTCAGCGTATTTGACAAGTCCTTTAGCCCCTTGTCCGAACATCGCTCCAAGAACTGCCGATTTGGATATCTGCCGTTGATCTTTTGTAACTTCATCATAAGGTACGTGATATAAAGATTCCGAAGCAAATACTTTATACTCATCTAATCCCTTTCTAAACAGTTCTACTTTATCTTTTTGCCCAGCCAAGTAGACTCCCACTCGGTTTTCAATTGAACTAAAATCCACGTCAACGAAGGTTTTTCCGTCTGGAGCTTTGATAGCACTTCGGACGAGGGAGGAGAGTTCTTGCATAGAAGCCACTCCTTCAACAAATGCCTTTGGTATTGCTTTCTCAATCGCTTCATCATCGAGTGTAGGTCTAGCAATATTTTGCAAATTAAGACCGCCACGACTGGCCCAACGACCTGTCGAAGCTCCATGGTAAACGAGGGTATTTCTAATCCTGCCATCTCTTTGTATCTCCATCATTTTGGCGAACTTCGCCACACTAGTTTGACTTCCCTCTTGACGCAACTCTAAAGCCCTACGCACATTTTTAGATAAGTTAGTGTCCGCTAACTTAGCGGCAACCGTCTCAGCGGTCATGTTTGCCATGTCCGCGCCT
>Ga0007809_10000296_pt1 | contig 20421 bp, 20 predicted proteins | sample CryBogCBE02Aug07_FD_60383 | JGI IMG/M metagenome (GOLD analysis project Ga0007809, IMG submission 60383) | Freshwater microbial communities from Crystal Bog, Wisconsin, USA - CBE02Aug07 | ecosystem: Environmental > Aquatic > Freshwater > Lake | place: Crystal Bog, Wisconsin, USA | collected...
GAAAAATTGAGAAAAACCATGATAGAGGCCTTGAACTCACCAAAAGTTCAGGAAGCATTCAAACAAGCAGGCTACCAAATCGTAGGCTCAAACTCTTCAGAATTTCAAACCCAAGTTGAATATGAGCTCAACTACAACAAAAAATTATTAGAAAGCGGTGCAGTGAAGCTTGAGTGAGAAAAATATAGCCATCAAAGATGGCACTAAAAAGTTTACTCAAGTGGTTTGAGCCAAGTAAAGGCCATGCCACCTTTTAATGGACTGGCCATCACTTTGGTGGACTTGGGGTCGGTAGCAACACCACTCATCAAAATTCCAATACCACCACCGGCGATGGTATCCCTCCAGTAGTGTTGCTTGGCCTGGACCCGGGCGTAGGAAGTCAGCACTGCTGCAGCATAATAAAAGTCAGCCCCAGCGCCAGAGTCTCTGATGTCGACATAGCGAGCGGTCGCAAAGGAGATGGCCGCATGGTTAGAGGGGAAACTGTCATTGCCTGAGCCATCAGGTCGAGTCTCTTTGTGAACATTTTTAATGGCTTCATCGATCACTAAAGTTCCAAAGAGAGACAAGCCCAAGTCTTTCACTCCCTCATCATCGCCTTTACGCCACGAATTAAATCCAGCCACCACTGGAGCACCAACGGACAAAACGGTAGACAACTTATCCCACTTCCCCGTGGTGTCAGCGACGGCATGAGTGATGGCTAGGAGTTGTGCGGCCAACAGGACTGACAAGGCAGAACAGGATATCGCTAATTTCTTCATCAAAGCTCTCCAATGGGATTCTGATCTTATCAGGTTTGCATGAGGCGAGCTTGACTCACATTGCTGGCTCCCAAGGCTACGTGACGACCTGGCTACATGTCTACTCGGCAGTGGCAGGTAGTGGCAACTCAAGTTTTAGAGTTTTTTGTCGATTCAACCCCAGAGACCTTTTTTCACTCCTGCACACCTGAGTTCACATCGATTTTTTCACATCATGTTCAGCGACAACCCTGCCCTTCAACATCTGTCTGATTCCGACAAAGCCCGCCTTTGGGAGCTGACACTGTGGATTTCCGAGCACGCCGATCAAACCGTGGGATGGACTCAACTCATGCAAGGCACCCAGATGACCCAATGGGAACTCAACTCGCTTTTGGCCAAGATCAACACCAACCCCATGGCCTACATGAAATCTGTGAAAGAGTACATAAAATACGAAAATCAAGGCTCATTTACTGCTCCTGCCCCTCTTCAAAACGTCCATAGAATTGCTCAACATGTCTGAATTCGTCATCAGCATGACCATCATCACGCTCTTATTGGTCTTTGTTTTCATGGCCATTGACAAGGGCTGAGTTGAGCACGCCCAAAACCACGTTTTGATTTGTCACTTCGCTAAAGACGAGCAGTTAGGATTTCTAAGTGCACTAATGCACTTATGTGCACTCCCCCCCCCTCAACGCCAGATCCCCTGTCATTTTGGTCAAGGATCCTCGGCGTGCATTCAATTGCTCATACCACATGAATTGCTTTTGTAAAGATGCAATAGGCTATTCGTGTCCCACAGCAGCGCATTCATTTGATTCAGATCAAATACTCAGCCTTTTTTGTGAAATCCAGACCTCAAGTTTCCCCCAAGACTAGAGACGCTCCTTAGAATGTTGATAACCCAGAACTGATTGCGCCGCGAAAACACTGGCAGACCAAGGACATGACCTCAACAATTCAAGTCGACGCCAACCAGGCCTTTGACAATGATCCACATTGTGTAGACTGGTCATCTTGGCGTGAGTTTAGCAATCCAGTGAAACCGCCTAGCCAACAGACACACCCGTCAAGTCCAGCAGGTATCAACTCTAAGAGCTCTTGGCTTGATTCATCTTCAGTCAAAACTCCACCTCACGAATGGACAACGGCTCTCAAGATTGAAGGCATGCACTGCGCAGCGTGTGCCCTTAAGGTCGAAGAAACACTGCAATCAATAAAAGGAGTGTTGCAAGCACAGGTAAGCTACACGGCCAATACTGCTCGAGTTCGGTGGTCCACGGATGGCCCTACTCCAGCATCTTGGGCTCAGGCTCTAGAAGAGGTTGGCTACCGGGCCTCGCCACTCAACAACACAGAACCTCAAACTCTCACAGTCAAAGAAAATCGACTGGCACTTTGGCGTATGTTGGTATCGGGCTTTTGCATGATGCAAATCATGATGTACTCTGTCCCCACCTATTTGGCCAAACCAGGTGAGATCACACCCGACATGCAAATGTTGTTGCGATGGGCAAGTTGGGTGTTGGCTTTGCCGATTTTGTTTTTTGCCTGTGGCCCTTTTTGGACCAACGCTTGGCGTGACCTGAAAGCGCAACGCATCAGCATGGACTTTCCTGTGGCACTGGGCATTGCCATTACCTTCTTGGTGAGCACTTGGAGCACATTCAGTGGACCTGAGATGCTCAGTAATGATGTTTATTTTGATTCAATGTCCATGTTTGTCTTCTTCCTTTTGGTGGGGCGCTGGTTTGAGCTCAAACTCAAAGAGCAAACCACAGGCTCACTAGAAGCGTTGATGAGCAAAATGCCCCAGTCGGCCGAGAAACTGATGCCCCAAACGGGCCTTTATAAAAGAGTGAATGTGAGTTCTCTGGAGGTGGGTGACACGATCCGAGTCTTGGCAAGCGACGTATTCCCATGCGATGCCAAGGTGCTACAAGGGCAATCCTGGGTAGAGGAGGCTTTACTGAGCGGTGAATCTAAACCCCTCTCTAAAGGACCTGGAGATCAAGTGTTGGCGGGCAGTCACAACTTATCACAGACCTTAGAGCTCAAGGTCTCCCAAGTCGGTCAAGATACTCGCTATGCGCAAATCATTGAGTTGATGATGCAAGCCTCTTTTAATAAGCCCGTGATGGTGCGAATTGCTGATCAAGTGGCCAAGCCGTTCTTATGGGCGGTATTAATGGCCGCCAGTTTTTGCGCCTTCTTTTGGTGGGACGAGGGGCCAACTCACGCCTTGATGATTGCAGTCTCGGTCTTGATTGTGACTTGCCCTTGCGCGCTCTCCCTTGCTGCACCGGTGGCCCTCTTGGCTAGTGCTGGCAACTTGGCACGACGAGGAATCTACATTCGCAATTTACACAGCTTGGAAGTGCTTGCAAAAACACAAACTGTTTTATTTGACAAAACCGGCACCTTGACCCAAGACAAACAGTCCATCGAACAAATCATTACCCCAAGCGGCTCGGTCGATCTAGCAAATATCGAACCACAGCAATTGCAAGCCTTGCAGTGTGCTTTGGGCCTAGCGCAGACGTCTTGGCACCCTGTTTCACGCATCCTCACGAGCGACTTAAGCCTAAAGCTCGGACTCAACGAGCCCGACAGGCAAAGGGCAAGTTTCAGCACTTGGTTTACTGATATCCAAGAGATCTCAGGCCAAGGTCTCCATGCCCAAGGGCAGTTGTTGAGTTCTTTGCACCCTCTAGCCCCACACTCCAGTTCGGGACGCCCTTTAAGCAAAATTTACCGGTTGGGCTCACTCTCGTTTTGTTCAAGTTTGATTGCGCCTTCTACCATCCCAGATCAAGCCCTCAATGCCCACGTACACTTGGCCGGTCCCGATGGGTGGATGGCTTCATTTATCCTCAGCGAGGATATCCGCGAGGATGCCCAGAGGACCCTCATTCAACTCCAAAACATGAGTAAAGCCGTATTCCTTTTGTCTGGTGACCGCCTCGCTGCGGTAAGCCAAGTGGCCGAGCAAATTGGTTTAAACCCAGAACATCAAACAGCGCAGATGAGTCCCGCAGACAAGCTTGAGTTTGTCTCCTCACGGCAAGCCTTGGGTGAGGTGGTTGCGACGGTGGGAGACGGCTTCAATGATTTACCCGCCATGGGCAAAACCGATGTCTCTATCGCCTTTGGTAAAGCCATTCCCATCACCCAAGCCCGAGCTGATGTGGTCGTTTTATCTGAAAAACTCTGGGCCGTGCCTGTATTATTGGCTTTGTCACAAAAAACCATGACCATCATCCGACAAAACTTACTGTGGGCCGCTTTTTATAATCTTTTGTGCGTGCCGTTGGCGGTGATGGGATACTTTCCCGCCTGGGCTGCAGGACTTGGAATGGCGACGAGTTCATTGTGGGTCGTGTTTCACGCCTCTCAGTTGGCCAAAGAGAGCGCCCTCATCGTCCCAACTCAAAGCTAAAACCCGGCAACAACCTTACCTCCCCATGGACATCTTATTTCTACTCATCCCCTTGTCAGTGGCCCTGGTATTGGCAATTTTGGGGGGACTATGGTGGGCAATCCAAGGCGGTCAATTCGAGGCCCTTGAACACGAGGGAGAGCGTATTTTGGAGCACGACTGATCGCAATCAGATTTGTTTTTGATCTACATCAACCCTCATAGACAGCAAAAAAAAGACAATTTGACAATATGACAAGGACTCTTGGAATGCAATACCCAATTGAAAATCAACACTACACCGATGATGTGGTTCGCCACTTTGCCATCATGGCCGTCGTTTGGGGCGTGGTCGGCATGCTGGTGGGGCTACTGATCGCCTCTCAACTGGCATGGCCTGAATTGAACTTTGGCGTGCCGTGGCTTAGTTTTGGGAGATTACGCCCGCTGCATACCAATGCCGTGATCTTTGCGTTTGGAGGCTGCACACTCTTTGCCTGCAGTTACTATGTTGTGCAAAGGACTTGTCAAACAAGGCTATTTGCTCCCCGACTCGCGGCTTTCACCTTTTGGGGCTGGCAAGCCGTCATTTTGGCCGCGGCCATTACCTTACCGTTGGGTATCACCACGGGCAAGGAATATGCTGAACTTGAGTGGCCCATTGATCTCTTGATTGCCGTCGTTTGGGTGTGCTATGCCATTGTCTTTTTTGGTACTTTGGGGATTCGACGCGTTCGGCACATTTATGTTGCCAATTGGTTTTTTGGTGCTTTCATCTTGGCTGTTGCCATTTTGCACATTGTCAACAGCGCCGAAATTCCCGCTAGCCTGTGGAAATCCTACTCCGCTTATGCAGGCGTTCAAGATGCAATGGTGCAGTGGTGGTATGGTCACAATGCGGTTGGATTTTTTCTTACCGCTGGCTTTTTGGGCATCATGTACTACTTCATCCCCAAGCAAGCCGAACGCCCTGTTTACTCTTACCGCTTGTCCATCGTGCATTTTTGGGCCTTGATCTTCACTTATATGTGGGCCGGCCCGCATCATTTGCACTACACCGCACTTCCAGACTGGACTCAGTCTCTGGGCATGGTCTTCTCCCTCATTTTGCTTGCCCCCAGTTGGGGTGGCATGATCAACGGCATCATGACACTCTCGGGTGCTTGGCACAAATTGAGAGACGATCCAGTGTTGCGGTTTTTGATTGTCTCTTTGTCCTTTTACGGCATGAGCACTTTTGAAGGGCCCATGATGGCCATCAAAACTGTGAACGCCCTCTCACACTACACCGACTGGACCATTGGTCACGTGCACTCGGGTGCCTTGGGCTGGGTGGGACTGGTCTCTATGGGCTCCATTTACTTTTTGATCCCCAAACTCTTTGGCCAAAAGACCATGCACAGCGTGCCCGCCATTGAGCTTCACTTTTGGAGTGCCACCATAGGGATCGTACTCTACATTGCGGCCATGTGGATTGCAGGCGTCATGCAAGGGCTCATGTGGAGGGCCATGAATGATGATGGCACACTCACCTACACCTTCGTTGAAGGCGTCAAAGCCACTTACCCTTATTACGTCATACGCGTGATTGGTGGGGCACTTTATTTGTTTGGCATGCTGGTGATGCTCTGGAACGTGATCATGACCGCCACTCAAGGCAAAGCCACCACCATTGCCATCCCTGGATTGAAGTCTGGAGCCCAATATGTCTGATCAAAACGAAAACAACACGGGGCACGCTCGCATTGAGACCAACAATGCGTTGATGATCGTCTTGGTCCTCTTGGTCATTGCCATCGGTGGTTTGGTGGAGATCGTGCCCTTATTTTTTCAGAAATCCACCACACAGGCACTCCCTGGGGTGGTGCCTTACAACGCTTTGCAACTCGCAGGACGCGATATCTACATTCGGGAAGGCTGCTACAACTGCCACTCTCAAATGATTAGGCCATTTTTATCAGAAACATTGCGCTACGGGCACTACTCTGTGGCAGGTGAATTTGTCTATGACCACCCGTTCCAATGGGGCAGTAAGCGCACAGGCCCCGATCTGCAGCGCGTGGGGGGAAAATATTCCGATGAATGGCACCGCATCCATTTGAATAACCCAAGGGACGTGGTTCCCGAGTCCATCATGCCAGCCTATGCTTGGTTGAGCGAGAGCACGATTGAGCCCAGCAGTATGCCCCCCAAAATGAGAGCCTTGAGAAAGGTGGGTGTCCCCTACAGCGACGAGGAAATTGAAGCCTCTGGTGAAGCCGTCAAAGGTAAAACTGAACAAGATGCTTTGATTGCCTATTTGCAATCATTGGGTCACGCATTCAAGTAGTGCACTCTAAACTGTTAAAACCTCTTAAGACCAATCTTGCACCATGGACATCACCACCCTACGCGTTTGCGCAACAGTTGTGAGCTTTATCACGTTTTTAGGCATTATTTTTTGGACTTTGGACCAAAAAAAAACACCCGATTTTGAAGAAGCTGCGCAACTGCCTTTTTTAGATGATTAGGAATTTTCCATGAGTGACTTTATCTCCGATTTTTGGTCCAACTACATCGCCCTCGTTGCTGTGGTGGGAATTTTGGCTTGCGCAGTCTTGCTCTTTCTCAATGCAAAGAAAAAAGCCTCCTCACATGAAGGGGAATCCACAGGTCACGTTTGGGATGAAGACCTGCAAGAGATGAATAATCCGCTCCCACTTTGGTGGGTGGGCCTATTTGTGATCACCATTGTGTTTGGACTTTGCTATTTGTTCTTCTACCCAGGCTTGGGGTCGAGCAAGGGGCAACTCAATTGGAGCTCCTCCTCGGCTTATGACGCCGAAGTATTGGCCTCCCAATCAGCTCTGGCACCAATTTATGCACGCTTTGATGCCATGCCCATTCCTGAGCTATCCAAAGACCCACAAGCCAACGCAGTGGGCAATCGACTTTTCATGAACAACTGCTCACAGTGCCACGGCTCAGATGCTCAAGGCTCCAAAGGTTTTCCCAACCTCACTGACCATGACTGGTTGCATGGTGGCGAGCCCGAGAATATTGTTCAAACCATCACCCTGGGGCGGATTGGACAAATGCCCCCCATGGCCGCAGCGCTTGGAGACGCCCAAGCTGTGGGGGATGTGGCCCAATACGTCTTGAGCTTATCGGGCTCGGCGCATGATGCCGCGCGAGCACAGGCGGGACAAGCCAAATTCGCCGTCTGCGCAGCCTGTCACGGCGCCGATGGTAAGGGCAATATCGCAATTGGGTCAGCCAATCTCACCGACAAAATCTGGCTCCACGGCGCTGGTGCTCAAGCGATCGAGACCATGATCAATCAAGGCAAAGTCAATCAAATGCCTGCACAAGAAGGTCGCTTAACGCCTTCTCAAATTCATGTGCTGGCCGCCTACGTTTGGGGGCTATCCAATAACCAAGCGCCCGTCCACTGACAGTTGTGTGGTGAGATGTGGTGAGATAGAGTGAATATGTTGGGATGTGTTGTACATTGTGAGCTCAAGAGCCAACCCTGAAGACACGTCCACTTCCTGAGTCACACTCACCTAGTCGGCACCCCTTAAGTGCACAACGTGAGTTTCAGAATTTTTTGACCTCGACTTGAACCAGAGCATTCCCTTTGATCCCAATTCACCCCATCAAGTCTGACAAAGCTCTGGAGTCCTCCACACAGGAGTACTTGTATGCTGCACACCAAAAAATCTATCCCCGCAGTGTGAAAGGTTTTTTTGCGCGTTGGAGATGGGCTCTTGTGATTCTCACTCAACTCTTTTTCTACGGCTTGCCCTGGTTAGAGTGGGGGCAACGTCAAGCCGTATTGTTTGACCTGGGGGCTCGACGTTTTTACATCTTTGGATTGGTCCTGTACCCGCAAGACTTTATCTACCTCACTGGTTTATTGATTGTTTGTGCGCTCTCATTGTTCTTGTTCACGGCTGTGGCGGGTCGCTTGTGGTGTGGGTTTGCTTGCCCACAAACTGTTTATAGCGAAATTTTCATGTGGGTCGAGCGACTCATTGAGGGCGACCGTGGCGCTCGAATCAAACTCGATGAAGAGCCTTTGTCTCTTAAAAAGGCGGGCAAAAAGTTTCTCAAGCAACTGATCTGGGTCACCATTGCACTCTTCACAGGCTACACCTTTGTAGGCTACTTCACACCGATCAAAGCCTTGTCACTAGAGTTAATACAGTGGCGACTTGGTCCTTGGGAGACATTTTGGATTTTATTTTATGGCTTTGCAACCTACGGCAACGCGGGTCACATGCGTGAACAAGTTTGTTTGTACATGTGTCCTTACGCCCGATTTCAAAGCGCCATGTTTGATCGAGACACTCTGATCGTCACCTATGATGAATCTAGGGGCGAGCCCAAGGGGCGGCGATCACGCCACGATGACGTGGTAGCCAAGGGTTTGGGGCATTGTGTGGATTGCACCTTGTGTGTGCAAGTGTGTCCCACCGGGATTGACATCCGAGATGGACTTCAGTATCAATGCATCAGTTGTGGGGCGTGTGCGGACGTGTGCGATACCGTCATGGACAAAGTGGGATACCCCAAAGGCTTGGTGCGTTTCACCACAGAAAATGCGTTAGCCCACGGTTTAAACAAAATTCAAATGTGGGAGAACGTGTTGCGCCCGCGTGTGGTGATCTACACAAGCTTATTGGGCACTTTGGTGCTTCTGATCGGGATCTCCTTGGCCTTGCGAACCCCATTCAAAATGGACGTGGTGCGGGACCGAGGTGCCCTGGCCCGGTTCACCGATCACGATAGCCTTGAAAATGTCTACCGACTACAAGTGATGAATGCCAGTGAGAGCACCAAGACATTTCACTTGAACGTTGGAGGACTCCCGAATCTGTATTTGCATTCCAGTTCTGAGTTGAGCGTTCCCCCGACACAGTCGAGCTGGGTGCCAGTCCAAGTCGATGTCCCTTACCCAGACGATACACTTCAAACGGGCTCACATCGGATTTGGTTTGAACTCGTTGACCTTGACACCCACGCTTCAATTAAGGAGCGCAGTGTCTTCATTGTTCCACGCTAAAACTGACTCTTGATGCTTTTTTGTTTTATGGGCCAATCTCATTTTGAACTTTTTCCCGACTCATCTCTGACTTTATCAAAGAACCATCATGACCAACACTCTTCGCTCTCAAGATGATCGACCCTGGTGGAGATACCCGCATGTTTGGCTCATCATCTCTGGCCCCTTGGTCGTGGTGGTGGCCGCTGTCGTCACGGCAGTGATAGCTTTTAGAAGCAACGACGTGATCATGGATGATGCTCACCCACCGAGCTTGAGCGCAGTGCAATTGCGAAGCTTGGCGCCCGCAGAACTAGCCAAGGCGCATGCCGCCACTCCCTTAGGGGTGAATCTGGCCAAAAAAGCCAATTCAACGACTACAACTTTGGCCAATGAAGGAACCCCAATGCCTGAGACCATGACTCAACCAGGAACTCCTCATCCATGAATAAACCTTCAATAAGTACCAGTCTATTGTTGACCCTGATGGTTCTGTGGCCCTCATTTTTAATGGCAGGGCTCATGGAGATGTTTGTCTTTGGATTAGTGGATCCCTCAGACATTGATTTTTTTGGTGCAGCACAAGAGTTTTCACGCACGGGTGTTTACACACTGGCATTTTTTGTTTTTTGGGCCATTGTGAGTTGCGCCTCGGGACTGACCTTGCTCTTGGCCATGCCCACACTCAAGGCGCGACTGGGGTCGACTCAAAATCGTTGAGTCTCGCTCTTGCCCCAAGGAGGGAGGCCATCAATTTAAATAGAAATGAAAATGAGCAAGATTTGATCTTGATTGATAGGGCTTGAATGGTAGGGGTTGAATGGTAGGGATTGAAAGGTGGGAGTTGATTGGACTTTTTTTTAGGTGGATTGAAGTCACGGACATATCAAACTCACCAATTTAAAAGCGTGTTCTAGAGCCCACTTGACACCCACCCAGTGCCTCTCAAGCATGGGCATCACCAGTGCTTGATTCAAAGCTAGAACATCAAACGCAGCTTTGAGAGTTCACGATCAAATTAAGCGCATCGGGATCCAGAATTTGGATATTTCGTTGCTTGACAGCAATCACCCCGTCATCTGAGAATTTGGAAAATGTTCTACTCACCGTCTCCAATTTAAGTCCCAGATAGCTACCTATTTCCTCACGCGTCATCCTGAGCACCAACTCAGAGCGCGAGAAGCCTCGAGCGTGAAGGCGTTTGACCAAGTTAAGTAGAAATGCGGCCAGTCTCTCCTCTGCTCGCATGCTGCCCAAAAGCAACATCACCCCATGTTCTCTGACGATTTCTTTGCTCATGATGCGATGCACATGGTGCTGCAAGGCCTTGACTTCTCGTGAAAGGTATTCAATTTTGTCAAAAGGCATGACACAAATCTCAGCATCCTCCAAGGCCACCGCATCACAACTGTGGAAGTCATTCACAATTCCGTCTAGCCCGGTGATCTCACCCGCCATTTGGAAACCCGTCACCTGATCTCGTCCATCCTCCGTGGTCACACAGGTCTTGAAAAATCCTGTACGAATGGCATACAAAGAGGAAAAGGGATCCCCTGTTTGGTACAAGTACTCGCCTCTTTTGATGCGACGCCGGGTGGCGACCAATTCATCAAGACGCTCCAAATCATCATTACTTAACCCCATGGGCATGCAAAGCTCACGCAAATTACAGTTTGAACAGGCAATTTTGATCGATTCAAGGTTCATAAATCTCAATATAGCTTAAAAGTCAACGAATGTCAGTCTGCTTTTGATCTTTCGCAAAGTTTAGTGCCAAGGAATTTAAGTTTGTTGATAAAAATCAAACTTTATCTGCAAATAACCGATCAAATGCACCAATATCCTTACCCTACCCTTCACTGCTCCAGGAGTATTAGACCCCATGTTGTCTTTCTCGCATGCGTTGCTCGAGCGCTTTGAGACGCAAGCCCCAAGCTATCAGTCCTACCCAAGCGTGGAGCAGTTCCAACATGCCTTTGGACCACGTCACTACGCGCAAGCCCTTGAGCACCGACACCAAAGTGTACTCACTCGAATAAAACCTTTGGCCATCTATGTTCACCTGCCCTTTTGCGCAAACCTCTGCTATTTTTGCAATCGTCACAAAATCGTCACCAAACGCTATAGCAAAACCTTATCCTACCTTGAACTCATTGAGCAAGAGCTCAAACTTCAAGTCGAGCACCTTGGACACACCCCCAAAGTCTCTCAACTGCATTTGAGTGGCGGCACGCCCACCTATTTGCACGCCTGTGAGTTAGCAAACTTGATCTCCATCCTGAAGTCTTACACCCACTTCGCGCCAGACATTGAAATGTCCATGGATATAGACCCTCGAAGTGTCAACCCGGAGAGCCTTGGGGCACTTCGAGAGATGGGGTTTTGGCGACTGAATTACGCTGTACAAGACTGCACTCCTCGAGTACAACGGGCCGTACACCGAGTCCTGGACTTTGAGTCTCTTTTTACTCAATTCCAGGCTAGCCGTGCCATGGGGTTTCGCAATTTCAGCTTGGAGATCCTCTACGGCTTGCCTAAACAAACTCTCAAAAGCTTTGAGGCCACACTGGCTCAGGTCCTTGAGTTGTCCCCCGAACGTGTAACCCTCACTCACTACAAACACCAACCCCATTTATATTCACCACAGCGAAAAATCAACCCCAAAAATCTGCCCTCAAACCAATCGATCACCGCTTGCAACCTCCTTGCACAAAGTGCTTTGTCTAGGGCAGGATACGAATACATTGGGCTTGATGTGTTCTCTAAAAAATCCGACCCCTTGTACTTGGCCAAGCGTCAAGGGCGTTTGTATAGGAATTTTTTGGGGTTTTGCGATCAACCCAACACAGACCTCATGGCACTGGGGATGTCGGGCATCGGCGCCATGGGCTCAACGTACAGCCAAAATGCGACCACTCTAGAAGAGTACAGCTTATTTCTAAAACGAAAACAACTCCCCGTGGTCAAAGGCTTAAGACTCAGTCGAGACGATTTGTTGAGAAAAAGCGTCATCATGGGCCTCATGTGCCAAGGGCACTTGAGCTATGAGGATATTGAAATGGCCTATTTCATTGATTTTTCTGCCTATTTCGCCCAAGAGTTGCAGCAACTAAAGCGTCTACAAGAGAGAGGACTGGTTCAACTCACTGCAAAGAGCATGGATGTGACAGAATTGGGGAGCGTGTTGGTGCGCACCATCGCATCGGTGTTTGATCGCTACTGGACCCCATTGATGCCTTCACACTTTTGAATTGAGGTTTGGTTTTGGGCAAATTGTCATGCGTGAATCATTATTTTTGACTGCCCTATTGATGGGCTTGGCGGGTGGACCACACTGCTTGTTGATGTGTGGTCCAACTTGCGTGGGTCTGACTCAAATGATGAATTCCAAGCAAGACCAATCAAGCTTTGGCAATTGGCTGTTGCCCTTTCACGCGGGCCGAGCCCTGGGATACGCTGGCCTAGGCGCTGTGATGGGTGCGAGTCTCAAGGGCTTGGGTTGGTTGGCGACCCACAGTGCTCTATTTCAGCCGGTCTGGAGCCTTTTGCATGTGGTGGCTGCAGTTTTGGGGGTGCTCATTTTGATCAAAGCCGAACAACCCACTTGGCTCACTGATCAAGCTCAAGCGCTATGGCGGCGCATGTCTCGATTTAGAAACAAGTCGACTGCGACTTGGGGGTCCAAGGGACTTTTTGTGTTGGGCTTGGTGTGGACCTTTTTGCCGTGCGGACTGCTCTACGCCGCGTTGGGGGTTGCGGCTTTGAGCTCCAATGCCATGGACGGGGGGTTGGTGATGCTTTCTTTCGCCTTAGGTAGCACGGTGGTGCTAGCCTCTGGGCCATGGCTTTGGCGCCAACTCACGGTCCCAAGGCAAGAGCACAGTTCGGGCTTTTTGAATCCCGCACTTTTAAATGGTCTTCAAGTGCAAACCTGGGGTCTTCGATTAGCAGGTTTGTCCTTGGCGGTTTTGTCCGTGGTGAGCCTGTGGCAAGCTCTCTTTGAGAACCAAGCGCCATGGTGCGTCACAACCGTTTAAACTTACAGCTTGGCGAGAAGATGCTCGTCAATGTTCCCAAGTCAGTGGCACCATCAATCCATCAAAGCGACACCCAATAGGATCTGAACATCATGACTCAACCGTTTTCACCTCTCTCACAGACGAAAGCTTCCGCCATCTCCGAGCCTGGCAGCACAGAGCACACCAGTAAAGAGTCACCTCCCCAGTTGACAAACGCCATTGCGCCACAAATTTATGAGCTCTATGACCAATACTGCCACAGTGGGATGCCTAGACGCGAATTCCTAAGCCGCTCAAGCCTCTTGGTGGCTGGTGGACTTGCGATGGCCCAGGCACTGTTACCTCAATACGCCAAAGCGCAAACCATCTCATTCACCGACCCTCGAATCAAAGCCAATTACATCAATTACGCCTCGCAAGGCGGCAATTCGGGTCAAATGCGGGGTTACTTGGTCCGCCCCACGGGAGCTGGAAAATTCCCCTCGGTCTTGGTCATTCATGAAAACCGCGGCCTCAATCCCTACATTGAAGATGTGGCGCGCCGATTGGCCTCTGTGGGCTTTTTAGCCTTGGCGCCTGATGGTCTCTTCCCCGTTGGTGGCTACCCTGGCAACGACGATGAGGGCAAGGACATGCAAGAAAAGCTAGACCCCAACCGATTACGCCAAGACATGCTCAATAGCGCCTTGTTCCTCAAAAATCATCCCCTCTCCAACGGTAAACTTGGTGCAACTGGTTTTTGCTGGGGTGGGAGCACCACCAACTTTTTGGCAGCCGAACTGGGCAACCAACTCCAAGCCGCAGCGCCCTATTACGGAGAACCCCCCAAGGCCGAAAAGATTGCACAAATCAAAGCCCCTTTATTGCTCCATTTCGCTCAAAATGATCCCAGGGTGACCTCTCAATGGGCTGGCTACGATGCTGCATTGACTGCGGCCCAAGTCCCCCACCAAGGCTATGTCTACCCTGATACCCAACACGGCTTTCACAACAACTCCACCCCCAGGTACTCCAAGGATGCAGCCGAGCTGTCGTGGAGCAGAACCTTGGAGTTTTTTAAGAAGGAATTGAGTTGAGCCTATCAATAAAGGGATAAAGGCTTACTTGAGCACAAGGGGGTTTGCCAGAGAAGAGTTAAGCCTCTAGAGTTTAAAGATTTTCAAGAATCTAATAGATCCTTTGATTCTCTGATCCTCTACAAAATACACCCTGAGCCCAAGACACCAGTTAAACCCTAGGCTTAACAGAGGTGAATGTTCGGTAGGATATCGTTTTTACTTATCCGAAGGATGATTCATGATCTCTACCTTGTCGCCAACGTTGAGTCGTTGCTATAGCGTGGCCACGAAAGGCCTCTTGTCCTTGTGCCTGGGTGCAGCGCTGACTGCAACATGGGCGCAAAGCACACCCGCTCCTGCAAACTCTGCATCTTCTGGAAAAACTGAGCTCTTGTGGCTTGGACAAGCAGGTTTTCGCATGACCAGTCCAGGCGGCAAAAACATCATCATCGATCCATGGATCAGCACGGGCCCCAAAGCACCAGAAGCGTTCAAAAAAGACCTCTCAGCCTTGGGTAAAGTGGATTTTGTCTTGGTCACCCACGCCCACGTGGACCATTTGGGGGATGCGCCCGATATTGCCAAGCTCAATAATGTTGTGCTTTATGGACCAGCCGACATGATCACACCACTCATCACACTCGGTATGATGCCGGCCAATCTCACACACCGCTTCAATAAGTCGGGCACCATAGAGCCTTTTGCTGGTCTGAAAGTGACGGCTGTTCACGCCGATCACTCTTCCTTGATTGTCTTTAATAATCCAGCCACAGGAAAGGCCGAGTCGCACCCCGCGGGTGAGCCTGTTGGATACATCATTGAGATGGAGAACGGATTTAAGATTTGGCACATGGGCGACACGGGCCTCTTTAGTGACATGAAATTCATTGCTGAACATTACAAACCCGATCTCGTGATGATTCCAATTGGAGGCAATTTCACCATGGGCCCCAAGGACGCTGCCTTCGCCCTCAACACTTGGATCCACCCCAAGATGGTGATTCCCATGCATTACAACTCCAACCCCCTCACCAAAGGCACTTTGGCTGAATTCCAAGAAGCGATGAAGGGGAGCAAAATCAAAATCGTTCCTATGACAGAGGGTCAAACGTTGAGCTTTTAAGACTGAGGCGAGTCGCAAGCATTGCCAGGGTGTTTTATATGCCTATAACACTCTTGGCAATGTATTTTCATCTCCCAAAGTCGCCCTGCATCAGTAAGCGCTGTGGGTCTAGGTATTTGAAAGCATCCACCTACACCTCTACAGAGGACCCCAAGCCCAAGCTCCCATCTACAAAATCAGCCTAGAGCCCTTGGACTTGTACAAAAAATCTTCTTTCCCAAAAAACACCTGCGTTCTCTGGGGCTCAAAGATCAGTAACACTGGGCCAAAACTGCTCGCCACATCGCACGCCTTGTGCTGCCCTCACGGCGTTCAAAACAGCCATGGTGGTCACCTCGGCCGCCAGTGTACTCAATAGCATCATATCGACCGGAGCGAGAACCTGTCCTGTTGCGAGAGCAAAAAGCGTGTCCCCATCCATAGGGGTGTGCACGGGACGAATCGAACGCGCCAAACCATCATGGGCCACTTGCGCGAGTCGCGTAGCCTGCACTTTACTCAGTTTGGCATCGGTTGCGATCACTCCAATGGTGGTGTTGTGACCGGGTTGAGTCAGGGAGGATGCACTTGATCTGCCATTGAGCTGCTCGGATTGGATATCCAAAAACTCAAGACTCTGTGCATGTTTGCGAGCTCCGGCCACAATCTGACCACATTGAGGATCAATCACGTCTCCCAAGGCATTGCACACCACCAAGGCGCCCACCGTAAACTCACCCACCTTAAGGGCAGCACAACCCAGGCCACCTTTCATGGCCAATTCAGCGCCGAAAACTTTGCCCACTGTTGCCCCAGCTCCGGCTCCCACGTTGCCCTGAAGAGGCTCAAGCCCTGCGCCCGCTTGGGCTGCTTCGCATGCAGCATAACCATCCTCTGGCCTAGGACGCACTCGGCCGTCCCCAATGAGCAAATCAAAGATGACGGCGCCAGAAACAATGGGGATACAAAACTCCTTAATTTGCACCCCCTCGCCCCTCTCTTCTAGCCAGCGCATGACGCCACTTGCCGCATCAAGCCCAAATGCAGAACCGCCAGACAACAAGACCGCGTTGACAAAAGGCACTGAATTCACTGGATTGAGCAAATCGGTTTCTCGAGTTCCCGGTGCAGCACCTCTCACATCCACGCCTCCCACGGTGCCAGGCGGACACAGCACCACTGTGCAGCCCGTATGGGCTTGCAAATCGGTGTAATGTCCCACGGCCAAGCCGTGAATATCAGTGAAGGATCTTCTTAATGAGTGTTGCATGACCCAGCCAAAAGTTTCTCAGTCAAGATAAGCGCCTGTCTCTTACAAAGAGGGCAGACCCAAGACTGAGACGCACTAGAAACTCTTCATTATCCCTAATCTCGGTGAATTGGGGTTGTGATCACTAAAAACACCAACTGACCCAAGCCCGTGTTACTCAATGCGTGGGGCAAATGTGGTGGGATAAAAGCGAATTGATGAGGCCTCACGACTGTTTTTTCAGCTCCAAGTTCTAAAAGACCTTCGCCTTCCAAAAAGTAATAGATTTGCTCCTTGTTCTCATGCAAATGCACAGCCACGTGAGCACCAGGAAGGTAGCTCGAAATCCGGAAATCTAGAAAAGCCGATCCCATTGCCTGGCTAACTAAGATTTTCGAGAGCGCCCCGTCAAAATGCCCTGGCGACTGTTCCCACATGAACTCGGCAATCTCTCTGACCTTGGAGCTTGGTGCTTGTAAGGAGATTGAACTTTTCGAAACTTTTGGGGTTGAGTTTGAATGGGTCATGAATGGGACATTCCTCAAGATCTTTACTCAACCACTTCAAACTTTACTTTTTCAGCCAGCTTGGTCCATTTGCCCACTTCAGTGCGTAAATAAGACTCCAACTGACTTGGTGGCCCGCCCATGATCTCTGAGCCCAGTGCCTTCAGACGACTTTGTACCTCAGGGTGCTTTAAGGTGGTGTTAAAGGCAGCGTTGAGCTTTTCAATCACAGGGGTTGGTGTGTTGCTGGGAGCAAAAACTCCCACCCACTCGGTGACACTGAAACCGGGATAGCCTGACTCAGAGACTGTAGGGACATCTGGCAAGGCTGGATTGCGGCTACTGCTACTCACCGCCAAGGCCTTCAATTTGCCTGTGGTGATGAAGGGATAGGCAGTTGGCAATACAGCAAAGACAAAGGTGATATGGCCTGCCACCAAGTCAGCCATCACGGCCCCACCACCCTTATAGGGGATGTGCTGAATTTGAATACCTGCCGCGTTTTGAAACACCTCGGCCGTCAGGTGGTTCCCACTGCCGTTACCCGCTGAACCGTAATTCATGCTCTCAGGCTTTGTTTTGGCAGCAAGCACCAATTCTTTAACGTTTTGAATTGGATTATTCGCAGGCACCACCAACACGGTGGGAACGGTGGTGAGAAAACTCACACTGGCCAAATCCTTCAGGGGTTCGTAGGGAATGTTTTTAAAGAGAATGTGATTGGCCGCCAACGCCGAGGATGTCAAAAGCAGGGTATATCCATCGGGTTTGGCCTTCACTACGGCATCTGTACCCACGATGGAGGCTCCCCCTGCGCGGTTGTCCACGACCACCGACTGGCCCAGCGTCTCACTCAAACGAGTGCTGACAATCCTTGCCGTGATGTCCGTCACTCCACCTGGACTGTAAGGCACGATCATCCGAATGGGCCTGATCGGAAACTCCTCAGCCCATGCCCCCACCACAAACCCTAAACCAAGTGCTAAGAACATCAGCGCATAAAAAACAAGGAAACAAGTGCGTTGTGTGGGTTTGGTGTTGATCATGGATGTTTTATGAGAGAAGATTAGTTTTTAAAAATAAGTCCTCGACTGGGCACTCGCTAGTCAGTGAGCACAGCTTCAGCAGGTTTTGACTGGGCCCATGTCACTGCTTTTGCAGCCTGCAAAACCGTTCCCCAGTTGGAGGAAAATACCGGTTTACCCAAGACCTTTTGGAGTTGCGACAAGATCGACTGGGTGGGTAGTTGAGCGCACGCAATGAACATGGCCTCACACTCGGGCGTCATGGTCTTGATGGCCAAGTCATAGACCTCTTTGGCAGTGATGCGCCCCAAAGTATCAACATCGCCTGCGTAAAAACTATCAAAACTCAAGACATCAATACCGCCAGACCTCAGGAAGTGTTGCAGTTGTTCATTCACTGAATGCAAATAAGGTGTGATGAGCCCAATGCGCTTGACCTTGGCCTCTTGGAGTGTGGCCACCATTGAGTGGGCTGTGGTGACCACAGGTTTACCGCTCACACGGCTGAGCTCGCGAGCAAGAGCCGCATCCCCCTCGGGTCCGTCGATGAAGCCTGCCGCTGTACAACCATAGGCCACCACGTCCACGTTAGTCTTGGCAAAACCCGCACCCAAAGCCAAGGCCTGCTCCTTATAGGGGCCAATGGTCTGTGGGGTCAAGAGGCCCTTGCCCCGTGGAATTTTGAAAACAGTTTGCTGGGACCCGGGTGCTAGCCACCCCAAAGCTTCTCTCTCAAAGGTGGTGTTATTGATGGGCACCATGAGTCCCACATGAATAGCTCGAGTCATACAAATATCCTCAGCAAAAATTTTGTTCTGTGGCGTGAGTGTTCATCTAGGCATCACACCACGCCCTCTAGTTCTCTGGCCTTGATGGCCAGGCGAGTAATGGCATGCTCGGCTTGTCGAGCGCCTCTGGGCAGTTGTCTCCACATCAAGGACCTCAACTCACCAAACTCGTGCGGTAAGTGCTCAAAGCTAAGCCCCGCGTCCTCACTCTTAAAGATCTGGCCCAAATTCGTGCACAAGAAAATCAAGTTGGGATTGTCTAGATGGGTACTCACACACCACAAAGTGCTATTGAGTTCTATAGGTAACTTGATCTCTTGCCAATCAAAACCGTAATTGATGCTTCGAAAGAGTTTGCCGTCGTTTCCGGGAGGACCATTCCCGTTGGTGACAAAAACCACCGAGGGATCGTCAACTTTGGGCACGACTGCACGCGTATACTGCCAAGGAGACCTTAGTGGGATCAGCTCCCATGATTGTCCCGAGTCCATGCTTCTGTGTAGCCCCATATTGGTGGTGGCATACATCACTCTCGAGCCATTGGCTTGGGGTAAAACAGTGAGACCATGCACATCACTGGAGACCAAACCCTTATCAAACAAAGTCCATGTCTCCCCGTGGTCTTGGCTCAGATAAATCCCACCGATCTCAACACTGGCCCAAACCCAGCTCGGCTCCAAGGGGTCAAACAAAATTTGCGTCACACGGGTGGGCCCCATGTTGATGGTTGAAAACTGACTGATCCCAGGTGCACTCAAGGCTTTCCAGGTGAGCCCTAAATCGTTTGAGCGAAAGAATCCTGCCGGTCTTGTTCCAGCAATTAATGTCTTAAAGTCGTGGGGGTCTTGGGCTATAGCCCACACATCCTCCATTGGCGAGGGCAAAGCTTGCCAACGCGCACTTGCCTCCTCCCATCGAAAGATCCCCATATCCGTTCCCGCAAAGACGTGCGAGGGATCGTTTGGGTGACTGGAGAAACACCACACCCGCGCCTCTAAGTACATGCCCGAGTGGCTATTGGGGTGTAACCAAGTGAGTCCGCGGTCCTCGCTGAACCAAGCTGAATGACCAGCCGTGCCAGCATAAACATGTATCGATGAGTCCATGGAGTGTGTTTTTAAGAATTGGAAATATTCTTAAGCAACAAAATAGGTGTGTCAATGAGACAAGCCCTAAGTCAAAACCCGCGAATCAGAGGGATGAATTTTTATAGCCTTGGGGCGTTCGGCCCCTCAGTGGGTTCGTAGCCCATGACCCATGACCCATGACCCATGAGCCATGAGCCTTTGCTCGGCGAATTCGGAATAACAGCTGGTATAGAGATCAATCCTCCCAAGGGCTATACAATGAAATATTAATGGATACCCTTAACAAGCAGCCTCAACGGCCATTCTCTACTCCTCTTGCCCACGTAGTCCGTGCACTTCAGACATGAGCCTTCCAACCCTTGAAATTTTGAGCGTTTCAGCCGTTGCGGT
>Ga0007809_10000297_pt1 | contig 20408 bp, 24 predicted proteins | sample CryBogCBE02Aug07_FD_60383 | JGI IMG/M metagenome (GOLD analysis project Ga0007809, IMG submission 60383) | Freshwater microbial communities from Crystal Bog, Wisconsin, USA - CBE02Aug07 | ecosystem: Environmental > Aquatic > Freshwater > Lake | place: Crystal Bog, Wisconsin, USA | collected...
TGGTGGTTCTATGTTGGGCGCCATCGTATGGATGATTAATCACCCAAGAGAAGGTTATATTGAGCCTGAAATGTTACCATTTGAAGAAATTTTAGAAATTGGTGATATGTATTGGGAACCCTTAGTAACAGTATACTCAAATTGGACACCATCACAGGATACCAATTCATTATTCTACCGTGAATATGATAAATCCAATCCATGCAAGTATGAAAACTTTAGGGTTTGGACTTGACAAATTAAATCAAGTCTGTTATAATAGAACCCTAGACTAAACATCTAGGGTTTTTTTTCGAGTTCTCGGTAGTGTTAACGGTAGCACATTGGTCTCCAAAACCAAAAGTTGCGGTTCGAATCCGTACCGGGATGCCAAGTATACCAAATGTTGTATTGACTTTGTGTATAAGTAATGTTATAGTATTACATATGCGGTGTGTGATAGCACGATTTGAGATACCCTCTTAGATTATCTGAGCAAAGCAGACCACCGCTCCATCTTCAAACTATATTAGACGAACCGATTATTCTGGTAGCAAACACAGTAATGTGGCTAATATAGTCGATGCGGGATTAGTTTAATGGTAAAACTAAAGGTTTCCAACCTTTCGTTATTGGTTCGATTCCAATATCCCGCTCCAAACACAGGTGCCATGCCTATGTCTGATAATCCCTCTACAGATATGCACACTTTGGCGAAAAATAATTTGCGTGGTCAAGCGGAGCAAATTAACCTCTATGCAATTCGTGAGTATGGATTGTCGTCCATAGTTAGAAAGACACAAGGCCTTTTGTTTAGGGACAGAAAGCATTGTTGAGAATGTGTGTGAAAGAGTAAGCAATCCTAACTGTTAAGGAATATAACTACCCTTGAGGTGTCCATCCGAGATCCGGAGATAACTGCTGGCTGAAGCAGTATGAAAGGTGTAATCAAGGGGAGGTCAGAGCATAGGATGGGTTAAAGACCACACCGGCGAGAACCTCTTAAACATAGAACAGTATTCTCAACAATAACTATATACTATAGCGGAGTAGCTCAGAGGTAGAGCATTGGACTCATAATCCAGGGGCCGTAGGTTCGATTCCTTCCTCCGCAACCAACAAGGAGATATCATGACGTTACCAAAAACAAAAGGTGGAGTTCCTCCAATTGAAACACATACGATTCCTAAACCAGACACTACAAAGTCAAAATTTCCAAAACAACCATCACAAAAATTTGTTCCCAAAAATACTGTAATGCGTAAAGCAGGTCGTGGTCGGTAACAAAACCGAAATAATATGATGGCATAAATAAAATTTTAATCCAAAAAACTTATAATGGTTCGTCATGTCAAAAATATTATTCATACTCAAACGCAGAGAAGATTACAACGCTAAAGTACATTCTCATATTGGATTGAGTACAGGCTTATATAACTCTGCTAAGTTTATGAACGACATGTTGGTTGAAGCAGGATTCAATTCGGTTTTAGAAGTTGCTATCGATAATAATTGTATTGATAGACTAGTCAACAAACACAAACCCACTCATGTTATCATTGAGGCATTATGGGTTGTTCCGACCAAATTCAATATTCTCCAAAAATTGCATCCGAGTGTTCAATGGATTATTCGTTTGCATTCTGAAATGCCATTTATGGCAGGTGAAGGAATGGCCATGGACTGGTTAGGTGATTATGCAACATTTAAGAATGTGAAGATTGCTTGTAATGCACCTAGGATGTTGAGAGAAATTCAACTCTATTTGGGAACAAAGAAAGTAATTTATTTACCTAATTTTTATCCACAAGAATACAAAACAAAACAATTCAACAAAGATAAAGAATGGGTTGATGTATCTTGTTTTGGTGCAATTCGTCCATTAAAAAATCATTTAGTGCAAGCATTTGCTGCTATTGAATTTGCTGAAAGAGTTGGAAAGAAATTACGATTCCATGTAAATGCTGGTCGTATTGAAATGAATGGTAATGCCAATATCAATAATCTCAAAGGATTATTTCAGCAAATCTATGGAAGAGGCCATACATTAATCAATCATCAATGGACACCAAGAGAACAGTTTTTGGAATTATGTTCTAAAATGGACATTGGCATGCAATGTAACTTTAGTGAAACCTTCAATATTGTTGGTGCAGACCTTACTTCTCAAGGTGTTCCTTTGATTGGTACTAATGAGATACCATGGTGTAGTAAGTTTAATCAAGCGGATTGCACAGATTCTAAAGATATTAGTGATGCTTTGATGAGAGCATATAATCATCCAAAAATAAATGTTTTTTTAAATCAACACCTTCTGAAATCTTATACTGATAAGACAAGGAAGATTTGGACTAAATACTTCCTTTAGGAGAACCTCATGGCCAAACATCATCACCACAAAGTAGTCAGCCAACATTGGTATAATGGCGAACTATTAACATTAGAAAACTTCTTTGCTTCTGCTATTGACGCTAAGAGCTTTGCTGACAGTTTAAATTCACACACAGTTAAGATTTACGACCTAGAAGGTGAAATCAGTCACTCCCAAGGCTTTGTAGAATCTAATACTTACGCTTAATTACTTAGAAGTGGCACGATAGGTGCCGTCCCAATTGGCTGGAAGACCTTCTTCCAGCCTTTCTAACATGTTCTTGTAGTACTGATTTAATTCATTATTTTCTTCAATCAGTTCTTTACAGAGCTTCTTAGCTTTAGTCCAATCACCAGAGTAATAACAATCTAAGTACATTTGATGTTTGTAATTAGGTTTGGCTAAAGTGAATATCTTCACACCTTCTGTTTTACCTTTAACAGCAATACAATCTAATTCAACAACAGGATATTCATCTCTTACTTGAACGGCTGTATCAGGTCCGAGGACCATTCTGACACCATATGGTTTACTTTGGCCTTCAAGGCGGGATGCAAGATTAACAGTATCTCCAAGACAAGTATAATCAAAACGCTGACTGCTACCCATATTCCCAACAACAACGGTACCAGTATTAATGCCAAGGCCCATGCCAAAAGCCGGCACACCTTCTGCAGCAATTTCTTTATTAAATTCATCTAAACTCTCCATCATTTCAAGTGCAGTTTTTACGGCCATTTTAGCATGATTTGGTTCGTCAACTGGTGCATTCCAAAAAGCCATTTGAGCATCTCCAATGTACTTATCCAAAGTACCATTATTTCGTAATATAGCTGCGGTCATTGCAGTCATATAACGATTCATAATTTTGGTAAGTCCTTGTACATCTTTTCCATAATGTTCCGAGATTGTGGTAAATCCACGAACATCAGTAAACATAATAGAAAGTTCTCTTGATTCTCCACCAAGAACCAACAATTCTGGATTCTTTTGTAGTTTTTCTACAAGAGCTGGTGACAAATATGTTCCAAATTGTTTTTTGATTTGTAATTTTTGTTTTAATTCCGACAAGAATTTGACAACGTACCCATGCGAGAAAACAAGAGTAATGGTGAGTAAAGGGAAAGTAACATCAAGTAGGTATTGTTCTCTATCAAAAAGTTCATGGCCAAGGAAATAGGATGCGACTGCGACAACAATGATTGCTGCGTAACCATGTGTGTACCTCGTAAAGAAAAGTGTTACTAGACAAAGTGCTATTGTGTATAATAACTCCGAGCCGTCAGCCCAATCAGGCCGAGATATATTGGTACCTGAAGCAAGTGTATCTAAAACAGCTGCTTGTAGGTAATGAGGAAAGACTCCTCCCCCTGCGGTTGCAATTGGATTATTAAGGCCTTTTGCTGTGAGTCCAACGATGACGATGGATCCTTTAAAATCTTTTGGTAACCGGGATAACGAAAATTCGGCAGGTTTGCTGGACCAATCCACCCAAATCCGTCCGAGAGAGTCGGTTGTGATTTTTCCAAATTTAGGAATCCTGACGGCTTCGATTCCGAGTTCGTTGAGTTTGATTTGAAAACTTGGGTCTCCAGAGGCAACTCGAAGGGATTCAAGAGAGATTGAAGGGTAAAGCAATCCACCGGATTGTACCACCATTGGCACTCGTCTTGTGACGCCATCAATTTCGGGGAGAGTGTTAACAACACCAATACCAGCAGCACTTTCATTTATTACTTTCACATTTGGTTGTATAGAATTATATATAACGCCGGATTCACCTTGACCAATAACTGAAACACCTGGTCTAAAAGGAATTATTTTACTTGGTTCGTCAGAAGAACCTGCTTGTGGTAAAACTACAGGATAGTTCTTGAGTGTGTTAGCCAAATCATTATCTTGAGAAAACCTATCGACATCAGGCATGTAAACATTAAACACAACAAGCCCAGCATTACGCTGATACAAATCTCGTATAATTTGTCCATATTGACCTCTAGGAAAAGGAAATTGTCCTCTTTGTTTTATAGATTCATCATCAATATTAACAACCGAAACCTGTGAAGGTGTTGCCGGTTTAGATATAATTAAAGTATCAAAATACCTTAATCGAACAGACTGTACAAAATTTGGATCTTCAAATCGAATAAACAACAATAAAAAAAGAGTTAATACTGCTGTCCATGGAGATAGTAATAATTTATTCAATTTTTTCATTTACTGCCTTGTTTAATGTTTATAGTATTTGTGGTAGAATCTTGGTTTTGCAATTGCACATTTACTCCATCTTGAGTTAAATTAATTGCATACCCTCTATCTTTATTAATTAAAATAACAGCAGACTGTTTAACACTTCTTTGTACTTGCCAATAAGTCTGTTTATCAAATATATATACTTGATTGATGGCACTATAACCAACTGTAAATGACGCCAGCATATAATTGTCAAGAGCATTAGTTAGATAATTTACATCCAATTCATTAACACTCAATTCATTATAATTTGCATAAGGGTCTTTGAATACTGGTACAGTTAAAGCATTTTGATCCAAAGCAGTAAAATCTAATGCTGATCCAGATTTGTTTGTACTCTCAATTGTTTTTTGTGTTATTTCTTTTGGTGGTTTGACAATCAACATATTATTAATTGCTGATTCATTTAAAGCCAACAAAACAGGTTTCATTGGTTTAATTTCATTTGATGTCGTAACTGTAGCTTGAAATGCTTGATTCAGCACTACTGAGCCCATTGCTGTCTTAACCTCAATTTCACCAACAGTACCATCTTTATTTGGCAATAAAACAATTAGTGATTGACCAATCTCATCAACAGTCATGGTAAATGCAGTACCTCGGACAGCAATAGTGGCTGTCGGTGTATTGACAGCCACATTCTTGTTGTTTTCATGAGCAATATTACCTGAAGCATAACGAACAGTACCCATTGCAACTTTAAGTGCCAATTTGCCAGCACCTTTTTTATTAGGGTCATAAACAAAATCATCAATAAGAAGTTTTGAGTTTTCAGTTACTCTAACTTGTGTATCATCTTCAAATTTAATACCTACTACTCCGTTGCCGGTTTGAACTAAGTCCAAACTATCAACACTAGTACTTTTCTTAACATCAATATTTGACTTGTTTCTCGTAATAGAAGCTATGCCTTTTTGTTCGGTTACAGAACCTATTCCAGCATAACTTCTATTACAATTTGTTAAACCTGCTACAAGAAAACATAATATAAAAATTTTAAACATTATTTTTGAGTAACAGACACACCAGCATTGTTACCAGTAACATTAACTGTAACGCTATTTGGTACCACACCACTTTGTGATACACCGATAGTATTACTAGAACCAATGTTATTGATGGTGATAGAATGTCCACCAGTTACACCACTATTAAGTAAACCTGTTTGTGATGTAGTAACATTATTATTATCACCAGCAATGCTAATAGCATTAGTTGTATTTTTGCTATTGATGGTACTTGTTACGTTGTTGTTACCACCTGAAATACTTAAACCATAATTATAATTACTTGAATCTCTTTGTGTACCAATATTCAGAGCAGTAGTATTGTTATCACCAGCAATAGATACATTTAATGTACCATTGTCAGTACCCATGTTGCCCATATTCAAGCTTGTTGAGTTGCTATTACCAGACTGACTAACATTAGCATTTGTTCCGCCACCAATAATTCCGCCAGTAATGCTGTTGCCCATACCATCTTGTGTTATAGTTGCATTGATGCCGTTACCATCAAACTTAAATGCTGGTGCGGATAATGAACTTGGATCACCAATATTGTTATTGGCACCAGTTTGTGTAATAGTAATACTAGAATTATCTGCGTTAACTTGGTCAATGTATACAGAGTTTCCTCCGTTATTACTTTGGCTCATTGCACTACCTGCTAATAACAAACCCATCACGAAAGCGATGAATTTAGTTTTCATTTTTTATTTCCTTTTGTTGTTGTTTAAATTTCCACAGTCCTTTTTGTTCTCCATCAAATATCAATTGCTCGACAGCAGTTTCAACAGCGGACTTTAAGACATAAATGCCAGCTTCTGTTGAAGTTACTCCGATTTCATTTTCAAATGCTTTGGTTCCTTGGTCAAAAAACTTAAAGGTCGCCACACTTGTTTGATAACTTAATAATGTTTTTCTTACGTTTGTAGTTAACATTACTTCACCAGTTTGAGTGCTAACTACTCTTAATGAAATTGTTACCACATCTTCTGTATAAGAACTATTTGGTGCAATACCTAACCAACTCCAACCAAAACCTCCAGTTCTTATGTTGGTATCATATGAAATGATTGCTCCTTCTAAAATCATACCAGCATAAAGTATTGGTCTTAATCCTGTTGGATCTCTGGCTTCATCTCTCGAAGAACGAATCAATTGTCTTTCTTTGAGTAAATTATCTAAACCAACTCTTTCAACAACTCTAAACCATTGGCCATTTCCTACATCTTGTAATGCTTTAATCAAGATAGGTTCACCGCCTTGTGTTACTGCTGTAGAAAAACTAGCCACACCAGTTTGTAGTTTTCTTTGGCCAGTCAAATCTTTAAATGAATATATTGCAACAATCACTCTACCATCTTGTGGTGGAGGTATTTCTTTTTTACTTTTTATTTCAGGCAAAACCTCTGGCTCGTTTGTATTAAATTTTATTGGCGTCAAAGGGCCTGTTGATGCACAACCAAATAAACTCAAACAAAATAATGCGATTAATAATCGTTTCATTAGAATTTTAAAGTTCCTATTGGTATTTGAACTTGCGTTTGATTACCAGAGGTATCGGTTACAGTCATTGAAATCTGATCAGCCGTTTTAGTATATTGAATTGTATTACCTTCAATAGTAACAGTACCACTATTTTGTGGATTTTCACCAAAAAGATTATTAACAAGTTGAGTGGAAAGTTGTGCGTAAACACGACTTTCAAAATTATTTAAAAATTTGGCAAGATTAGTATTGCCGGCAGCTGTAGCTGCATCAATAGCAGCTTGTTTTTGAGCAGCAAGAATTGCTTGAGTACGAGTATACTCAGTATTCTCTATTGTTTGAACGTGAGAAGAATAACCCACACCATTGAAAACGGGAGACTTAAATTGAAACGTTTGTTCTGCATATGCCGAATTACTTAGTATCAGTATTAGACTTACTATTATTCTTTTCATTTTCTTTAATATCCCGCATCATTAATACGATGTTAATTTTCTGATTCAATCTAATCAAATCATTATCTAACATTCTAACACGGTCAATCAAAGCAATTAATACTGTACTTGCTTCACTCAAAACTGGCTTAATTTCTTTGGTTACCCAAGTCCAAACATAATATATAAAATAACCCATGCCGCCAGCTGCAACAATTGGAAAACCATATTTGTTTACTAATTCAACTAAATCCATTAATCTCTCCGAGCATCGTTTTTACCATCAGCACGAGCAATACGGTCGACATCAGGTTTAACTCCTAATGCGCTTGACATTAAGGTGTCAATTCTGATAACATCATGGTTCATTGTTTTAACACGATTGTCCAAGGCGGTAATAATACCACTCAAACTTTTGACTTGGCCAGTAACACCAGCCAGAATGAATTTAAGAGTTAGGAATACGAAATACCCAGCTGCAAAAGCGGCAGCCATAGGGAATCCTAATTCGGCAACTATCTTAAAAAAGTCCATTACTATATTGACAATCGTTGGTTATTCGTATATAATCAGTAATCCATCAATATAAGTATCAATACTAGTATATTTATGCCATATTTAATTGATATAAATCAAATCAGGAGAAAAAAATGATTATTAAAGGACTTAAACTGGTAACAGGGGAAGATGTTGTTGCCGAACTCGAATCAGAATCCGAGACGGAATATGTTTTGTTGAACCCTGTTGGAATCACCGTATTGCGTGGTAAAGATGGTCAACCAAATGTAGGATTCTCACCTTTCCCAATTCATGCAGTACAAGCATCAGGAACAACGCTTGTAATTGCTAAGCGTAATGTAGTATACTCCTATGAACCTGCTGAAGAATTCACTAAACACTATGAGCAACTCTTTGGCGCAGGTCTAATCGTTCCAGAACAAAAGATTATTTTAGGTTAATGGCAAGTTTCTATACAAACGTACAATGTTTCGGTAATAACATCCTTTATCGAGGCATTAAAAACGGTCAAAGAATTAAGGAGAGAATCGAATACTCTCCTTCCCTTTACATTCCATCCAAAAGAGTTACCAATATCACATCATTAGATGGTGAGTATCTCGACCAAAAAATATTTACAGATGTTCGTTCTGCCAGAGATTATGTTAAACAATTCGATGGCATTCCTGGCGCACCAAAGATTTATGGCCAAACACGATTCGAATATGCTTTTATTGCTGATCAGCATAGAGGCATGGTTGATTATGAGTTTGATAAAATTTCTATTGCCATCATCGATATCGAGGTTGGTTCTGAGAATGGCTTTCCTGACCCATATGAAGCCAATGAACCCATCACAGCGATTGCCGTTAAGTATCTGAACGGACCAATTTATGTGTTTGGCTGTGGTGATTACGAAACGCAAGGCAAAGAAGTATATGTAAAATGTAAAGATGAATATTCTTTATGTAAACAATTCATGGCTTTGTGGACAAAGAAATGTCCTGACATTCTGACTGGTTGGAATACTAAGTTCTTTGACGAGCCATATATCATCAATCGTTTTCGTAAAATTCTTGGTGAAGATGAGACGAAGAAGTTATCACCATGGAATTATATTGGCGAAAGAAAAACAGTCATCAATGGCAAACCAATGATTGCCTACAATCTGATGGGTGTCGAATCTCTTGACTATATCGAATTATACAAATGGTATGCTCCTGGCGGAAAGTCACAAGAGTCCTATCGACTTGATGCCATTGCTCAAGTTGAACTTGGTGAAGGTAAAATCTCTTATGATGAATACGATAATCTACATGCACTATATCGTTTGAACTATCAAAAGTTTATTGAGTATAACATCAAAGACGTTGAACTGATTGTCAAACTAGAAGATAAGCTGAAACTGCTTGAACTGGCAGTAACTCTTGGTTATGATACTAAGACAAACTTTGAAGATGTATTTGCACAAACTCGTATGTGGGATTCATTGACTTATGCTTACTTGTTTGAAAAGAATATCATTGTACCGCCTCGTATCATTAAAGAAAAAGATGGCATGTTTGAAGGTGCCTATGTCAAAGAAGTTCAAGTAGGTAAGCATGATTGGGTTGCTTCATTTGACTTGAATAGTTTGTATCCACACTTAATGATGCAATACAATATCAGTCCTGAAACTCTAATTGAACCTGAGAATTATACACCAGAGATGCGTGAGATTCTTTCGTCTGGCGTTTCTGTCGATAAGATGTTATCTAAAAGCGTAGATACTTCTAAACTCAAAAATGCAACTCTAACACCTAACGGACAATTCTTTCGTACAGACATTCAAGGATTCTTGCCAGCTATGATGGAAGAAATGTATGATGATAGAAAGAAGTTTAAGAAATTAATGCTTCAGGCAAAACAAGAATACGAAAATGAAACAGATGAAAGTAAAAAATATGAAATCGAAAAACGAATTGCCAAATACAACAACATTCAATTGGCTAAAAAGGTTTCTCTCAACTCTGCTTATGGTGCTTTGGGTTCTCAGTATTTTAGGTTCTATGATCTTAGGATGGCTCTTGGCGTCACTACTGCTGGACAGTTAAGTATTCGTTGGATTGAAGCCAAGTTAAATCAGTATATGAACAAATTATTAAAAAGTGAGAAAGATTATGTTATTGCCTCGGATACTGATTCAATTTATCTTAATCTTGGCCCATTGGTTGAAAGTATTGTTAAAAAACCGACTGAAACTACAAAAGTTATCTCCATCATGGATCGTATCTGTGAGGATAAAATTCAACCATATATTGATGAAAGTTACAATGAACTTGCTACTTATGTTTGCGCATATCAACAGAAGATGGAGATGAAACGAGAAGGACTTTCTAATAAAGGTATTTGGACTGCCAAGAAACGATACATTCTTAATGTGTATAATAATGAAGGTGTGCAGTACAAAGAACCACAGATGAAAGTCATGGGCCTAGAGATGATTAAATCTTCTACACCAGCTGTTATTCGTGAGAAAATGAAACAAGCCATTACTATTATGATGAATGGTACAGAAGATGATATTCATAATTTTGTTAGAAAGGCAAAAGAAGATTTTATGAATCTTCCGCCTGAAGATATTTCATCTCCAAGAGGTTGTAATGGTTTGGCTAAATATCAGGACTCACTTCAATTGTATAAATTGGGAACACCAATTCATGTGAAAGGTGCCATATTATATAATCATCACCTAAAACAGAAAAATCTTACCAAGAAATATCCGTTAATTCAAGAAGGTGAAAAGTTAAAATACGCATATTTAAAAATGCCAAATCCATTTAAAGATACAGTCATTTCTTTTCCCGGTAGATTGCCAAAAGAATTCCGGCTTGACGAATATATTGATTATGATTTACAATTTGAAAAAGCATTTCTAGAGCCAATCAAAGTCATTTTAAATTGTATGGGCTGGACAACAGAAAAAGTTAGTAGTTTGGAGGACTTCTTTTCATGATTTACTTAACATTCTTATCTGCCATAATGTTATCAGGTATTGCTGCCTATTATTCCGTAGTTGGATTGGCAGCAATCTTTACTGGTGCATTTTGGCCAATCGTTTTTATGGGTTCGGTTCTTGAGTTGAGCAAGTTAGTAACTGCCTCTTGGTTATATCGTAATTGGAAGACCTGCCCACTTTTATTAAAAACATACTTGACATCAGCAGTATTAATTCTTATGTTGATTACGAGTATGGGTATCTTTGGTTTCTTATCTAAAGCACACATCGATTCTACAATGGATGCCAGTTCAAATATGGTAGAAATTAAAACTCTCAATCAACAAGAGAGTATGACCAAAGAAAGATTGAATTATCTACTTGCTCGTGCCAAAGATCCATCTACCGCAAGTAATAAATTAGACAAACAAATTCAAGACACACAAAAAGAACTGGCAGAAATCAATAAGAAAAAATTACCACTTTTAAAAGAATCTAATAAACTTGTAGCAGAAGTTGGTCCTATTAAGTATGTTGGTGATATGATATATGGTAATGATGAAAATGCCATAGACAAAGCGGTAAGATTGGTAATAATGTTAATCATGGTTGTATTTGACCCATTGGCTGTGTTATTATTAATATCTGCTAATATTAGTTTGAAAGAATCAAATGAGCAAATACCTAATGTTGGGCCGAATATCGATACAGAAACGCCGGAAGAAAAGTCTGTTCCAGAAAAAGAACAAGACGAAGATAAAGTGCGGATTGACAAAGATAACCTCACTACAATTGAGAAGATTCAGGACCAGGCTTTTGAGGCGTATGAAATAGAAACTGTCTCAGTAGGTCCCGGTAGACATGAAGAAAGATTAGTTAAAAAATTACAGCCTAAGTATGATTATGAAGCTGAATATGCGTTTCGTGAAAAGGAAAACAAATGAATCAAAAAGAATTCTTTATTGGTGAAAAAGTAATATCCATTCTTGATGATTGTTTCACAATGGATCAAAGAATTCATTTTTATGATTTTTTGAAAAATTCATTTTATAAAATTGGTACTGGTGCTTCAGATTCAATAGAGGAACAATCTCATGCTGTATTAAAAAGTTATTTTTCGGATGAAGATGTGCAAAGCTTTGGCTTTTTTAAATATTTGCCAGAAGGCATACAGACAATGTTATATGCAATGCAACGAACAAGAAACTATTCTTATTTGTCCGACCATAAATTTAAAACTCATTTTCATGTGGACAAACCTCTCGGTAATGACCACTTAACTCTTTTATATTATGCTAATTTAAAATGGGATCCTGATTGGGGTGGGGAAACTTCATTTGCCAATGATGATCTATCTGAGATAGAATTTACATCTCTTTATAAACCAGGAAGAATTATTATTTTTGATTCTACAATACCACATAAATCAAATTGTGTTTCACAAGATTCTCCAGAATTTCGTTTTACATATGTATCCAACTTTAGGAAAAAATAACATGAGTATACTTGACAAAATCAAAAAGAATAGTAGTATTAAAGATTCTGCTATTCTATCCAAATCAAAGTTCTTTAATAATAAAGATATGATTCCAACATCGGTGCCTATTATCAATGTGGCACTTTCTGGTCGTTTAGATGGCGGATTAACTCCTGGTCTTACCATGTGGGCAGGTCCTTCTAAACATTTTAAAACTGCCTTCTCATTACTGATGGCAAAATCTTATTTGGACAAATATGAAGATGCGGCTCTTTTATTCTACGATAGTGAGTTTGGTACTCCTCAGAGTTATTTTGACAGCTTTGGTATCGATACCGAGCGTGTATTGCACACTCCCCTCACAGATATCGAACAACTCAAATTCGACATTATGCAGCAACTTACGCAACTTGATAGGGGTGACAAACTAATTATCATTATTGATTCGATTGGTAATTTGGCATCAAAGAAAGAAGTTGAAGATGCACTTGATGGTAAATCTGTTGCCGATATGTCAAGAGCAAAACAAGTCAAATCATTATTCAGAATGATTACACCACATCTATCACTCAAAGATATTCCAATGATTGTAGTTAATCATACTTACAAAGAAATTGGTATGTTCCCTAAAGATATTGTTGGTGGGGGTACAGGTTCTTACTATTCTGCCGATAACATTTTTATTATTGGCCGTCAGCAAGAAAAAGAAGGCACAGAAGTTGTAGGTTATAACTTCATTATTAATGTGGAGAAATCACGATATGTTAAAGAGAAGTCTAAGATTCCTGTCACCGTTCGTCATGATGGTGGCATTAGCCGTTGGAGTGGGTTACTTGACATCGCTCTTGATTCAGGTCATGTCATCAAACCATCCAACGGTTGGTACTCTAAGGTGGATACGGAATCTGGTGTTATAGAAGATAAGAAATATCGTATTAAGGAAACTGATACATCTGAATTTTGGTTACCAATTCTTAAACAGAAATCTTTCCAACAGTATGTGCAAGACAAATACCAAATTGCAACAGGTGATATTATTCAAGAAGATGTATTTGAGGTGGAGACTACCAACGGAGTAGAAGATGATTGAAGGTCTTGATTACTGCTTTATCTATCCTAAAGATGATGGTCAAGCAGTACACATTAAACTATTGGATGGCACTTATAAAGATACCATCTTCAAATATGGTAAAGTCAAGTTTGAAGAAAAAAATGGTTTAATGTATTTACTTTTTGCTTATGATGTGATAGAATCACCAGTCATGAAGCCAAAGAAGATGGAAAAAGATGAAGCATTTAAAAATTATATTGGTGACTTGCTCGTTGAGCTTATGTCATCTAACATTGAGCAGGAAATAATTGATGAAACTGGAACAAGCGATTCTGAAGAATCTAGTCTATAACGAGGACTATTTAAGAAAAGTATTACCCTTTATTAAAAGTGATTATTTCTCGGACAGAACCGAGAGGACAATATTCAATGAGATTACATCATTCACGGAAACTTACAATAGTCCGCCAACGATTGAAGCACTTAGTATTGCCATCAAAGAAAAGACAACTCTTACAGATGACGAAGTTAAGGGATGCGAATCGTATCTACAAGAAATTGAGGCAAATAGCAAGGCAGAAGCCGAAGTTCAATGGCTTGTTGACAAAACGGAAAAGTTTTGCCAAGAGAAAGCGATTTACAATGGTGTATTACGGGCTATTTCAATTCTCGATGGTAAGGACAAAAGTAATGACAAAGGTGCGATTCCCTCTATATTATCGGACGCCTTGGCCGTTTCATTCGATACCACAGTAGGTCACGATTACTTAGAAAATAGTGATGCACGATATGAGTTCTATCACAGAAAAGAAGAAAGAATTCCGTTTGATTTGGACTTTTTTAACAAAATCACTAAAGGTGGTTTACCTGCTAAGACTCTTAATATTGCTCTTGCTGGCACCGGTGTTGGGAAGTCTCTGTTCATGTGCCATGTTGCTTCTAGCTGTATGGTACTTGGCAAGAATGTATTGTATATCACTTTGGAAATGGCTGAAGAAAAGATTGCAGAAAGAATAGATGCAAACCTTTTGAATATAACTCTTGATGATTTGATGGACTTACCAAAAGATATGTATGATAAGAAAGTTGCCAAAGTCCGTGAAAAGACAACAGGCAAACTTATTATCAAAGAATATCCCACTGCATCTGCTTCCGTAACTCACTTTAGGACACTACTCAATGAACTTAATCTCAAAAGGTCTTTTGTACCTGACATTATCTTTGTGGATTATCTTAATATCTGTTGTTCTTCTCGTATTAAGGCTGGTGCGAATATTAATTCCTACACTTATGTCAAATCAATCGCTGAAGAACTTAGGGGTCTTGCGGTTGAATATAATGTTCCTATTGTATCTGCTACTCAAACTACCAGAAGCGGATTCACATCGTCTGATCCAGGACTGGAGGACACGAGTGAGAGTTTTGGGTTGCCTGCAACCGCCGACTTGATGTTTGCTTTGATTTCTTCCGAAGAATTAGAAGAACTTGGCCAAATCATGGTAAAACAATTAAAGAATCGTTACAATGATCCAACATATTACAAACGATTTACTATTGGCATCGATAGGGCTAAAATGAGATTATATGATATTGAACAATCGGCTCAAATTGGTCTAGCGGATGCTGGTCAACCACCTATTGGTTCACAAAACAAAATTCAACACAAAAAATTTGAAGGCTTTAAAGTATGATACTTGAAAGAGCCGATGCTCTCCATGTGGCCAAGGCATTTCACGATTACTTTAGTAATATTGGAAGTACCGAAGAATACATGCGTGATGAGAAGCTGAAGAATTTGGCAGACATGCCGGCTTCATTATTTCCACCAGAAGATGATTTGTTTTCTGATTTTTCTATGCACCCCAAAGATATGGATATTGGGGTGTGTGAAATACCAAGCCAACAATTTCAAACATTGCTGGACATTACCAGTTCTCATATCAATAAAGTACCAGTTGGTAAAAATATACAATTGGTAGTCAAAGAAAAGAACTCAGGAAAGATTCTAGGATTCATTCGTTTAGGTTCACCAGTAATCTATATGAAACCAAGAAATGAATTGCTTGGACAGGTCTGGATTCAACAGGAAGATACTGCAAAACGATTCAACGCTTCTACTGTTATGGGTTTTGTAATTGTACCATCTCAGCCATTTGGATTTAACTATCTTGGTGGTAAACTTCTCTCTGCCATTTGTACCAGTCACGAAGTAAGAGAAATCTGTAATAAAAAATATGGCATGAATGTATGCCTGTTTGAAACTACCAGTTTGTATGGTTCGACCAAGCAAGTATCTCAGTATGATGGTATGAAGCCTTACATTCGTTTTCAAGGATTAACCGAATCGGATATTGTGCCTATGATGCACGGAGAAAGATATACCGATTTAAAGGCATTTGTTGAAAGTAAAGTCGGAGATTTATTGGCAGGAGACACTTCAAGTACCAGTAGAAAACTAAGAACTTTTAGTAAAATGATTGCTATCACTAAAGCAGCACTTAAAGGTACACCTGAAGGACAGGCATTCCTTTTAACGATTGAGAACGCTAAAAAGTTGACAGAAAAGAAAAGATATTATACATCCGATTATGGATTTAAAAATTCTGTTGATTATATGAACTGCAAAACTGATACATTAATTCCTGGTGAAAATTATCATAAGCACGAATTGAAGAATGTAGTTGAATGGTGGCGGAATAAAGCTATAAATAGATATGAAACCCTTAAATCTGAGGGTAGATTAAGAACAGAATTAGAAATCTGGACTTCAGGTAAAGACATTCAAATCATTAGATAAAATGGCCACAAAATTTAAAGAATCTAGTTTAGCGAATATAAAAGCAACACTCAAAACAATATATTCCGATGAACCAAATGATAATGGTTATTTTGATTCGCCGGATAATCCAGAATCTAAAATTACACCAAAAACTCAAATAAATGTTAATTTTCCATCCGATTATAAAAAAAATGAAAGACCCAAAGCATTAATGGATCTTGCAGAAAGTTTAAAGAAAAAAGGATTAAACGCTGTATATTTGGCAGATGCCGCAGCAAAAAAACGTTCATCTGCTGGTATCATTGTCTTTGGAGATTCAAAATATTTTATTGTTGGTAAAATTATGGAAATTCTTATGAAACCTTCCAATATCAAACCATCAATTGTTAACGAATGGCTTACGCCACAAGAAATTGTTGATAATGTAATAAAATATATGGAAGATAAAGAAGTTGAAGGACAAATAAGAACTCGAATTGAAAAATTGTTAAAATTAACAATTGCAGACAGTAATAGCTCTATAGAATTTAATGCGCCAAAAAATATTGTTCCTGCAGAATTTTATGAAATTTTAACTGCAGTGAAGTTGGCCGTACTGTTACGAGCAAACGATAAAAAAATATTTACAACTTTGGGAATACCAAAAACTATGAATTTATCTTCTGCTAAGATTAAAATTTATATACCACAAGAGGCTAACTTTCCTCTGTTGGATTATTTCTTGAGTGTTTCCGTAAATGACCAAAATAAAGAAAATGCTTTAAAGATTAGTGTTAAATCTAAAGTAAAAAGTCCAGATACCAATACTGTAAAATTTTCTGATATTTTTGATAATAAAAACGATGTTTCAAAATGGTATAAAGGAATTACTCCGACTCAAAAAATAAAACAAACTGGCCAAAAAATAATTGCTGAATCTGCTTTAGAAGCTTATAAAGAATCAAAATATAATCGTAAAGTTCAAGTTGGAGTACCTCTTAATTCAGTTTTAAATTTACTTGACGATTCATCGCAGAGTAATAAAATTAAAACAGTAATAAAAAAATTAGGTTTAAATGACAATGAATTAAAACATTTTCAAGCTGGTTTAAATACTGTCAGAAATAAAATTGTTGAATTTAAATCTAAAGATGATTTGTTGAGCACAGTTGTAACTAATAAAAATGAAATAACTACTCTACAAAAAGTTATTGCTGAAAATAGACAATCTGGCGGAAAACCAGCTGAGCCAACTTTTATTAATCTTGGTATTATTTGTGAAAAAATATTACAATTTTCTTCTAAAAAAACTTCAGTAACAGAATATAATTTTTATCAAATGTTTTTTGATGAGGTTCTTAGAAAAAAAGAATTGGCTTATGCCATCACAAAACTAAATGGTAATAGATTAGAATATAATTATTATTCAAAAGTAAACTTTGCTAAAGAATATAAGGATTGGATAGAATTAAGGTCTAAAGCTACCGATGTGATTGGTTTAAGAGTTTAAGGATAAAATATGGCATTAATAGATTTTGATAAACTGGCAAAACAATACGCAGATGATAATGACTTTGGTTTCTCTGCTGTATCCGAAGAAGAATATAATTCAGTAATTAATAAAACTGCTGCAACGGCAGAAGATTATAAAGCAAGATTGAATGAACTGGAAAAAATGATTGTACCTTTCTTGACCAAGTTACATTCTACTGGAGATAAAGAATACATATATTGGCCAAATCGTAAACCTATTATTGAGGCACAAATCGAAAAGATTTTAAAACTGACAAGAGATTAATTATGACTGCAACTGTGATTATACCTACTACTGGTGCTGCGCCAGTACATGAAGCTATTAAATCGGTATTAAATCAAACTTATGATACCAAGTGTTATGTTGTTTGTGATGGACCAGAATTTGTTTATGCAGTAAAAAATCACTTAAAACAATTTGAAGAACATCCAAAACACAAGAATATAATTCTTTGTAATTTACCTATCAATGTCGGCGCCAAAGGGTTTTATGGACACCGTGTCTACGCAGCATTCACTCACCTAATTGATACTGAATATGTATTATATCTTGACCAAGATAATTGGTTGAAACCTAATCATGTTGAGTACTGTATCAATCTAATTAAATCAAAAAATCTCGATTGGTGTTATTCTTTGCGTGATGTTTACAATAAAGATGGTACATTTGTCTGTCATGATGATTGTGAATCGTTGGGCAAATGGCAAACTTATCATGGAGTTAATCATGTAGATACTAACTCATATTGCCTTAAAACAGAAATTGGTGTAAAATTGGCATCAGTATGGCATGGTGGTTGGGGACAAGATAGAGTGTTCTTAGGAGCTATAGCTCAACACTTTCAAAAATTCGATTGCACGGGTGAATACACCGTAAATTATCGTGTTGATGGTGGTAAAGGTTCAGTAACATCTGACTTCTTTATCAATGGAAATAATGTAATGAATAAAAAATATAATGGAGAATTCCCATGGCGCAAAAGAATCTCATCATCGGTGGGTTCACAAACTATAACATTAACCAGTTAAAACCTTGGGTTATCTCAGCAAAAGAAGTTGCTGGTAATAATGATGTTGTTTTGGTTTATGGTAATGCATCTGATGAAACACTAGATTGGCTGGTCGAACAAGGCGTTGGTATTGTTCCAATGTTGCAGGTTCAAAATGTACCAATTCATGTTTTACGATTCTTATCTATTCATAACTTTCTTGTCAATCATTGGCAACAATATGATTATGTGGTTACAACAGATGTCAAAGATGTTTATTTCCAAGCAGATCCATTTGAGTATCTTATCGACCATAAACTTGTTATTGCTTCAGAAGGTTTAAAATATAAAGATGAACCATGGGGTAATGAAAACTTGTTTCAAGCTTATGGACCATATGTCTATGAACAATTTAAAAATAATGAAATTTTTAATGTAGGAACCTTTGGCGGTAAATCTGAATATGTAAAAGATATGGTATTTCATATCTTCACCAACGGAATCAACCGACCAATTCCTATTGTTGACCAAGCAGTATTCAATGTTCTAATCAACACACAACCATTTAAAGATATTGTTTTTCCAACTGCAGCTTGGGCCTGTGAAGCAGGTACAGTTGCAGACCCATCAAAAATTAAACAGTTTAGACCAAATCTATTGTTTAGTGAACCTGTTTGGAAAGATGGTAAAGTATTAGATATTGATGGCAATCCTTTTCCAATTGTTCATCAATATGACAGAGTTCCTGAATGGAAAAAGTTTGTTCAAGAAAAATATGGACAAGAAGATGATTCACAATATTTCATTTACAGAGTATGATAGATAAAAATAAAATTGCCATATTGGTAACTGCACATACCAATAATCAAGAACGAATGTTCATGACAGAAAATTTATGTGAGAAGTTAAGTAAACTTGGTTATTACCTATGTGTCGTTTCGCATACATCAGTAAGTGAAAAGATTCTAAGTTTGTGTAATGGATTTGTTTATGATTCCGACAATAGTTTTCTAGTTGATGGTAACAATCATCCTGCCGGTCATGCTGTTGCTGAGTTGAAATCTATTCAAGACGGTATCAATTATCTACAATCAAAAGGTTTTACGCATGTATTTAAAACCTGCTATGATACTAACCCAATTACAGATTTTGATTATATCATTCAAAAATTTGCAAATCTTGGTAAAAAATGTGTTGCTACAGAACACACAGGTTATTTAAACACATTAACATTCTTTACAGAAATTGAATTTTTAAAACAAACCTACAATTTCGAAGAACTTAGAAAACATTATGTGATTATAGAAAGAATGTGGTATCTTTCTGTGGCAGAAAAGAATTTATTAAATGATGTTTTTAGTTATGCTGGACCATCGGATAATGAACTACTACATATAGATCCTAATGAGCCGTTTCATTTTTCTTTTCATAACGGCAATTTAGATTCTGATAATTATAAGGAAAAATTGAAATGAAAGTTTTTATTACTGGCATCGCAGGGTTCTTAGGTAGTCACCTCGCAGATAGAATGCTTGAACTTGGCCATGAAGTTATTGGTAATGACACTCTGATTGGTGGTTATCGTGATAATGTTCC
>Ga0007809_10000298_pt1 | contig 20403 bp, 15 predicted proteins | sample CryBogCBE02Aug07_FD_60383 | JGI IMG/M metagenome (GOLD analysis project Ga0007809, IMG submission 60383) | Freshwater microbial communities from Crystal Bog, Wisconsin, USA - CBE02Aug07 | ecosystem: Environmental > Aquatic > Freshwater > Lake | place: Crystal Bog, Wisconsin, USA | collected...
GTGCTCCGGGGCGGTTTCGGTAACGGATGTGGCGGCGACGGTGCTCATGGGATGAGAGGCATCAGGGTTGGTGAAATCTCAAGCACGCGGACGGGGCGAGCGGTGCAGGCCGTTCTGGAACAGCAGGGACCAGACCATCAGCAGCGCCTCGACGACGATCTTCTTGGACATTTTCGAGGTTCCCTCGACACGGTCGGCGAAGATGATAGGCACCTCCGTCAGGCGGAGGCCCTTTCTCCACACGCGGTGGTTCATCTCGACCTGGAATCCATAGCCGTTGGACTTGACGGTGTTGAGTCCGATCCGTTCCAGCGTGGCGCGTCTCCAGCATTTGAAGCCGCCCGTGGGATCCCAGACCTGCATCCCCGTGATCCACTTGACGTAGTAGGAGGCGCCGACGCTCAGCACGAGACGCTTGAGGGGCCAGTTGATGACGCGGATGCCGCCGACATAGCGTGATCCGATGGCAAGGTCGGCACCGGTGCGGCGGATGCCCGCGATGAGCTTGGGGACATCCTCCGGGGAGTGGGAGAAGTCCGCGTCCATCTGGATAATCAGGTCGTAGCCCCGGGAGACTGCCCACTCGAAGCCCGCGACATAGGCGCGCCCCAGGCCGTTCTTGGCGGTGCGGGCCAGCAGGTGGAGTCGCGGTTCCCGGGTTGCGGTCTCGGCCACCCATTCGCCGGTTCCGTCCGGGGAACCGTCGTCGACAACGAGAATCTCGATCCCTTCTGGCAGGGAGAGCAGGCGGTCGACCATCTTGGGAAGATTGTCCCGCTCGTTGTAGGTCGGGATGACGGCGATGATTCGTTCGGACATGGCTGCGGGCGAAATGGGCGGAAAACAGAACCTACCCTGTAAATGATGCCCGTCGAGTGCCAAAAAGTCCCCGATTTCCTGAGTCGCGGCCTCCGGCTATTCGGGCGGGGATGGGGATTCGGGGATATCCTTGGAGGGGATGCCGTAGGAAGATTTCAGCCTGAGTTCCTCGGCGTCCAGTGAGGAGGCCTCCAAGAAGATCGGGCCGAGGGAGCCCTCGAGGTCGATCCGGTGATAGCCGTTCACCGGATGCTTGCGTGCCTCCACGACATCCGCGAGGCCGCGAATCGGGAGGTTATTGATGCGTTCGACCAGATGATTGGACATCTTGTCGCTTCCCAGGGTCTGTTCCGATGGGAGGATGCCCGCCAGGATGACATATCGTTTCCTGTCCCCCTTCTCCTCGTCCTGAAAGGCATCCAGGGCGACCAGATTCTGGGGGGCTTCCGACATCCAGTTATTTCCCCACTCGCGTAGATACGGGCGGGAAAGCTCCTCGAGCAGGAGTCCCCCAAAGAATCTGTAGGGTATGGAATCCCCGATCAGGGAGGGGGAGATTTCCGTGTCCGGGTTTTTTGCGTCCAGCGTCAGGATGGTGCTTCCCGCCGATCCGTGCCCTTTGCCATCGGGCCGGAAATAGCCGACCTCGATCCGGTCGCCCGGTGAGGCACCCATGCTCACGAGGTTGCCGAAACTTGTCTTTCCAAAGACCGGATCCTCGTAGTTCCCCTCGGCATCGATCGGATGACCGGCGAAGGTCAGGATGACATCACCCTTGATGAGACCCGCCTTCATGGCCGCACCGTTCCGTTCCGGGGCGATGGCGACGCCGCCCTGCTCCTTGGTCAGGCCGAACCACTCGCGGAGCGTCTTCCCGCGCAGGGGAGCCCAGAGGATGCCGGCTCGCGCCAGACCATTGAACCCGGGGCGCGAGGACTCCTTCAGGAATCGTTCGATCAGTGGCGAGGGGATGATGTCCGCGGCCTGCGTCCGCGGATCGTAACGCATGACCAGACCGGCCAGTTTCCCGCCGTGCAGGGCCGGGATCACATAGCTGCCGTCGCGTTGGGGAATGGTCGTGATGGCGCGGTAGAGCAGGTAGGAGGATCCCGAGGGGTAAGGGTAGACGGCCGCCGTGGAGATGGTGGCGGTGCTCAGGGCGGGTGTGCCGTTCCCTTCCAACTGAAGGATCTTCAGGCTGCTTCCCGCGGGAAGCGATCCCTCGATGGGAAGCGGGCGGCGGGACCTCAGGATCTCCCCGGCCGAGGGCCCGGAGGCGCGGAGGATCGCCAGGTTGCACTCCTCGTCCACGGCCTCCACCGAGGCGGTCGAGCGCATTTTCTTGTCGGGGGTCTCGAGGTCGATGCAGGTGGTGTGGGCTGCCATGTCGGCTGTCACCAGGATCCTTCCCCCGTCGAGAACCGTGCCCAGACCCTCGCGGTTGTAGGGGGCCTTCTTGATCCAGGGGCGACGGACATCGGGATATTGCACGGTGGAGTGCACGCGCAGGACCGGGGCATCCGCGCCTCCATTCAGGATTCGAATCACGAAGGGGAGGCCGTCGCAGCCCCCCAACAGCAGGGTTGCGGCGATAGCGGCGCCGCCGCCAAGTGATGAAAGGGATCGGCGGTTCACGGCGTCAGAGATTGCGATCCGAGGAGATCCCGTAGTTTTCCATGATCCTGGGGCGTGCCGAAAGGACATCGGAGCGCTTCAGCACGATCGGGAGGCCGGTTCCCTCCAGCATGATGACATCGTGGTCTTCCTGTCGGGAGAACGCCTCCGCCGCATCGTCCAGGGAGCGGATCGGCGCACCATTGATCGTTTCCACGATTCCGGTCCTGAGGCCGTCGCAGTCGGAGTTCACCGAATCGGGCAGGATCCTGCTCAGCACCACGATCTCGGGACGATCGACGAAGAGATGCTTTTCGGCGAAGTTGTCGAAGGCCCTGCGCAGACGCAGGTCGCCGGAGCCGAGGCTCTCGACGAGGTTGCGGTCGAGCGGTTGGAAGAGCAATCCGCCGTGGATGAGGTATCGGGGGCGCGTGTCGTAGGAGGAGGACTGCATGCGGAGCGTGCTGGCGGTCTTGAGCGGGAATTCGACGCTGACGGGTTTGCCGCCACGAAGGATGTCGAAGCGGACTTTCTCGCCGTCGAGCTTCCTCTCGACCACCTCAGTCATGTCGACCGATTCCCCCTCCAGATCGACCCTTCCGTCGCAGGCGATGGGATGCCCGTCGATGGCCATCAGGACGTCGTCCCTTTGCAGGAAACCGTCCGACGAGCCCTTCTCGTAGACATCGGTGACCAGGACGCCGGCGTTTTCCGGCGTGATGCCGAGGGCCTTGCGGGCGGTGGCGCTGGGCAGAGGCGCGAAGGCGATGGAGAGATCCATGTAGCCGGTGTAGGAGCCCTTCGAGATGTCCTGCAGGAAGCGCCTGATCACGGGGGTGGGGATCATGAAGCCGACATTCTGGGCGACATCGCCCGAGTATCCCTGGAAGGCGACGCCGACGACCTTACCGTTCTGGAGGACGGGTCCGCCGCTGTTGCCGGGATTGATCGCCGCATCGATCTGGATGGCCAGGTGCGAATCCATGCCCGAGTGGGTGTAGAGGTCGGTGTCGATGCGGGAGACGACGCCGCGCGTCACGCTCAGCCGCTCCCCGCCCAGCGGATACCCATAGACGCTCACGCTGCTTTCGATCCACGGAATGGCGCCCAGGGAAAGGGGCTTCGTCCCCTCGAAGAAAGCCTCGTCCCCGACCGATAGCATCGCCAGATCGCAGTCGTGACCGATGAACTCGACCCTGCCGGTGAAGGGATGGTTCACCCCCTCCCGGGTGACCGTGATGAAGCGCGCGTTGCTGACCACGTGCGCGTTGCTGATGATCCTCCGGCCCTTTCCCGGGATCTCGATGATGAAACCGGAGCCGACGCCGCCCGCAACATGGCCGGCATCCCACGGTGCACGGTAATCGGGGGTCTGGTCGGTCACCTCGATCCTCACGACGCTTGCGGAAAGATCGGGTAGGGGAGGTCTGGCTCCCGGCGGTTCGTCGGCCGGTGCCTTGGCCGAGAGGACCGCCATCGGGAGGCTCAGGCAGAGGCAGAGCAACGGGATTCCCGGGAGGATGCGCATGCCCGCACTCTCCACAGGAAGAAGCGCACGCGCAACACTCCAGTATCCCGAACCGTAGAATCCCATTGCGCGGGGCGTGGTGATCCCTTTTTATCCAGCGGTGAACATGACATGGGGGGTACTTTTCGACTGGGACGGGGTCATTATCGACTCCTCGGCCCAGCATGAGCGTTCCTGGGAACTTCTCGCCGCCGAGGAGGGGCTTCCCCTACCGGAGGGACACTTCAAGTCCGGGTTCGGCAAGAAAAACGAGGTGATCATTCCAGCCCTGGGCTGGGGTGTGGATCCTTCCGTTGTCCGCCGGCTCGCCGATCGGAAAGAGGAACTCTACCGCGAACTGCTCGCCGCCGCCGGGGTCACCGTCCTGCCGGGTGCCCGCGAACTGCTGACGGCCCTCCGCGAGGCCGGCGTGCCCCGTGCCGTCGGCTCCTCGACGCCCAAGGAAAATCTCGACGCGCTCTTTGCGGTGACCGGGTTGGACGCCCTCTTCGACGCCGTCGTGTGCGGGAGTGACGTTACCCACGGGAAACCCGATCCCGAGGTCTTCCTGAAGGGGGCTTCCCTTCTCTCCCTTGAGCCGGGGCGATGCGTCGTCATCGAGGACGCCTTTGCCGGAATCGAGGCCGCCCGGCGCGGCGGAATGCGCGTGGTCGGCGTGGCCACGACCAATCCTCTCGAAAGCCTCGGCGGCTGCGACCTCGCGGTCACCACGCTCGAGGAGGTCGATCCCGTACGACTCGCAAACCTCTTTCAAGAATGACTCCCCCCGACGGACTTTGCCTTGAGTCGCTGCTACTGCTGGCCGCGGAAATCCTGCGATCACTCCTTTTCCCCTCCGTTCTGGTCCTGCTGGGCGGCAGTTGCATCCTTGCCGACATGGTCCTGCTCAAGCGCCGCGGCGACGCCGACGGGGTCTCTTCCTTCCTCGGCACGGGGTCGCGTCCCAGGCCGGGACTGAGGCTGGCCTCGGTCTTCTTCTTCACGCTGGCCTCGATCCTTGCGGCGAGAAATCTGCTGGTCCTTCCGCCGGCCTCCTCCTCGCGGGCCGTGGCGGCCGCGGTCATCGGGATCGTGGCGACGGTCTTCTCGGTCCTCATTCTGCTCTTCGGCATCCTGATTCCGCGTGCCTTGGGGGAGTTCTTCCACGAGGCCATTGTCCTCAGGGCGCTCTCCCGCGGGGCCAGATTCCTGACACTCTGGATCGATCCTTTGGCAGAACTCTGCTGGATGACGGTCTCCGCCATCCTTCGGATGCTTGGTATCGATCCCAGGCGCAGTGCGGAACAGAGTGAGGAGGATGTCCTGCAGATCATGGACGAGGGGTTGGAAAGCGGGGCGTTCAACCCCGGAGAGAAAGAGATGGTGGAGGGGGTGCTTGAGCTCGACGAGCGGACCGTCGCCGATCTCATGACACCGCGTTCACGGGTCACCTGGCTCGATCTCGACGAACCCGACGAGGTGAACTGGCGCCGCATCGCCGGTGCGGGACACTCCGATTATCCCGTGTTCCAGGCTACCCACGACAATATCCGCGGCATCGTTTCGGTGAAGTCCCTCTGGGCCAACCTTTCGATGACAGGATCGGTCCGGCTCCCCGATGTCCTGAACCCTCCGTTCTTCGTTCCCTCGACCATGACGGCCCCGCGCCTGCTCGAGGAATTCCGCAAGACCCGCCGTCACACGGCGCTCGTGGTGGACGAGTTCGGCGTCGTGGAGGGGATGGTCACCATCAAGGATGTTTTCGAGGAGATCGTGGGGCGCCTGCCTGAGCGAGGGGTGCGGCAGCACTACCCCGAGGTCATCCGCAGGGAGGACGGGAGCTGGCTCGTCGACGCCCAGGTCGATTTCGAGGAGACCGCCGGCGAAATCGGACTGGAACTCCCCGCCGAGGAAATCGAGGGGCGCTTCCAGACCATGGGAGGATTCGTCCTGCACCACCTAGGCCATATTCCCCAGGAGGGGGAGACGATGGAGAAGGAGGGCTACCGCTTCGAGATCGTCTCGATGGACCGACAGCGCATCGACAAGCTCCTCGTGACGCGTCTCAAGCCGGACGGCGATGAGGAAAAGGGATTCCCGCTGTGATCGAGGGCGGCAACATTGTTGAGATCGGGAATCTTCCTGAGGGGATCGAGGTTGTCGAGCGACTCGCCGCCAATGCCGGAATGCGGCTCGAGAGGATGATCTCCCAGGGTAAGGCTACTCCGTCCGGCGAGTGGTATGATCAGGAATGGCCCGAGTGGGTCCTGCTTCTCCGAGGGGAGGCCTCCCTGCTCTTCGGTGACGGGAGTATCCAAAATCTGGTCGCGGGTGACTTTCTCTCGATTCCCGCCGGGGTGAGGCACCGTGTCGAAGCGGCCTCCGGGGATGCCGTCTGGCTGGCCTTGCATTACCGGGACGACGACGGGGAAAACTGACCTTCTTGAGAATGCCCTAAAGACCGCTCGGATAGGTCTCGTCGACTTCTCCGGCCTCCCATTCGATGTTGCGCTCGAGCGGTTCGACCGCACGGGTCCGGTCGTAGTGAAGGATCCCGTCGAACTGATCCGGCAGGGAGGCCATGAAGTAATGGCTCTGCCTCTCGGTATCCGGCCGATAGATGACCCCGATCGCCCGTTCGAGTCTCGGATGACGCAGGAGGGAGCGAGCGTCGTCATCGCCGTGGCAATCAAGCCAGAAGGAAGGGATTCCGGTCTCGTGGAACAGTTCCTCATAGCTTCCCTCCATGCCGGCGCGGACGCGCTTGCGTTCCGCGGGGCCGTCCCAGTCCGAGGCCGCGGTCACGGTTCCGCCGTAGGTCGTGAAGCCCACCGAGAGGGCCTCTTCGCCGAAGTGTGCGCGCACGAGTTGGCCGATGTTCAGTTCGCCTCTGGCCCCCATCGAGGTGGCCGAGGCATCGCCGAGGTGGGAGTTGTGTGCCCAGACGACGACCTTGGCCTCCCCATGAGCCTTCTCGAGATGGTTCATGAGCTGGAGGAGCGATCTCATCATGTGGCTGTCGCGCAGATTCCAGGAAGAGACGTCGCTCCGGAACATCGTCCGGTAATACTCCTCGGCGTCGCGGACGACGCGCGCGTTCTGGTCGGCGTCGAAGAACTCATCGGCCTCCTTCGATCCGTCCCTGCTCAGGAAGGCATGCCTGCCCCGGTGCAGTTCCGTCAGCGCAGCCGTGACCTCTTTCTCGCAATCGCCGCTCATTCCCGAGCCTGCGAGCAGTCCGTAGCGCTGGGTGTCGCCTCCGAAGAACTCGAAGCATTCGTAGCGTGCCGCGACCTTGTCCGCCACCGCCGGATCATGTCCGCGCAGATAGTCGAGCACGGCGGAACGCGAGGCATTGAGGCTGTAGAGATCGAGGCCGTAGAATCCGGCCGGGCATCCCCCCTCGGGGTGTCCTTCCGGGCCGCGCCTCAAGGAATCGTTCCGGTTCCTGAGCCAGCCGATGAAATCGAGCACGTCGGTGTTCCTCCACATCCACTGGGGGAACCGGCGGAATCCCCCGAGCGCCTCCACGGCCTCCCAGTCGGTGCCCGTTCCCCGGACATAGCGGTTGACCCGGTGCGCGTCGGGCCAGTCGGCTTCGGCCGCGACGGCGTTGAACCCCTCCTCGAGGATCAGCCGCTTGGTGATCTCGCCGCGGATCCGGTAAAACTCGTGCGTGCCGTGGGAGGCCTCGCCCAGCAGGACGACCCGCTTCCCCTTGGCGCGCGCGAGGATGGGGTCGAAGTCCGAAGGGGCACCGGTCAGCGGCTTTGCGGCGCGTCTCAGGATCGGAATCTCTGGATTCATGGGCGTGGCTGGTGGTTGTGAAAGGGAATAATCGGCTCCGGAGGGCCCTGCTCCAGGCTCAGCCCTGCGTGATGCGCATCCTCGAGCAGGCGGTGAACCTCCGCGTCCTCGGTCTGGGTGAAATCCTCATACCACCGGCCGACACCGCCGAAATCCTCCGGCGTGATCACGGAACGGACATCGTCCGCGTGCTGTTCCAGAATCCTTATTACGGAGGGCGGTGCGACGGGAGCCGCCGCGATGATGCGCCGTGCTCCGCGCCGCCGCGCGGCCTCGATGGCCGCCAGCATCGTCGAGCCCGTCGCGATGCCATCATCGACGATAACGACAGTCTTGCCCGCGATATCGAGAGGGGGGCGGTCGCCCCGGTAGGAGCGTTCGCGCCGCGCCAGTTCGGCGAGTTCCTTCATCTCGATGGAGGCGACCGCTTGCGCGGGGATCCCGAGGGCAGAGACGAGATGGTCGTTGAGGAGTCTCACCCCTCCCGTGGCGATGGCCCCCATAGCAAGTTCCTCATTGCCCGGAACCCCGAGTTTTCTGACGACCAGGACATCGAGCGGAGCGCGCAGGATGCAGGCAAGCTCATAGCCGACGGGGACGCCGCCCCGAGGAAGCGCCAGGATGATACAGTCACTCCTGTCCGCCAGATGCCCCAGCTCCAAGGCCAGAAGTTCACCTGCCTCGCTTCTGTCACGGAATCTTCTCATGACAGGTCCCCCCGGGATGATCGGTGTGTGAAGGCCGGATGCCCATGCTTGAGGAACCACCCGGCGGCGAGCTGGGCGACCTCCTCCAGCTTACCCGGTTCCTCGAAGAGGTGGGTGGCCCCCGGAATGATTATGAGTTGGCACGGGCAGAGCATCCGCTCCATGGCGCGTCGGTTCAGAGCGATGACGATCCCGTCCTCGCCTCCCACCAGCAGAAGGGTCGGAGAGTCGACTTGCGGGAGAAAATCTCCCGCCAGATCGGGGCGTCCCCCGCGAGAGACGACCGAGGCGATCTCCCCCGGAATCCGTGCGGCCGCGATGAGCGCGGCTGCAGCCCCGGTGCTCGCGCCGAAATACGAGACCGGAACCCCCTGCGCCTCGTCCTGCGCCATGATCCAGCGCGTCGCATCGACGAGTCGCCGGCTCAGAAGGGGGATGTTGAAACGCAGGCGCGAGGTCACCCGGTCCTCCTCCTCTTCCTCAGTAGTCAGGAGATCCAGGAGCAGTGTGCCCAATCCCCGGTCCTGGAGATAGCGTGCGACGGCGCGGTTTCTGGGACTGTGGCGTCCGCTGCCGCTGCCGTGAGCGAAGAGGACGAGTCCCCTGGCGTTCGAGGGCATGTTCCAATCGGCATTCAGAAGTTCACACCCGGAGCAGGGATGAACTGTCCGGGAGAAGGCGGCGGGGCCGGTCTGGTTGGATGTGGCCGTCTTCATGGGAACATCATCCCTCGACCGCACCGCGTGTGCCATTGGTAGGAATGCTTATCCTGAAGAGGCAGTAAAGGGTGCTTCCCATGGGCTCCTATCCTGTGTCTCCAGAGGCTGCAGATCGACCCCTTCGGCAATGATCCTGTCACGTCCAGAGGACTTGGCCTCAAGCATCCTGAGGTCGGCTCGTTCGATCAGTTCCTGCAGTGAATTGGACGGCTGTTGCTCCGTTGAAGCAATCCCCACGCTGATCGTGACGGAGGGAAGTTTTCCCCCACCATTCTCAAGGTGCACGCCGCTGAGTGACCTGCGGATCCTTCGGGCGAGGGCGATCCCTCCCTGAATGCCTGTCTCCGTCAGTAGGATCAGGAATTCCTCACCGCCCCAACGACAGAAAAAGTCGTGCGGCCGGTCGGCACATTTCCTGAGGAGCCCGGCGAGGAGCTTGATCACGCGGTCCCCGGTATGATGCCCCCATGCATCGTTGAAACTCTTGAACCGGTCGATGTCTAGGAAGACGGCCGTGATCGGTCTGCCATGTCGGGAGGCATCACTCCACAGGGCGGTCGCCTGAATTTCTAGGGCCCTCCTGTTGGGTAGTCCTGTCGCCGGATCAGTGGTGGCCTGATGGAGTGCCTTTTCGAGACGTCTGGCTTGCCGGTAGAGACCGATGAAAAGCGCGGTGATGCCGAGTGTGGCGAGACAGGAGAGGGTGATCGCTCCCCGATTCTGCTTTAGGAAAAGATCCCGGATATCCGATTTCAGCACGCACGCCCAACTTGTGAATCCGAAGAGGGGATCCCGGTCGAACGAGGCATAGCATGTATCGGGAAAGCCTGGCGTTCCGCTCTGGATGGTTATTGATCCGCGTGGGGAGGGGGATTTCCGGGAGAGGGTCTGCAGTGTTAGGTTTGATGGATTCTCGGTGGTCAAGGGGTCGTTGGAAGCCGGATAGACCAAGAGAGTGTTTGTGTCGCTGCTGACGAGATGAATCTTTCTGTCCGGATTTGTCGTCAGCATTCCGGTGAGTTTGGAGGCGAGTTCCATCTCGTCGATTTGGATGACCACGACGCCTGCGAATGTTCCCCCCGGCCCGTGCACCGGCATCGAGAGATGAAAGACGACCTTTCCCGTCGTGGCGGCCTTTCGGAGTTTTCCGAGAGAGAACTCCTTGGCGCGATCATCCCTGAGGTTCAGGTAGTAGTTGCGGTCGGAGAGGTCGATCCGCCGGGTAGGATATTCCCCGCTTCGGGCAAGCAACTGCCCCTGGTCATCAAGCAAGAGGAGGAGGCCGAAGGCATCCTGGGTATTGTAGATGCTGAAGTTCTGGACTGCCTTGTGAAGGATGTCGTGACTTGCTTTCTCATTGATCGATCCATGCTCTAGCGACTTTTCAATCTCGGTTTTGGCAACATCGAGAATCTTGCTGGCATCGACGAGAGTGCCCTGCACCAGCGTCGAGGCAGTGATTGCCTCGCGGGAGTTCTCCCGTTGGACATTCTGCAGAAAATCCCGCCATGAGAGACTCATCATCAACACGAGCGTCAAGAACATCAGCGCAAGGGTCACCCCGCAAAGGATCAGGATTCTGGATCGTAGATTCTCGGGTTGCTGTCCCATGGAGTCAGGGAATGTGCGTGAAGAAGATTAGTTTCCCTCTCGGTTACGTGTTGCTGGTAACTCTACCCCCCTCTCCGATTTGAGATCTCGTGATCAGTGCCTGCAGTTCCTTCAGTGGCATCGGCTTTGCGTAGAAATATCCTTGCCCGTAGATGCAACCCAGGGAAAGCAGATGCTCCGCCTGCTCTAACTGCTCGATCCCCTCCGCGACCATCGAACACCCCAAGTTCTTCGCAATGTCAGTGATGGAGTGCAGGAGGGCGTTGATCTGGGTATTTCCTGGAACGATTCCAGCCAGAAAGCTCCGATCGATCTTGATCGTGTTGATGGGGTATTTCGCGATGATCTGTAGGTTGCTGTAGCCCGTTCCGAAGTCATCCAGCGCAACGCTGATTCCATGAGCTTTGAGCATCTCGATATTCTTGATGAGATACTGGTTGTCGGGAAGCAGGGCCTTTTCTGTGATCTCGATTCTGACGGCGGTGGAGGGGATGCCGGAATGGATGATCTGCGAGATGAAGTGCTCGTAAAAACTGGGCCTTCCGATGACCGCTGGGGTGATGTTGTGGGAGAAGTAGAAGCCGGGGATCCTCTCAAGGATGCTCGGGTTGTTTTTGAGCGTTAGAAGAATCTCCGAGATCACCCAGGCATCGACCTGCTCCAGCAAATGCATCCTCTCCATGGCCTCGATGAAGTGCGTCGCCTTGATCAGTGTTCCGTCCTGATTGATGAGGCGCAGGAGCGCCTCGGCACCGACGATCCGTCCGTAGGGCATCTCGACGATCGGTTGATAATGCAGGGTGAGTTGATTGTTCCTCACGGCATCCTTCACCTTGCGGTTCATCGACTTCCTCTCCAATGAGTCCCTCGTCACCTGCTCGTCGGCGACGCAGACATCCCTGTAGGTGCCTTCTTTGACCAGATGCATTGCCTCCTCGGCGCGGCGGATGAGTTCGTCGGGAGATCCCTCTGTGGCTCCAATAACGACGCAACCCATGCTCAACGTGATTTCGATCTGCACGTCTTCCAGATTATAAATCCCGATCAGGGAGGACTTCACTCTCTCGATGATTGTGATGAGGTCGGTGAAGGGTTCCTTCTCGTGGAGGAGAAGTAGAAACTCCCCACCCACGAGGCGGCCGATCATGTCATCCTCCCGGCAGACGCGCTGGGCCCTTTTGGTGAGTTCACGCAGGATCTGCACGCCGGCCTCGTAGCCGTAGTCGTCATTGAGCGATTGAAAGCCGTTGATGTCAAAGCAGAAGAGGATGATCTTTCGGTTGCTCAGAGTGCTTCCCTCATGGAGGATTCGGTTCAGTCGCTGGACAAAGAGTTCACGATTCGGAGCGCCCGAGATGTGATCGTGCTCCGACTTGTACTTCAGGTCCATGTTGAGGAGTTCACGCTCGGCCACGATCGAGAGATTGGCCGCGATCAGGTTGAAGACATCGCGGATCCGTGGGTCCGCATTGCGATGGTCGGGATAGAGAAACTCCATGACGGCGATGAGACGTTCGCGGACTCGGACGGGGACGACCAGATGAGAGTACTCGGGACGGAGTGGAGCTGAGTTGATAAAGTCTGTGTGCGGGACGTCCGAGCGAGGACGGCTCGGCTCGTTATCCAGACGCTGCCAGATCAGGGGGAGTTCGGGATCCTCGGAGAGGGTTGGATTGTAGTAGATCCCCGTGGTTCCCCCGGTTTGCATATTGCGGATACGCGCCGAGAGCCAACCCAGCTTGGGATCAAGGTTGATGACCATATTATGGAGGGCCTCGTCGAAGGTGGGGGCCGAGGTGGCGAGATTAGCCGTGGCGAGGAGAAGCTTGTTGTAGACCTCCTTCTCGAGATGAAGTAGACGGGCAAGTTCCTTTTTGGATTTTTCACCCTCCAGATAATTCATGGTTTCCCTGGCCATGGAGGACAAGAATGCCCCCTGATCCGGGGTCAGTGCTCCTGGCTTGGTGTCCATGAGAAAGAAGCATCCGAGTGCATGACCACTCGAGGTCATGAGTCGGGCGGAGGCGTAGAAACGGATGGGTGTCTTCTTGGTGACCTGCTCATTGGCGAGGAACCGCGTATCAAGCAACGTGTCCGGAACGACGAAAAGTTCCTCGGGAGCAATAAGTGCATGAGCACAGAAGGAGGATTCTCGATCACGCTGCACGGGTTCGACTTCGCTCGTGATCGACTTAAAAAGGAGCTTATGTCGATCCACCAGCGAGATCCCTGCGATTGGGACTTCGCAGAACTCGGCGGCATACCTAGTGAGGATGTCGAGGATGGGGATCGGTTCCTCGTTGAGGATCCCGAAGCTGTTGAGGAGATAAAGCCGCTCCTCCTCGAAGTGGGGAAGGGGTGGGTTTGCAGCTCCGATGCCCTGATGATTGTTCGATAAGGGTTGCGTGGCCGGAGGGGGGGGCTCCGCGGTTGGTGCTGAAGGTTCGTTGCTCATGGTAAGGACAGATTAGGGGTTAAGGAGGGGGACTGGGTATGTGGAGTCCGCGGGATCGGAAAGAAGCAACAGATGAGGGGAATGCTTCCTTGCGTAATCGATGAATTCCTCGATTGGCATCGGTTTCGCGTAGAGGTATCCCTGACCCATGGCGCAACCGAGCGCCAAAAGATGATCGGCTTGGGCCTGATTCTCGACCCCTTCGGCGATGAGGGAATAGCCAAGGTTCTTACCTAGATTGATCATCGCGGCCAAAAGTTCGTTGCCTCTAAAATTCGCCAAGTAGATTTCCTTCAAGAACATCCGGTCGATCTTGAGCGTGTCGCAGGGGATGGAGGTGAGGTGCTGGAGGTTGCTGTATCCAGTGCCGAAGTCATCAATAGCGATCTTGACCCCCTCGGACCGAAAGAGGTTGATGTTCTTCAGGAGCGAGGCGTTGGAGGTATCCAGGTGGTTCTCTATGATCTCGATTCTGAGCATTCTCGGAGGGATGCCGGCACTCCTGATCCTGCTGAGTGAAACTGCCGCGTAATCATGAGTGGAGAGGATTGCCGGGCTGACATTGAGGGAGATACGGAACTCCGGAATGGATAAAAGGATTCCCAGATGAGGGAGGAGTATCCTGATGACTTCCGCAAAGACCCACTCGTCGACATCCGGCATCAGACGGATCCGCTCGAGCGAGGAGATAAAGTCGGAGGCATTGAGGATCGTCCCGTCCTTTTCATGGACGCGCAGCAGGGCTTCTGCACCACAGATCTCGCGTGTCGAGAGATTGATGATCGGCTGGAAATGAAGCAGGAGCCTCCGGTCAAATACCGCCTCGTGGATCCTGTGGTCGAGATTCATACGATCACTGAACTTCTTGATGACTTCTTTGTCAGCGATGCAGTACCCCTTTCGCTCGCCGCTCTTGACCATATACATCGCCTCCTCGGAGCGACGGATGAGCTCCGTAGAGGTAAGATGGCGGCTGTCGAGGACAGCCGCCCCGATGCTGCTGCCGATTCGGATTTCGAGATCCCCGAGCATAAAAGGCTGGGTGACGTTTCTCTGAATCCGCATGAGAAGCACTTCCAAGTCCTCGGAGGGACGCATGGTGCGGATCAGGAGCACGAATTCGTCGCCACTGAGCCGGCCCAGCAGATCATCCTCGCGGCAGACTCCCCGGAGTCGTTGCGTGACCTCAATGAGGAGTCGGTCGCCGATCTGGTGACCGAAATTGTCATTCACCTCCTTGAATCCGTCGAGATCGAGAAAAAGCAGCACGGAATCGGGGTGGAGTTCGTCGACCTGGGCGACAGCCTTGGTCAACTCGTCTAGAAAGAGATTCCGGTTGAGCGCTCCCGTGAGCTCGTCGTGCTCGGCGCGGTACTGGAGATCGAGATTGATTATTTCACGCTCCGCGATGATTCCTAGATTCACCGCCATGAGATCGAAGACCTCCTTGATCCTGACATCCATCCTGCGGTAATCGGGGTAGATCATCTCGATCAGGGCCGCCTTCTTCCCCTTGAAGCCGATCGGGACGACCAGGTAGGTGTAGTCGGGGGGTGTCACTCCCGTGGAGATGAACTCGGTCTTGGTGAGTTCCTGATTCCTATCCCCCGCATGAGAATCGATATCGTGCCAGAGTTGGTTCAGTTCCGGATCCAAGGGCAGGTGGGGATTCGTCCGCGTCACGGAGGAGCCTTTGTTTAAGAGGTTGGTGATCCTGCAGGAGAGCCATCCAAGATCGGGATCAAGATGTTCGATGATGTTCCGCAGTGCTGCATCAAAGGTCGGAGGCTCAGTGGTCATCTCAGCCGACATCTTTAGGAGTCGGTTGTAGACCTCTTTTTCACGATGCAGGAGGCGGGTGAGATCCCGGTTGGAGCGATGGACCTCAAGGTAATCCATCGCGATCCGGGCGAGATCTTCAAGCGACGTTTTCTGCATGGGTGTGAGTTCCCGGGGTACTCGGTCAATGACGCAGAAGCTTCCGATCGGAAGACCATCCCCATTATGCAGTGGGACACCGGCATAGAAGCGGATATGAGGTTCCCCGGTGACAAAGGGATTTCGTCGGAAGCGGGGATCCTTCAGCGAATCCGGGATGACCATCATCTGATCCGCATTGAGGATGGTGTAGCCGCAGAAGGAATCCTCGCGGGGAGATCCGAGAAGCTCGATGCCGTAGTGGGATTTCACCCACTGGCGGTTCCGGTCGACTAGAGATACAAGAGCGATAGGCGATCCCGTGAGTCTTGATGCCATCTGGGTGAGTCGGTCAAAGATAACGTCGGGCGCAGTATCAAGAATGTCGTAGCCTAGGAGTCGTGCGATGCGATCCTCTTCGCGTGGGTGGAGCGGCGGGGGAACCGAACAAGAGGTGGTTGCGACTCGTTGCTTCTTATTCATGAATTGAATTTACCTCCGTTATCTACCGAATAGAAAGGAGCTGGGGTTAAGCAGAATACTTATCCTGATACTGGGGATCAGAAGCCTAGGGACGATATGTGCCCCTGATAATACTACTGCAGACGCTCGAGTGATTTAATCTTCTCAATCAGGCGGCTATAACGCGCGCCCTTGCGTCTTTGGGAACCACGTTGCAGGCATCGACCACGAGTGGAAGATGCTCGGCAAGAAAGCGGTAATCCACGCCGCGGTGAGCCGTGCAGACGATGGCCGCGTCGATTTCCCGGAGTGTCTCTGCATTCAGCGCGACGGATGTCTTGTCCGCCCATTCCCGCCCGCCGCCGTGGGCGGTGATCACGGGGATATTCGGATCGTGGTATTCGACCACGGCCCCCTTCTCCCTCAGGAGATCCATCACCTCGTAGGAGGGGGACTCTCGGTCGTCTGGGATGTCGGGTTTGTAGGCGACGCCGAGGACAAGGATGCGGCTGCCCTGCACCGACTTGCCCTCGGTATTGAGGGCATCCACAAGGCGACTCACCGCATAGTAGGGCATGCCCCGGTTGATCTGACCCGCCAGTTGGATGAAGCGGGTGTCGACGTTGTATTCCCGTGCCTTCCAGGTGAGGTAATAGGGATCGATCGGAATGCAGTGGCCGCCGACCCCCACGCCGGGGTAGAAGGGCATGAAGCCGAAGGGCTTGGTCTTGGCTGCATCGATCACCTCCCAGACGTCGATCCCCATGGCCGTGTAGATGCGCTTGAGCTCGTTGACGAGGGCGATGTTGATGAAGCGGAAAATATTCTCGGTCAACTTCACCGCTTCGGCTGTGTCGCAGCTACTGACGGGGATGACCCGTTTGACCGCCTTGGAGTAGAGGGAGACTGCCCGGTCGAGACAGGCAGGGGTCAGTCCGCCCACCACCTTGGGCATGTCGCTAAGCAGGCTCTTGGGATTGCCGGGATCTTCCCGCTCCGGTGAGAAGGCTAGGCAGAAATCGATACCGGCTTTGAGCCCCGATCCCTCCTCGAGGACGTTGCAGAGGTCTTGGCGCGTGGTGCCGGGATAGGTGCTCGATTCGAGGGAAACAAGCATCCCCGGCCTTAGATGGGGAGCCACCTCGCGACCTGCATCGAGGATAAAGCCGATGTCGGGATCGAGGTGTGTTCGCAGCGGAGTCGGGACACAGATGATGATCGCCTCGCTTCGGGAAAGTTCGCTCCTGTCCGTGGTGAAGGAGAGGAGTCCCTGTTCCATTGCCGCTGAGATTCGCTCGGAGGGCATCGTGGTGAGGGGGGAGATCCCTGAGTGAAGTGAGGCGACGCGGGTTGCATCGAGATCGAAGCCAAGGGTGCGGCACCCCCCTTCGGCGAATCCTACGGCCAAGGGAATCCCCACATAGCCGAGGCCCAGGACGGCGACATCGTAGTGGAATGATGTTGTCTGCGTGGTCATGCGGGGAGGGGTTGGGATTCCTTGCGTCTCATGGAGAGGCCGAGATCCCTCCTGCCGAAGAGATACTGGACCGTACCGACGACACGGCAGAGCAGGTGAAACTGGTGGATCCCGAGGTTGTCGATCAGAAGGGCGGCGATGACCCGCCAGAAGTCGCCCCAGGAGGCGCTTCGCAGCAGGCTTGTTTCCGTCATCAGGACGGCGCAGAGCGAGAGGAAGACTCCCAGAATATAGGCTAGGAAGATCATCCAGAAAATCTCCGCCCCCGTGGCGATGCCGAGAATCAGGGCGACGACCATCAGGATCCAGGCCGTGAGTTCGACGACGGCGGCCAGTCCCTCGAAGATGAGGAAGAAAGGCATCCCGAAGAGACCGGTAAGGCCATACCTGGGATTGAGGATCATGCCGCGGTTCCTCCAGAGGGCCTGCAGGGTGCCGCGTTGCCAGCGGTTGCGCTGCGAGGCGTAGAGGCGAGCTGTCTCGGGCACCTCGGTGTAGCAGACCGCATCGGGGGCGAAGACCAGCCGTTCGTTGCGCCGGTTGCGGCGGTCGTGGATCTTGCGGTTCAGGCGCATCGTGAACTCGATGTCGTCGGTGACGGCGTCCGGCCAGGGGCCGCCGAGTTCCACAAAGAGGCTCTTGCGGATCAGGATCATGGCGCCTGAGATGCAGAGCATGCTGCGGAGTCGGGAGAGGCCGATGCGGGCCCACTGAAAGGAGCGCGCGTACTCGATCTCCTGATTGATCCCGAGGATCGTTCGGGGAAGCCGGTGATCGGTGATCGTGCCGCGTTCAAGCACAAGCCCGTTGGAGGGACGCACCACCCCCGCGACGGCGGCCGTTCGTGAGTCCCTCAGGAAAGGTCGGGCCAGACGGATCAGGGTGTCGGGTTCGAGCAGGCAGTCGGCGTCGATCACGCAGAGGAGGGGGTAGCGCGCTAGGGCGACCCCGGCATTGATGGCATCGGCACGGCGGCCATTGGCTTTCTCGACGACAACGAGGTTGGGGATCTTTTCCGACTCGTGGACGGCAAGGATCTCGGCGGAGGGAATGAGCCGTCGCCCCGTCCTCTCGATCCGCCTAAGCCCAAAACTTTCTCCCAGCACGTCGATGGTTCCGTCGGTCGATCCGTCGCTGACCACGATGATCTCGAACTGCGGGTAGTGGAGTTGGAGGAGATTGCGGATGGTGGTGCCGATGATCGGGGCTTCGTTGTAGCAGGGGACGATCAGCGAGACGGGCATCGTCAGGCTCGATTCCCCGATGCGCCGGAACTCGGTGAAGCTGATGCCCTTCCGGTAGCGTCTCGCCTGGAGCGAGCCGAGGACCATCAGCACCAGATAGATCAGGTGCAGTAGGAGATAGTAGGCCAGGATCAGCCAGATCAGGATGCGTATGGTGTTCATGCCGGGACCTCCGTGGTGTTCAGAATGCCGTTTTGCTGGAGAATCTGACGGCCCATGTCGCGTCCATAGGCGTCGACATGATGGGTGGAAGCCTTTTGCAGGGCCTGTATTCCCGGGTCGCCGAGTTGCCAGAGAGCGATACCGGCGTGGTATCGCACCCACCATTCCGGGTCACCCAGCGCCTCAGTCAGCATGGGAATCGAGGCATGGTCGTTCAGGCGTCCGAGTGCATCCATCACGGCGTTGCGAACCGCCCATGAGGTATCCTCGGCCAGGGCCGTGATCTTGGAGATACAGGAAGGCTCACCGAGGGATCCCAAGGCGCGGATGGCATTGATCCGGATGTCCTCGTCAGTGTGGTCGAGCAGGGATTCGATGGCCGGTGCGGCCCGGCGCAGTTTGAGAAGGGTCGAGGTCCGGATCGCGATGCAAAGGGCTGCCGGACCAAGAGTCCGGTCGTGCAGAACCTTGAGCAGGGGTTCGGCCGCCTCCTCTCCCAGCATGGACAGGATTTCCGCGATACGTCTCTGGGAGATCTCGCCAGGGAGGTCTAGTGATCGGATGATCGGGATGAGCGCCCCTCCGCACCCGAGCCTTGCCAGCGAAAGGGCCGCCGCAAGGCGGACATCGAGGATGTCATCCCCCAAGGCTCTCATGAGCGGAGGGATGGCGGATTCCTCACCGAGGTATCCGAGTCGCTCGGCCGCCCGGAGTCGCCGTGGCCAGTAGCGGCTCTGAAGGTCCCGGAGGATTCCCTGAGTGTAGGAGAGTCCGGAGTAGAGGGGGGCGAGTTTCTTCCGTGCCTCGGGATCCATTTCTTCCGATTGATCCATCAGCAGATCGAGTGCGGGTAAGCGCTTCCTTCCCAGGATGCCCAGCACGGCTTCGCGTCCCTCCTTCCCCTCCAGGTAAGCGCAGAGGTGGGGAATGGCTTTTTTGCGGAATTCCGTCTGCTCGGTAATCCGCCGGGAGTAGTCGGCACGGACGATCACGACACCCGCCAGAAGCAGGAGGCTCAGGACGGTGAAGGTCGTAGCGGTGACTTGGACGAATGGGAGGAGGTGCATTGTTAGAATTGCCAGGAACATCCCAGCGTTGGGGTGATTTGTTCGTAGAGTTCGCCGCCTCCGTACTGCTGCAGGCGGTAGAGGTACTGGATGCCGGCGAAGAGTGTCAGGTCCCGCGTGAGCGGTTGGGTCAGGAAGAGCGAGTAAGTGTAGGCGGGGCTCAGGCTGGTGACGGTGTTGTTCCCGGCGCCGATTTCCGCATCGGGGTCGGTGCCGTAGGCGAACGCCATCGTGAGCCTTCTTTTGCCGGGAAGGGCGAGGTTCAGGGCTGCTGAGTAGTAGTTGTACTCCAGGTCGTAGAAGGCCCAGCCGCGCACATAGCGGACGGTAAGCCAGGAGGTGTCGGTGAACGACCAGACCAGCCCCGGGTTGATCTGGTCGATCGGGCCCCAGATGAAGTTGTAGTGCTGGTAGTCGAGCAGGACACCGAGCCTGGGCAGTGCCTGCCAAGCCGCGCCGCCGGAGTAGATCTGCGTCGCGGCGAAGGTCGGAGCGGGACAGATGGAGATCTTGCCGTGGATCTCAAGCGACTTCAGCAGGTACCACGAGGCCAGCGCGCTGTAGTAGACGTTGGTTCCCGAGGGCGGTCGCTCGAGGACATCGACCTCGGCACCCAGGGTCAGTGCGCGGTTCCATCGGTAGAGGAGTTGGGCGAACTCCTCCTGCCAGGGCTGACGCCCGTGGTTGAAGGCGCTGTACGAGTAGTATGGAGTCAGGATCCACCGCCGGAACGATTCCGCTTCCGTCACGGGTGCCTTGCTCGTCTTGCCGTCACCACTGCGCGCCCGGGCATGCCGATTCTGTGGACGGAAGAAGCGGGGGGGGGAGAGAGGTC
>Ga0007809_10000301_pt1 | contig 20180 bp, 20 predicted proteins | sample CryBogCBE02Aug07_FD_60383 | JGI IMG/M metagenome (GOLD analysis project Ga0007809, IMG submission 60383) | Freshwater microbial communities from Crystal Bog, Wisconsin, USA - CBE02Aug07 | ecosystem: Environmental > Aquatic > Freshwater > Lake | place: Crystal Bog, Wisconsin, USA | collected...
CTTAAGCACCTTTGATTCTTTTACTTTAGGCTTTGATTGTTCAATTACCGTTTCGGAATCATCTAAACCTTGATCTTTTTGCTCTTTTTTGTCAGCCAATAATTGATGAATTATTTCAGGTGCAGAAGATGGCGCAGAGATCGTAGGATTTGATTTTTCTACCAGATGTGGTTTTGTTTCAGCCTCTTTCGTTTCCTGGGGCTTAGGTTCAGGCGTCTTTGTCTCGATTGGTTTTATGCTTGCGGAATCGTTCACTGAACTTACTAAATTTAAAACAACATCGTTGGTGATTTTTTTAGGTTCAGAATCAAATATTCGGGGCAAACCAATGACCGCAATCAATAAAAGAAAAACTGCGCCTAAAAGTCGGTGGCGCGCTTTTTGAACTTCAGGATTTTCAGTCAACGGCTCAGTTTCAGGGTCAATCTCAATTCTACGGCGCGTTCGAATCGATGGCTCAATGCGTTCGTTTATGTTGGCTTCGGCGTTTTTATTTTTTAATTTTGGGAATGAAATCATCGAAGTGAAGGAAAGGTTTGGGTTTTTTAATGCTTTTGTAATCTACGAAGGGAAAGCACAGCACTCACTGTTAGAAAAGAACCGAATACAAGTATTCTATCATTTTGCCCAGCATCTTCGAGGGTTTTTTGATAAGCGAGTGCCGTTGTTTCGAAGCAATCAACCCCTGATTCGTCCGTATTTTTAACACCCATTGTCAAAAGGGTTTTCTCAAGATCAGATGCTTTCGCAGACCTAGCTAAATCAAACTCCACGCAATGCCAATAATCCACCACCCCCAACAAGGGGCGAATGACACCTTCAATATCCTTATCTGACATGACACCGAAAATGGCATGAGTAAACGGAAAATAGCCCATCTTATCTAGGCTAGCAGCCAGTGCGCTAGCAGCATGGGGATTATGTGCAACATCTAAGACAATTGTGGGTTGACCTGCAAGTACTTGAAATCGACCTGGCAAATCAACTAAAGCAAATCCATTACGGATGGCTTGGACACCGACAGGTAAAATCTCACGTAAGCTCATGAGGGCTGCAATCACACCTGAAGCATTTAACAATTGATTTGCGCCACGCAGTGCTGGATATGCTAACCCATTGACGCGGCGCCCTCGCCCCGACCAAGCCCATTGCATGACATCACCTGAATAATTAAAATCCCGACCATGCAACCATAAGTCAGCGCCAATCTGATGCGCATATTCAACTAAGGAATCTGGGGCACGAGGATCTGAGCATATTGCAATTTTTTGTGCACGCATAATACCGGCTTTTTCAAGCGCAATTTGCTCGCGGGTATCACCAAGAAGTGCCGTATGATCTAAATCAATACTGGTGATAATTGCGCAATCTGCGTCAACAATATTCACTGCGTCTAACCGACCGCCTAAACCCACTTCTAAAATCACAACATCCAAGCCAGAAGTTGCAAACAAATGCATGATGGCGAGCGTAGTAAATTCAAAATAAGTCAAACTAACAAGTTCAGGTAAAGAGGCTCGTGCAACCTCAACAGCTCGAAAATGAAGTAATAGCTCAGAATCTAAAACAGGCGTTCTGCCGATCCGGGCACGTTCATTAAAATCAATGAAGTGTGGTGATGTGTGGCAGCCAACCTTATACCCCGCCTCCGAAAAAATCGCTTCTAAAAACGCGCAGGTTGAACCTTTACCATTAGTTCCGGCAACCGTGATAACTGGACAAGAAAATTGTAGTTGCAAGACTTGAGCAACTTGCTTAATACGGGTTAAACCCATATCGATACCGATTGGATGAGCGTTTTCTAAAAAATCCAACCAAGCGGATAGTTGATCAAAAAACCGAGGCTCTTGAGAAAAGACAGCGACTTGATTTTTAAGCAATCGAATCTATCGCCTGTTTTTGGAGTAAAGCCAATAATTGCGCAATTTCAGTACGCATGTGACGACGGTCGACAATCATATCAATGCCGCCCTTTTGTAGTAAAAACTCAGATCGCTGAAATCCCTCGGGCAACTTTTCTCGAACTGTTTGTTCAATCACCCGAGGACCTGCAAAACCGATCAAAGCTTTTGGTTCAGCCATCACTACATCACCCATAAAGGCAAAACTTGCCGAAATACCTCCCATGGTAGGGTCGGTCAAAACACTAATAAAAGGAAGTCGTGCTTTAGCAAGCAACGTTAACATCGAAGTGGTTTTCGCCATTTGCATCAAGGACAACAAACTTTCTTGCATACGTGCCCCGCCGGTGGAGCTGATGCAAATAAACGGTACTTTTTGCTCTAGCGCATTTTGGGCACCACGAACAAAGCGCTCTCCTACAACGGATCCCATGGATCCACCCATAAAATCAAATTCAAAACAGGCAATGACTACAGGTAAGGTGTGAATCGAACCGCCCATCACAACCATCGCATCCGTTTCACCAGAGGTCTCAAGGGCATCTTTTAATCGATCTGGGTATTTTTTTGTATCCTGGAATTTCAATGGATCTATCGGCAGGACTTCTTGCCCAATTTCATAACGTCCTTCTTTGTCCAACAAATAATCAATCCGGACTCGGGCTTTAATGCGCATATGGTGGGAGCACTTAGGACAAACATTGAGATTGGCTTCAACATCGGTACGGTAAAGCACCTCTTCACACGAAGCGCATTTTACCCAAAGCCCTTCAGGGACAGACTTTCGTAAGCTAGGGTCTGTTTGCTGAATATGGGGCGGTAATAATTTATCAATCCAACTCAAAGTACATCTCCTTCATCAAAGACCGAACATGACTGTTAGGCATCATCAAGTGCTTGCCGAATTTCAGTAATGAAGGTCTGGAGTGATTGTACAGCCTCACCCTGACTTGCATCTTCTAATATTTGAACCAAACGACTACCAATTACAACCGCATCAGCAGTCATCGACAAAGCTTTAGCGGATTGCGCATCTCTAATCCCGAAACCAACAGCAATTGGCGTTTTGGTTTGCTGACGAATTTCTTGAATGACGCTCGCTACTTCAGCAACATTGATATTGCTCGAACCAGTCACACCCTTGAGTGAAACATAATAAATATAGCCACTGGATGCAAGAGCTACAGCTTTGATTCGCTCTGCCGATGAGGTAGGAGCGAGTAAAAAAATCGGGGAAATGCCAATTGCTTTTAACTCTTGGGTAAACTCCAAACACTCTTCGGGCGGATAATCCACCACTAAAACCCCATCCACTCCTGCGGCTTTTGCAGCCTGGGCAAAGGATTGCATCCCCATGCGTTCAATTGGATTGGCATACCCCATCAGGACCACTGGAGTGTGTTGATTATCGAATCGAAAACGAGTCACCATTTCTAGGCAATTTGCCAATGAGACACCCTTTGCAAGTGCACGTTCCGAGGCACGTTGAATCACCGGTCCATCCGCCATTGGGTCAGAAAAAGGTATTCCCAATTCGATGACATCCGCTCCAGCCAGAACTAAAGCATGCATAATTTCTACAGTGAGCTGTGGTTGAGGATCACCAGCGGTAACAAAAGGTATGAGTCCTTTTTTACCACTCGCCTTGAGTTCCTGAAAAACATGATCAATTCGTTGCATATGGAAAAAACTTTCTAAATTTGCGCGAGTTTAATTTTGTCAGCTAAAGCAACGGTATGCATATCCTTATCACCACGACCTGATAAATTCACTAGGATTGTTTTGTCTTTAGGTAAGGTTTTGGCAAGTGTAAATGCATAGGCGATTGCGTGACTCGTTTCTAATGCTGGAATAATGCCTTCAATTTCACAACAGTCATGAAAGGCTTTCAAAGCGTCGGCATCGGTTACAGCGGTATACGTTGCCCGGTTAATATCTTTTAACCAAGCGTGTTCAGGTCCAACTCCAGGATAATCCAAGCCTGCAGAAATCGAATGGGTCTCCATAATTTGCCCATCTGCATTTTGGATTAAATAGGTACGATTTCCGTGCAAAATACCTGGCGTACCAGCGCATAAGGCTGCGGCATGTAAGCCAGTTTCAAGACCCGACCCAGCTGCTTCAACCCCGATGAGTTGGACTTCAGGATAGTTGATGTAAGGATAAAAAATCCCCATGGCATTCGAACCACCGCCAACACACGCCAAAACATAGTCGGGTTGCCGACCAGTCATTTCCGGCATCTGTTCTAAACATTCCTCACCAATCACACTCTGAAAATCCCGAACCATCATCGGATAGGGGTGTGGACCAGCTACGGTACCAATAATATAAAAAGTATTTTCAACATTCGTCACCCAGTCACGCATGGCTTCATTTAAGGCATCCTTGAGTGTTTTTGAGCCCGACTCAACAGGTACTACGGTCGCACCGAGCAATTTCATCCGGTATATATTTTGCGCTTGCCGTTCAACATCAACACTTCCCATATAAATAACGCACTCCAAGCCAAAGCGAGCGCAGATGGTAGCTGTCGCCACGCCATGCTGACCGGCACCAGTTTCAGCAATGACGCGGGGCTTGCCCATTCGTTTGGCTAGCATCGCCTGACCGATCACATTATTAATTTTGTGAGCTCCAGTATGATTTAAATCTTCCCTTTTAAAATAGACTTGCGCACCACCATTAAGTTCGCTCCAACGTTTTGCATGATAAATGGGACTAGGGCGACCGACAAAATGCTTGAGTTCACTTGCAAACTCGGCTTTAAACTCGGGATCATGTTGATATTTTGCGTAAAGTTGTTTGAGCTCTTCAAGAGCAAACATCAATGTCTCAGAGACAAAAATACCACCGTAAGGGCCAAAATGACCACGTTGATCTGGAAAATCGTACATATCAAAATCCTTTCAAGACGTTCATCACTTATCAGTTTGACGAACCGCTAAGACAAATTCTTTCATTAACTCGGGGTCTTTCTTACCAGGTGCAAGCTCTACCCCACTCGAAACATCCACTGCCATTGGCTGAAAATGCGCAATAGCCTCAGTGATATTGTTTACGTTCAATCCACCACTTAAAACGACCCGATGTGCGTTTTCTTTGACCCATATTTGTGGAATACTGTCCCAATTAAATGTTTTACCGCCACCACCATAACCTTCAACCATTGCATCAAATAACCATGCATGTGCAGATCTATATTGTAGGCAAAATTCGTCAAGTTTGAATTTTTCACTAATCCTAGCCGCTTTCATCCAAGGAGTGCTACCAGCAACAGCTTGGCATCGTGCCTCAGATTCGTTACCATGAAATTGCCAAATGTCAATCGCACAATGTGTTTTGATCTCGTGCACAAGCGCATCGCTCGGGTCAACCACCAATGCAACATTTTGGACTTTGCCTTGACTTCGATATGATAAAGGTCCAGCTTTTTCTGGGGAAAGATAACGAATACTGGGGGGGTAGAAGACCAAACCAAGCGCATCAATTGCCAGTTCAACAGCTGTATCCACATCTTTTTCAGTCGACAATCCACAGATCTTAATTTTTGTTTTTCCAGCAATCGGCTCAAAAAAATGCATTATTTGGATCTTTCTTCCGTTTTTTTGCGAAATGCTAAGTTTAAAAAATCTTCTGAAATTGCACAATCTGAAAAACGAGGTAAAGGGATCTGAAAATGTTCCGGATACCCTACCTGAACTAAATATAACCCATTTGCAGAAAAAGTCGGCGCACTCAGGGTGCGATCTTTTCTCTCCAGTAAATCCATCATCCAATGCGCTGATTGTTTGCCTAAACCAACTTGTAAAAGAGAGCCTACGATATTGCGAACCATATGATGTAAAAAAGCATTGGCCCTTAAAAAGAAAAACACTTTCGCACCATCTTGAATAATCTCTAATTGATATAGCGTTTTAATCGGCGTTTTACTTTGGCATTCGGATGACCGAAAGCAGGAAAAGTCATGTTGCCCCAATAAATATTGCGCAGCCTGCCGCATCTCCTGAATCAAGAGAGATTTACCCGGCGGCAACATCTGAAATCCCGCTTTTAGATGTAATAAAGGGGTTTTGACTGGGGAAAGAATTAAGAGATAGGCATAGGAGCGTTCATAAGCACTAAAACGGGCATCAAATTCAGGAGAAACTTCTTGGGCCCATTGCACCGAAATACTCGCTGGCAAGAAATTGTTTAAGCCTCTCACCCAAGACCAATCAGGGCGATTGACGGACGTATCAAAATGCACGACTTGTCCCAATGCATGCACACCCGTATCTGTTCTTCCAGCTGCAGTCACTCTGGGATGGTTTGAAGTAGGATCTGCGATAAAGTCCCGGATGGCCTGTTCAACAAGTTGCTGAATCGTCACCTGCTCGCGTTGGACTTGCCAACCCGAAAATCCTGAACCATCATACTGTAAGCCAAGTGCCATCCGCCGCATACGAGAAGATTCATCGGTCGATAATACTGTGGTCATCCGATTTCTTGAAGTAATTGTTTCGCCTGATTGACAATCTCTGGAGTGGCATTGGATAAAGTAGATAAATCCGCTAACAAGATCTTCGCTGTCTGAAAATCGTTGATCTTTATATAAGAAAGCGCTAAATTCATCCGTAAGCGTTGATCGTTTACTGATAGGCTTCCCGCTGTATTCTTAACCGATGCCTCTGGTAGATCGGGTGCAGAAATTGACGGGTTGAGAAGCTCAGGACCATCTCGAGACGGAAGGTTCAGATCAATAGAATGAAATAATTGTTGAATATGCAAAGGAGTCTCAAAGGGAGGAGTCCTTGCAGCATCTTGTTGGTTTAAGATCTGTCGATCTGGGTCTGATGACAAATGTGTGGTTGGAAAAGCCTGCGGAGGAACAGGCAATGACGCACTTGAATGGGTACGCAACACACCAAATAAAAACACTCCAATTAAACAAAGTACTCCAACAAGTGTCTCTATTCCAGGCTGGGATTGGCGATATTTACTGTCAACACGAAGCTCTTTCTTTTGTGCCTGAAGCGCTTTTAGATCCGCAATATTTTTTTCCAGCTCTTCAATCCGCAACTGGGCATCTTCTAACATTTTTTTCTGCGCAATCATTGCCTCATTCAATTGCGCCTGTTGAATCGACTGCTCTGTCTCCATCTGAGATGAGCCAATTTTCAAACGATCCGTCAACTCCTTTTTGATGTTGGCGGCTTCATAGGTACGGTTATTTTGTGCAATAACCGAATCAGACGCTTGGTCAAGGCGTGCACTCGCAAAATCATGATGGCTTTGCTCTGCAAAAACGCGAGCTTCTTCTTCAGGGATGGATGCTGTCATTGCCTGAGTTGGTAACCTTAGAACCTCACCTTGTTTCAGACGATGGATATTTCCAGAAATGAACGCTTTTGGATTCAGACGGTATAGCGCGAGCATTTTTTGGTCAGCTTGTGGACCAACTAAATCCGGCTCTGACTTTGACAATATCGAGAGGATCGAATCTCCTGCTTGAACCTCAACTTCCTTCGCATTTGGATTGAGAAGCGTGTATACCCTAGTGACTTTGCCAGAGGACCAAGATAATTCAAGAACAACATCCTGAAATGCTTTCTCAAAAGTTCCAGTTGTTTGTTGCATGTTGAAGAGGATAAATTGTGGCTTACCTTGCTGGTTATTTTCGATTGTTACGGTCGACTGCACTTGACTTGAGGGATACTCCAATCCAAATTTAACGTAGGTAGGCTGATCCCCTAATTGCGCTTTTATAGATTGATGGCTTTGCATTTCTTGATCACTCATCAAAATCGCAATCTTAGCCTCCAAATGATTTTCATTTTGGGATACGATACGGACACTTCCAAGACCCACAGCATAAGAAGCTGTGCAAAATAGTGCGCAACTAAGTAAGGTTATCCCCCTGAAAAATCGTTGGAACCGTATCATAACGCTTCGATGAGAATTCTCAAAATACGGCGCAAGGGTTCCGCAGCTCCCCACAACAATTGGTCTCCGACAGTAAAGGCACCAATATATTCGGGGCCCATTGCCAAATGGTGAATCCGCCCAACCGGAACTTTCAGTGTGCCTGTAACCGCTGCGGGGGTGAGTAATTTTTCGGTTAACTCTCGCTCGTTTGGAATCACTTCAACCCAATTATTTGCCTGCGCAAGAATGGTTTCAATAATTGGGAGAGACACCGATTTTTTTAATTTAATTGTCAAGCCTTGTGAATGGCAACGCATTGCCCCTACGCGCACACAGATCCCATCAATCGGTACGCTACCAGGTGACCGGAATTCTGGAAAGCCAAGAATCTTATTACATTCGGCACCGCCCTTCCACTCTTCCTTACTTTGCCCATGTTCCACAGGCACATCAATCCAAGGGATCAGACTACCAGCAAGAGCGGTTTGTCGAAAATTGGATTTAGGATACTCAGCGCTACGCATCGCTGTTGTCACTTGTTGATCAATTTCTAATATGGCAGAATGCGGATTGGCTAACTGGGTTTCAACACTTTTGTGTAAATAGCCCATTTGTTGTAACAGTTCTCGCATATTCTGCGCTCCTGCACCTGACGCGGCTTGATAGGTCATTGCACTAATCCATTCGACTAGTCCTGCCTGAAATAGACCACCAAGCGCCATCAACATCAAACTTACGGTGCAGTTGCCGCCTATCCAATTCAGATTACCTTGACCATACGCTTGATCAATCACCGAACGATTCACAGGATCAAGAACGATGACCGCATCCTGATGCATCCGCAGAGTGCTTGCAGCATCAATCCAATGTCCCTTCCAACCACTCGACCGTAAAGGCCCAAAAATACGCGTAGTGTAATCACCTCCCTGGGCAGACAAAATATAATCGCACCGTTGTAAGGCGGCAAGATCCATGGCATCTTGCAGTACACCTTCATTTTTATGCAGTGTGATGCCGGAAAAAGTGGGAACCGGTGCACCAGCATTACTGGTGCTAAAAAAAATCGGTTCAAAAAGGTCGAAATCTTTTTCAGCAAGCATGCGCTCTAGAAGAACACTTCCGACCATACCGCGCCATCCAACCAAACCAACCACTGGGAGAGTCATTTGTGACCTTTATCGTAAGTAAAAAAGAATTACTATTTTATGCCTACTAAGGCGCACAGGTAAAAATTACGTCTACCTTAATGCAGCGACGACAGCTTGGCCCATTTCTGCAGTAGTGACTTTGGTCGTTCCTAGAGTATAAATATCGGCGGTTCGTAGTCCATGAGCAAGGACTTGTGCAACGGCATCTTCGATTCGACTTGCTTGCTCTGGCATACCAAGTGAGTAGCGTAACATCATCGCTGCCGATAAGATGGTGGCTAAGGGATTAGCAATTCCTTTTCCAGCGATATCGGGAGCTGAACCATGACTAGGCTCATACAAACCCTTATTGTTAACATCTAGTGAGGCAGAAGGTAGCATGCCAATTGAGCCTGTCAACATCGCGGCTTCATCTGACAAAATGTCGCCAAATAAATTACCAGTCACTACCACATCAAATGCTTTCGGGGCTTTCACTAATTGCATTGCCGCATTGTCAACATACATATGGGTTAGTTCCACATCTGGGAAACCTTTCGCCACTTCAATCATGACCTCGCGCCAAAGTTGGGATGTTTCCAAAACATTGGATTTATCAACACTACACACTTTCTTATTGCGCTTTTGAGCAGCCATAAAGGCCACTTCACCAATGCGCCGAACTTCAGGCTCTGAATAACGCATAGTGTCAAAACCTTCTCGTGTACCTGGAAATAGTCCATCAGTCGCAGTCCGAATTCCTTTCGGAGAACCAAAATAAATATCTCCGTTGAGTTCACGCACAATCAAAATATTCAACCCAGCAACAATCTCAGGCTTCAGCGAGGAAGCAGCGGTTAATTCTGGGTAACATATCGCAGGTCGAAGGTTAGCAAATAAAGCCAAATGTTTGCGAAGACCTAAAATAGCTTGCTCAGGTCTTAATTCCCGGGCTAAAGTATCGTATTTAAAATCACCTACTGCACCAAATAAAATCGCATCCGCGCTCAGAGCGAGCTCTAGTGTGGATGGAGGTAAAGGGTGCCCAAAAGCTTCATAGCCCGCTCCGCCGACCGGGGCTTCAACCATCTCAAATGGCTCACCCAGTGCCTCAATAACCAACTTCGCTTCTTTAATGATTTCAGGACCTATCCCGTCCCCCGGTAAAACAGCAATTTTTTTCATATCTTCAAATTAAGGTAATTTGGTATCTAGCCAGGGCATTTTCATTAATCTTGCCGCTTCAAACGCTTTTATTTTTTCAGCGTGACGAAGGGTCAATCCAATATCATCTAAACCGTTGATTAAGCAATATTTACGAAATGGCGTGATATCAAACTCATACTGTCGACCATCTGGACTTGTCACCACCTGTTGCTCGACATCAATGGTGAGTTTAAAACCATTATGGGCAAATACTTCATTGAATAAATGCCCCACTTGCATTTCACTTAAGACCACTGGTAAAAGACCATTCTTGTAACAGTTATTCATGAAAATGTCGGCAAAACTTGGCGCAATCAATACTCGAAACCCATACTGGACGAGTGCCCAAGGGGCATGCTCACGAGAACTCCCACAACCAAAATTTTTACGGGCAAGCAATATGCTCGCTCCAGAATAACGCGCTTGATTGAGAACAAAATCAGGATTGATTGGACGATGAGTGCAATCCATACCTGGTTCACCATGATCCAAATAACGCCACTCGTCAAACAGATTTTGTCCGAAACCGGTTTTAGCAATTGATTTTAAGAATTGTTTTGGGATGATTGCATCTGTGTCGACATTCTCACGGTCTAGTGGAACAACCAATCCTTGATGAACTTGTAAGGCTTGCATAAAATAATCTCTAGTTGATTACTTCACAGGAGTCACAACAGCACCCGTAGGTTGTGGAAGTGATTGTTCAACAGGTTTTAAATCAACAGAAGGAGTGGGAGCTGCTGATTTTTCAATACTTTTACCAAGTACCTGGATATCCTTACCCATACCTTCCATCGTAGAACATGCGCTCAAAATGGCAGAAAAAGTGATCATCAAACTCATTGTTGTCAAAGATTGAATCCATTTCATCTCGTATTCTCCTTAAATGATTATGCTATTTTACGCACATCCACAAAGTGCCCTTCGATTGCCGCTGCCGCCGCCATTGCAGGGCTAACTAAATGAGTCCGACCACCATTGCCTTGACGACCCTCAAAATTACGGTTCGAGGTGGAAGCGCAGCGCTCACCTGGCTCCAAACGGTCCGCGTTCATCGCTAAACACATGGAGCAACCAGGCTCACGCCATTCAAACCCAGCAGCTTTAAATAAAACATCAAGACCTTCTTTTTCTGCTTGGGCTTTGACTAAACCTGAACCGGGAACGACCATCGCTAACTTTACATTTGCGGCAACCTTTTTACCAAGCCGTTCAACTACCTTTGCTGCGGCTCGTAGATCTTCAATTCGACTGTTGGTACAGGATCCGATAAAGACTTTATCAATCATAATTGAATTGATTGCAGTATTAGGGCTTAAGCCCATATAAATAAGAGAACGCTCAATGGCTGCACGTTTATTTTGGTCTCGCTCTTTTTCAGGATCAGGGATTCGATCGTCAATTGATAGCACCATTTCTGGAGATGTACCCCATGTCACTTGAGGCTTGATTTCTTCAGCACGTAATGTAACAACATGGTCAAACTTTGCATCCGGATCAGAAAATAAGCCCCGCCAATATTGGATAGCGACACCCCAGGCTTGTGCCGAAGGAGCATAGGGACGATGTTGAACATACTCAATGGTCTTTTCGTCAACAGCGATTAATCCAGCCCGCGCCCCTGCCTCGATGGCCATATTACATACTGTCATCCGGCCTTCCATCGACAATTGACGGATCGCCTCACCTGCAAATTCAATGGTGTAGCCCGTTCCACCAGCTGTTCCAATTTTTCCAATAATTGCTAACACGAGATCTTTTGCAGTGCATCCGAGAGGCAAAGTGCCGTCTACTTGAACGCGCATATTTTTGCTCTTTTTCATGAGCAAGGTCTGAGTCGCAAGCACATGTTCTACTTCTGATGTGCCGATTCCAAAAGCTAATGCACCAAAGGCACCATGTGTACTGGTATGCGAATCACCGCATACAATGGTCATACCCGGAAGAGTTGCCCCCTGCTCTGGACCAATCACATGCACAATACCTTGGCGTTTGTCGTGCATTGGGTACTGCGTAATCCCTAAGCGTGAGCAATTGGCGTCGAGTGTATCAACCTGTAATTTAGAAATTGGATCCGCAATACCTTGAGAACGATCAGTTGTTGGAACATTATGATCAGAAACTGCTAAGTTCGCAGCATTGCGCCATAAGTTACGCTGAGCCAAAGCAAGACCGTCAAAAGCTTGGGGACTGGTGACTTCGTGCAGTAGATGCCGGTCAATATACAAAACCGCCGTACCATCCTCTTCCTCCAAAACAACGTGGTCGTCCCAAAGTTTATCGTATAAAGTGCGCGCCATCAAAACTCCTTTTTCAGCGTAGGGAGATAGGCTCTACGATACGTGGTTCATGGCCAGAAAATAACTGCCTTGGACGGCCAATTTTATACTCAGAGTCGGTAATCATTTCTTCCCATTGTGCAATCCATCCAACTGTCCTTGCGAGAGCAAAAATACAAGTAAACATTTCCGTTGGGATTCCTAAAGCGCGTTGCACAATTCCAGAGTAAAAATCAACATTGGGATATAACTTACGGCTGACAAAATACTCGTCTTCAAGCGCTATTTTTTCCAAGGTCATCGCCAACTTAAATAATGGATCATTTTCTAGACCGAGTTCATTAAGTACCTCATAGCAAGTTTCACGCATCAACTTGGCTCTCGGATCAAAGTTTTTATAAACACGGTGGCCGAATCCCATCAGGCGAACACCAGAATCTTTGTCTTTTACTTGAGAGATGAATTCACCAATCTTGTCAACCCCACCCATCTTTTGAATATTTTCAAGCATTTGTAGGCATGCTTCATTGGCACCTCCATGGGCTGGACCCCATAAACACGCAACTCCTGCCGCAATGGCAGCAAAGGGACTCGTACCAGATGAACCAGCCAAACGAACGGTAGAGGTAGAGGCATTTTGCTCATGATCCGCATGCAAAATAAAGATACGATCCATGGCGCGAACCAGTACATCATTAATTTTGTAGTCTTCACAAGGGTTTGCAAACATCATCCGCATGAAGTTTGCAGTGTAGGACAGTTCATTACGCGGATAAATAAATGGTTGGCCGACAGAGTATTTATAAGACATTGCTACCAAGGTTGGCATCTTAGCAATTAGGCGGATTTGCGAGATTTCCCGTGTACGCGGATCTGCATAATCAAAACCATCATGGTAAAAAGCGGCCATCGCACCAACTAAACCAGTTAAGACTGCCATTGGGTGAGCATCCCGGCGAAAACCACGAAGGAAAAACTGCATTTGCTCATGCACCATGGTGTGATGCATCGTTAAGGAATCAAATTCTTTTTTCTGCTCTGGATTTGGTAACTCACCATGCAATAGTAAATAACAGGTCTCTAAAAAGTCACAATTTTTTGCCAGATCCTGAATCGGATAGCCACGATATAGTAACTCGCCTTTATCACCGTCAATAAAAGTAATTTTCGAGTTACATGATGCTGTAGACATAAAACCGGGATCATAAGTAAACTTTCCTGACTGGCCATATAGTTTACGTATATCAATCACATCGGGTCCCACTGTGCCTTTATAAATAGGCATTTCAATCGACGGTGATCCGTCGGAAAATGAGAGTGTCGCTTTTATATCAGATGGGGTCATAGCGTGAATTCCTTCCTTTAATTCGTGAGATTGTTTATCGCAAATAAAACGTCACGATAAAGACATATTAAACACCTTATTTTACAGTTCTCGCAGTTTGGCTAAGATTTCTATTACACCAGAATTGTGCAAGGGGCCCTCAGGCTCTTTTCGACTTAGAAACAAGTCAAGCAAATCGTTGTCTGTCAGGTCCAAAAGCTGATCTAAAGAAAAGACTTGATCAATCGTTAAAGATGCTGCGTAGCGGTTAAAAAAACGCTCCATGATCAAATCATTTTCGAGCAGACCACGACGCGCACTCCAACGCAAGCGAGAAATGGTCCGCTCGTCTGCAATCATATCGCGCGGCGAACCATCAATTCTTTAATTTTACCAATGGCTTTCGTCGGATTCAGCCCTTTTGGACATACATCAACACAATTCATAATGGTATGGCACCGAAATAAGCGGTAGGGATCTTCAAGATTGTCAAGACGCTCACTTGTCACTTCATCACGACTATCCGCAATGAATCGATAAGCCTGTAAAAGACCAGCAGGTCCGACAAATTTGTCTGGATTCCACCAAAAAGAGGGGCAAGCAGTCGAACACGAAGCGCATAGAATACATTCATATAGACCATTTAACTCATCACGCTCTTCGGGAGATTGCAAGCGCTCCTTTTCTGGAGGTGGAGTGTCGTTTACTAAATATGGACGAATCGAATGATACTGCTTGAAAAAATTGGTCATATCGACAATTAAATCCCGCACAACAGGCAACCCAGGTAGAGGGCGTAAGACGATTTTGTTTGGTAACGTAAGCATATTCGTTAAGCAAGCTAAACCGTTCTTTCCATTGATATTCATGGCATCAGAACCACAAACACCTTCTCGACAGGAGCGTCTGAAAGATAAAGATTCATCAAGCTTTTTGAGTTTCATCAGGGCGTCTAACAACATCCGCTCATTGCCATCGAGTTCTAATTCATAGGTTTGCATCCTCGGTGCCGCATCTTGGTCAGGATCGTAACGATATACTTCGAATATTCTTGTTTGACTCATAATTAACCTCTTAGAAAGTACGTACTTTAGGTGGAATGGACTCTACAGTTAGTGGGGTTAACTTTACTGGCTTGTATTCCATCCGATTATTTTCTTTAAACCACAGACTATGCTTCATCCAATTTGCATCATCCCGATCAGGAAAGTCATCATGCGAGTGTGCGCCTCTAGACTCTTTGCGCGCAGCAGCAGAAACCATGGTTGCATTTGCTGTCTCCACTAAATTGGCAAGCTCTAAGGCTTCAACCCTGGCGGTATTAAAGGTTTTAGACTTATCTTTCAAATGGATATGCGTTGCTTTTTCAGACAATTCGGTTATCACTTGGACGCCTTCGTCCATGATTTTCTGAGTTCTAAAGACACCACAATGCTTTTGCATGTTGGATCTAATCTCGTTGGCGACGTCTTGAGTGTATTCACCACTTGTTGAACTATCCAACTTAGCAAGTCGGGATAATGAGTAGTCAGCAGCATCAGCAGGTAAAGGTTTGTGTTCCTTTTGCTTTAAAGCTGTAGATACAACATGGTTTCCGGCAGCTCGTCCAAAAACCAATAAATCCAATAAAGAGTTTGTACCTAAACGATTAGCGCCGTGCACAGAAACGCAGGAGCACTCACCCACCGCGTAAAAACCATTGACGATTGAATTAGGTTCGCCGTTTTTCGGGGCAACCACTTGTCCGTATATATTAGTTGGAATTCCGCCCATTTGGTAATGGATGGTAGGAACAACTGGAATCGGCTCTTTGGTGACATCAACGTTGGCAAAATTCATCCCAATTTCAAATACCGAAGGAAGACGTTTGTGAATGGTTTCAGCGCCAATATGTGTCAAATCTAACACAATATAATCGCCATTCGGGCCACATCCGCGACCTTCTTTAATTTCTTGATCCATCGAACGGGAGACAAAATCGCGTGGAGCCAAATCTTTTAAGGTCGGCGCATAACGCTCCATGAAGCGTTCGCCATCTTTATTACGCAGGATTGCCCCTTCTCCACGGCACCCTTCAGTTAAAAGAACGCCAGCTCCCGCAACGCCCGTCGGGTGAAATTGCCAAAATTCCATATCTTCTAATGGCAAGCCAGCGCGCGCTGTCATCCCCATACCATCACCAGTATTAATGAAAGCATTCGTCGAAGCTTGCCAGATGCGCCCAGCACCACCTGTTGCGAACATGGTACATTTGGCTTCCAGAATATGCACATCACCTGTTTCCATTTCCATGGCAGTAACACCCAGCACATCACCATCGGCATCCCGAATCAAGTCGAGTGCCATCCACTCAACAAAGAACTGAGTATGGGCACGGACATTTTGCTGATACAAGGTATGCAACATGGCGTGACCAGTTCGATCAGCAGCAGCACAAGCCCGTTGAACAGCTTTTTCGCCATAATTTGCAGTATGACCGCCAAAAGGACGCTGGTAAATAGTACCATCCGCATTACGATCAAACGGCATACCAAAGTGCTCGAGTTCATAGACAACTTTTGGTGCTTCGCGACACATAAATTCAATGGCATCTTGGTCGCCTAACCAGTCAGAGCCTTTGATGGTATCGTAAAAATGATAATGCCAATTATCTTCACTCATGTTGCCAAGTGATGCTCCAATGCCACCCTGAGCAGCAACGGTATGTGAACGTGTGGGGAAAACTTTCGATAAAACCGCAACATTCAAACCTGCTTGTGCTAACTGCAAAGATGCACGCATCCCTGCTCCACCCGCTCCAACGATCACCACGTCAAAACGTCTACGGGGTATAGCTGATTTAATTGCCGCCATTTACACTCTCCAAAGAATTTGAACTGAATAGGCCGCACAACCAATTAACCAGAACGCGGTAGATGCTTGTAGGGTCAAACGTAGAGCCGCTGAGCCAATATAATCCATCCAAATATCACGAACACCAACCCAAGCATGATAAAAAAGGGAAAGAAAAGTCAAAAACGAAAGAATTTTCATCAGTTGATTTGCAAACAGACTCGCCCAGCCTTCATAACTTGCATACCCAAATAACAGATAAACAATCAGCAAAACGAGTGTAAAAACCAACATGATGACTGCTGTAACACGCTGTAAAAGCCATTCAGTTAAACCGTAGTGCGCTCCAACAACAACGCGATTCGCACCTATATTATTTTTCTTACCCATGGTCTTCCTTAAAATAAGTTAAACAGTCTGGCTCCCAATACAACCGTAAGGGACAAACTAATCACCAGAACCGATACCGCTGATTTTTGAATTTGGTTTTTTTCAAGACCGCGGTGGGTATCCAGCATTAAAAAACGGATTCCAGCACACAAATGATGTAAAAAAGCCCACATTAAGGCCAAAATCACAATTTTGACGAATGAATTTCCAACAACTTCAGAAAATGTGATGAAACTCAGTTCAGAACTGACGCTTTTATCAAAGAGATAGAGAAGAAAGGGTAATGCGAAGAACAAAAGTACTCCGCTTGCACGGTGCAGGATAGAAACCTTGCCAGACCAGGGTAGTTTATAAGAGGTAAGAATTTGACCGTAACCGATGTTTTTAAACTCTGGACGGACCTTTACAACAGGCGTATCGCTTATATCAGACATGGTGTAATTACCTTTACGTAAAATTGCTTTTAAAAAACATGAACAGCAACGAAATTATAGGGGAAAAATACATCCTGGCAATGAACAATCCTCAACAAGTGCATCCAAAATAAGTAAAAAGGTATTGATAAACCTAAAAAAACATGTAACCAAAGTTGGTCTAATGATAATCTCCTGTTTCGAAACGTGCTGAACAAGCCAAAATTCGATACGTATCACACCCTTTTCGTACCAAAACCAGTAGATTGAATCTGCTCGCTCCCATTCATTACATCAAAAACTGAATTTTTTAGGTTTTTTTGCAAAAAATGAGTTTAAAAAACCGCAATTTATAAAAGTGTTGAACAGAGAATGGCTATCATATATAGGGATTGCATCAAACCAATTTATTTTTTTAATTATTAATGGAGTTAAAAATGTCTAAAACGCCTTTACGCGTAGCAGTTACTGGAGCAGCTGGTCAAATTGGCTATTCACTTGTTTTTCGAATTGCCAACGGGGATATGTTAGGAAAAGATCAACCGATCATCTTACAATTACTGGAGATTCCTGATGAGAAAGCTCAAAACGCACTGAAGGGTGTGATGATGGAAATCCAAGATTGCGCTTTTCCATTACTCCAAGAAATGACGGCACACGGAGATCCGATGACCGCTTTTAAGGATGTGGATTATGCCGTTTTAGTTGGCTCTCGTCCACGCGGGCCTGGTATGGAACGTAAAGATCTTTTAACTGCAAATGCCCAAATTTTCACAGCACAAGGAAAGGCTTTAAACGCAGTTGCGAAAAGAACCGTCAAAACGTTAGTGGTTGGTAATCCCGCGAACACCAATGCATATATCGCCATGAAATCCGCACCAGATTTGCCAGCAAAAAATTTCACTGCAATGTTACGGCTTGATCATAACCGCGCCCTGTCACAATTAGCAGCGAAAACTCACACCGCTGTTGCGGGCATCGAGAAATTAATTGTTTGGGGTAACCACAGCCCAACCATGTACCCGGATTACCGTTTTGCTAGTGTTGACGGTAAGTCAATCAAAGACATGATCAATGATGAAGTCTGGAATAAAGAAACGTTCTTACCAACCGTAGGCAAACGAGGAGCAGCCATCATTGAAGCACGGGGTTTATCTTCCGCTGCATCCGCTGCAAATGCGGCCATTGATCATATACATGATTGGCATGCTGGCACAAATGGCAAGTGGGTCACTATGGGTATTCCGTCTGATGGATCATACGGGATTCCAGAAGGAACTGTATATGGTATGCCAGTCATTTGCGAAGGTGGGGATTATCACTTGGTCCGTGATCTTGAGATCGATGCCTATTCGCGGGAGAGAATGAATCTCACCTTAAAAGAATTACAAGAAGAACAAGACGGCGTGAAGCATCTCTTGTAATTTCAACCGCATGCATCCATCACAGGCACTGTTCGACGGCAAGATCCCTACAGCCTTAGCTGTTTGTGATCATTACTGTGGGACAGAGCCACGCATGATCAAGGCCCTTGCTCTTCAAAAAGAGTTAGGGCCTTGCTTTGATATTACGTTTGATTGTGAAGATGGAGCTCCTGTTGGTGAGGAAAAGCAACACGCTCAACTTGTTAGCAAGTTAATCAATAGCTCTGACAATCTTTTTAACCGGGTTGGTGTTCGGGTGCACGATCCTTTGAGTTCCTATTTTCAGCAAGACCTCGAGATGATCATCCCAGAGTGTGGTGAGCGCCTATCTTCCATCACGATTCCAAAAGTCGAATCCGCTCAGCAAGTAAACCTTTTAATTCAACAAATTAATTCATTTGCTGCGGAACATGGTTTGACGAAAAGTATTCCAATCCACGTTTTGATCGAAACACACCAAGCTCTAGATGATGTCTTCGCAATTGCTGCTCTACCCCAGGTTGAATGTCTGAGCTTCGGATTGATGGACTTTATCTCAGCGCATCACGGTGCGATCCCGGCACGCGCAATGGCTGAAGATCAATTTAAGCACCCTCTTGTCACGCGGGCAATGCTGGAAATTTCTGCCGCATGCCATCGCTATGGGAAAACCCCATCACATAATGTTTGTACAGCAATTAAACACCCAGATATTTTGCGTAATGATTGTTTAACAGCGAAAAATCTTTTCGGCTACACCCGTAAATGGAGCATTCATCCAGAGCAAATTCCTGTGATCGTTGCGACCCTTAATCCACAAACACACGAAATTAGTCTGGCGCGCGACATACTTTACAACGCACAGCAAGCAAATTGGGGTCCGATACAATTTGCAGGAAAGTTACACGACAGAGCGAGTTACCGTTACTATTGGATGATCTTACAACGTGCACGTCATTCTGGGATCAATTTTCCCCAACTCGAACAAGATGAATGGTTAACAAATGATGCGGTGTAATTTCCTTATTTTAAGTATCTTTTTTTTGACATGTTTACACTCCCCCGCAGAGTCAAAAGAAGCCGTTAAGCCTAAAAAATTAATCCCCAAGCAGATGACCGATGAGGTGAAGTTCTCACAAATAAATGGCACAGAGGAAGAGATCTGGACATGCGAAAATAATGTCACCATCAAATCAACGAAATACGCAAATGACTACTTTTTACTTTGGAATAAAAAACTCTACTCCTTTAGAAAAGTAGAAGCGCTCCATGGTGTGTCCCACTTCAAGAATACAACCCATTTTCTTGATTGGATGATTATTCCAAACAAAGCAATGCTTTTTGATACTAAGGCCGGCCAAAGGGTATTAGATTACTGTAAAGTCCCCGCCATGATGA
>Ga0007809_10000304_pt1 | contig 20138 bp, 26 predicted proteins | sample CryBogCBE02Aug07_FD_60383 | JGI IMG/M metagenome (GOLD analysis project Ga0007809, IMG submission 60383) | Freshwater microbial communities from Crystal Bog, Wisconsin, USA - CBE02Aug07 | ecosystem: Environmental > Aquatic > Freshwater > Lake | place: Crystal Bog, Wisconsin, USA | collected...
GATGCTGCTTTTTGGTGTTGTGATACCACTTATGCGTTTAATCAATACGGATTTAAAACACAGTACACACTGGCACAGGGTATAAGAGGATTTATTAATAATAAGGAAAAAAAATAATGGCACATGATAGTCATCCATTGGTCAAAATCGATGTTGCACATGCTAATCTATTAGTAGGACTAGTACAAAGCAACAAACCAAAAACAATACTGGAAATTGGATTAGGTAGCGGACAAGCCACTGACGCAATTTTAGATGCTTTGGATTTTAATCAGCAAAAGTTCGAGTACACATTAGTCGATAATTGGCTGGACTGGGGTCGTAAACGTCCTGCAGGAGTAGATGAAAAATATGCTAGTTGTATTACGATTGTTGACAGTGATGAACGAGATTTTGTATTTGGTACTGATAAAACATTTGATTTTATCATGAGCGATGGAGATCATCACAATGCCGAAAAATGGTTCGAGCATGTGTTTGATACCTTGTTAAACGTCAATGGCATACTGGTGTATCACGATATCAACACCTATAACGAACCCGATTCGTTTCCGAATCTTTTACAAATATATGATAAATGCCGAGAGTATGGATTGTCACATCATTTGTTCAATTTGAACAGTAGAGACGACGAGCGTTGCCAACGAGGATTACTTGTAATTTTTAAACATGAATAAACTACAACAAAGAATAATTGATATTACCTATCAAGAACGGCAAAGTCATTTGAGCAGTTGCCTAAGTGCAGCTCCTATTATAGATGAAATATATTCCGTAAAGAAAGATGACGAGGTATTTGTACTCAGTAACGGGCATGCCGGGCTTGCACTATATTGTAAATTAGAAGAGCTATACGGTATTGATCCTGTTATGTTGTTACACAAACATGGTATACATCCCAATAGAGATTTAGAAAACAAGTTGTATGTCAGTACCGGCAGTTTGGGACTGGGCCTAACCATTGCTGTAGGCCATGCTTGTGCTACACCCGAAAAGAATGTATACTGTATGATCAGCGATGGCGAATGCGCCGAAGGCAGTGTTTGGGAAGCATTGAGATTTATCAACGACAACTATGTAAATAATTTACATGTCTACGCAAACATAAACGGTATGGGCGCATACGACATGATCGATAGCAATCGATTGGCCATGCGATTACGAGCATTCCTTCCACGTATCAATATTAGAATCAGTGATCCCGTACCATTGGGTGCAGTCACTGGACTCAAGACACACTATCATGTACTCAGCGAACAAGAATACAAGGCACTAAAATGAGAAATACCTTTGCAGCATTACTTGGTGAAGAAATGTACACCAATAAAAAAATCAAATTGATCACTGCAGACCTGGGCTATGGTATTCTAGATCATATCAAAGACCATCATATCGAAAGTTTTTACAATGTGGGAGCAGCCGAGCAACTCATGGTGGGCATGGCAGTGGGCATGGCACAAGAGGGCCTGATTCCGGTATGTTATAGCATGAGCAGTTTTGTACTGTATCGTCCGTTTGAAATCTTACGCAACTATCTCAATCACGAAGGCACCAACGTTAAACTGGTAGGTTCGGGCCGAGATCAAGATTACGAGCACGACGGCATTAGCCATTGGGCACACGATGACGAAGCAGTATTGGCCAGTTTGCCAAACATTCGAATTTACAAGCCGGCCACAGTTGACGAGCTTAGAGAGCAGTTCCCGGATTTTATTAACACAGTGGGTCCTGCGTATATGAATTTAAAACGCAAACGATGAACAAGTTAGTTATATTTGATCTTGACGGAGTGCTGATTGACAGTAGAGAACTACACTACCAAGCATTAAATCAAGCTCTATTAGAACAAGGCCCTGAATATGTTATCTCTCGAGAAGAACATTTAAGCACCTTTGACGGGCTCAATACCACTCGTAAATTGAAACTGCTGACTCAAACAAAAGGCCTGCCTCCCGAGTTATACGACGAGATTTGGGCGCAAAAACAAAAAATAACATTTGAACTATTGCGTAAATTTCCCAACTTTAACAACACCATTGCTATATGTCAAAATCTAAAAGCACTGGGTTACAAGATTGCAGTGGCCAGTAACAGTATTAGAGAAAGCGTCAAGATCAGTTTGATGCGAATTGGAATAATGGAGTATGTTGACTACTATGTCAGCAACGAAGATGTTAGACGTGCCAAGCCCTTTCCCGAAATGTATTGGCAGTGCATGACTACCTTAAATGCTCTGCCCAAGAATACTATCATTATAGAAGACAGCCACATCGGACGACAAGCGGCACTAGACAGCGGAGCACATCTGTTGCCCGTTGAAGATGCCGACGATCTTGATTGGGACAAAATCAACAACAAGATACAGGAAGTAGAAATGACCTCAAAAGAAAATCATATACCTTGGAAAGATTCCAAGCTCAATGTGTTAATACCCATGGCCGGAGCCGGATCAAGATTTGCACAACAGGGCTATACATTCCCTAAGCCCTTGATCGAAGTAGAAGGCAAGCCCATGATCGAGGTTGTTGTCAACAACCTAAACATTGATGCACACTATATATTTCTAGTTCAAAAATCACATTACGAAACTTACAACTTAAAGTACCTACTGAATTTAATTGCTCCCGGATGCGACATAGTTCAATTGGATGGTGTAACCGAAGGTGCTGCTGTTACTACATTATTGGCAAAAGATTTAATCAATAACGATAATCCCTTGGTTATTGCCAATAGCGATCAATATATCGAATGGAACAGTAACGAATGTATGTATGCATTCAGTGCCGATCAAATTGATGGCGGTATACTTACTTTTAAGGCACACCACCCCAAGTGGAGCTATGCACAATTAGACGCAGATGGCTTTGTTGGCCAAGTTGCCGAAAAGCAAGTGATCAGTGACAATGCCACATGCGGTGTTTACTATTGGAAGCGCGGCAGTGATTATGTCAAATACGCCGAGCAAATGATCGCTAAGAATATAAGGGTCAATAACGAATTTTATGTATGCCCGGTTTTCAACGAGGCCATTGCCGATAATAAACGATTTAGAATAAAAGAAATAGACCGTATGTGGGGTATTGGTACTCCAGAAGACCTAAACTATTTTTTAAGCAATAAAAGGAAATAATATGCTACAACTTTCAGAGCTGTGCTCGGAACAAATAGGACCATCGGGATTTGAATTTACTCCATCGGGCCACTTAAAACTTAAAACCAAAAAATTTCCATGGAGCGTGGTACAACGGGAATTTGAATATCTATACCGTACCATTGTTGACAATAATCTAACTCGTGGGTTTGAAGCCTGCACCGGAGTTGGCATCAGTGGATTGGCTGTCGGACTTGCAATGAAACAGACAGGTGGTAAAATTGTTACCCTTGACGCTTACATTGAGGAGTCGTTGGAAACGCCCGATTATGATGGCAGCGAGCCGGTGTTAAATCATAATGCTGTTGCTTTTGAAACTGTACATGCTTTGATTGCAAAGTATCAATTGCAAAATATCTTGGTGCCGGTTGTGGGATGGACTCCGGACAATGTGGCCGAAAACATAGAAGCCAATTTCACAGACAAATTAGACTACGTTTTTATTGATGGTGGGCATACTCCTACCCAATTAATAAAAGACATCGCAGCAGTGTTGCCTTATACCAATAACAACACGCATTGGTTATTCCACGATGCTGATACTAATGTGTTTGATCGTCAAGTTGCACATTTTGTAAACGAGAATATTGGCAAGAAACTTAGAATCGTTTGTCCTTCCAGTGAGGGATGTAATAATTTAGCTATACTAGAATGAAGTTAATTGCACATCGAGGCCTGTTCGATGGCCCTGACGTCGATCTAGAAAATCGTCCCGAGCAAATAGAAATGTCCCTCAAAGCGGGCTACGATTGCGAAGTTGATCTTTGGATCGTGAATTCAGATTTTTATCTAGGGCACGACTATGCCGACTATCCCATCGATAAAAAATGGTTAGAAAGATCGGGCCTATGGATACATGCCAAAAATCTAGCAGCCCTACATTGGCTTACTACAACCGACTTGGAATACTTTTGGCATCAAAACGATGACTACACATTAACCAGTCACAACTACATTTGGGCCTATCCGGGTCGAGAGTTAACTCAACGCAGCATCATGGTCATGCCCGAATGGGCCGATAAAACTTTAACCAATGCCAAGAATGCCAATTGCTATGCAGTATGCAGTGACTATGTGAGTATGTTAAAATGAAAGTTGCCATTTGTTTTAGCGGTCAATTTCAACGAGTACAGGACTCGATCGAGTTATTAAAACAACAGATCAACCGTTATACCGGATATTCTCAATTGGATTTAATTTTTAGTCATTGGGGCAACAACACCGATACTGATTCTTCTTCAAAATTTTTAGATACACATTTTCCAAATTGCAATATCTATTTTGAATTTACTAAAAATTACAAATGGAGCAGTCGTTACGAGCACGCCGATTGCTGGAGTGGCGGTAATACTCCCGAGGCTATGTTTATGCAGGCCGGAGGTATAAAAAATTGCGACCGGTTTAGACAATCCATTGAACAACAAAACAATTTTAAATACGACATTGTGATTAGGTCGCGTGCCGACATTGATATCAATAGCGATATAGATCTTCGGCACTGTGATAGTTTATTGACTGCCAGTCCCGATCTCGTATTATTTCCGGCCAATTGGCATTTTAAACATTGGTGGAACAATCAAGACTATGTGACTCGGCATCCTGGACGAAATGTCACTGTTGCACAAGTTGGACAAAAAATGCTATGTGACCAATGGTTTGCTGCCCGAAGCAATGTAATGAGCAAAATTACAACTTATGTAGATCACATAAATGAATATGCCGATGCGGGTTCAAGATTTCATCCCGAAACCTTGTTGTGGTGGCATATTGAGAACTCGTTGAAATGCCCCTTTAGTTTTCAATCTTTTAGAATCAAACTAAGGGGCATTGACGAGGATTAATTACTGCGGTACTGCGTCAGTACAAGTTCTGCACAAACTGTTATTACTAAAACAGCTTTGTGCATTTTCTTTTAGTAGTGCCTTGAAAGGTTCTTGTCGACGTATTTCTTCTATGGTGTTTTGTTTTAAATTGCCCAGTATGTGCTTTCGGTCATAATCCATACAACACAACACAACATCTCCGTTTGGCAATACTACGTTTTGATCATAACGTGGTGTTTTCCCACATCTGATAGGTGTATCATGTCTAGGTGCTTGTAACAAGGGTTTTTCTTTTACTTGATCCGCAGGCAAACTACCAGCACGATCATGTCCGACCCAATTCCAAAGTTTGACATTAAGGTGTGCTAGGTCCTTGTGTACTTCTCCGTTGTTGCTCATTGTCATGCCTTCAAATTTAATCTTGGCATGTTGTGCCACTGCCGAAACAACTCGTAGGGCATATTCCCAATCTTCACTGTATTTCCATCCCTTCATGTTACCAAACTCGTCGGGAAAGTGAACACTAAACACATCAAACTGTTCTGCATGTTCGACCATTAGTTCTGCAACTGCATCAACATCTTCGCGAGTCCAATTATACAACGTTGTATAAACAGCCACACGTCGTCCTTTGGTCAGTGCATACTCTAACATGGCAGTGCAGTCGGGATTGACCCAGGGTTCAGCCATGCCCGAAAAGTCTATTCTATAGTGCTCGGGCAATTCGTCAATGACTTGTTTATAAGTTTCTAAACTCATGTATTTTACATCGTTGCCGTATCCGTCACGCAAGCTGTCTTGCGGGCAAAATGTGCACATCAGGGGACAACCAATCATGGTTGTAATTTCTAGGGTTGAATTTAACATTATTCTACTGTGATATGTAGCTCGTTAATGAGCTTTTTGTATTTATTATAGCTAGTTACTCGCGAATGTTCAAATTCCTCTTTACTAGCACTCCAGGGTTTTCCACGCACGATTGCAATAGATTCTTGAGTTTCTTTGTCGGCCACTGCCGATCTTAAGTCAGCTTCTAATTGTGTTATATACTTTTCCGGAACATCGCGATTGATAAAAAATCCGATCCATCCCTCTTTGGCATCAAATGGTTTTCCTGTTAGTTCTTTAATAGTCGGTACTCCGGGTAATTCGGGATCTCTAGTATCAGCAGTAATGGCTATGTAGTTTAATTTACCTGCTTCTCTGTACTGTTCGGTTGCTCCAACCGACGCACACGAGAAAGTCAAATTACCATTGATGACATCACTGAACCATTGACCGTATTCTTTGTATGGTGCATGAACTCCGTCAATTTTGAATTCTTGGCTTAGTTCGGCTCCGCAAATATTGCCCGATGTGCCAACTCCCCAAGATCCATAATAGGGTTTTATTTTGGCCGCGGCCTTTAGTTCATCTAGATTTTTAATAGATTTGGGCGTAACAATAACCCAATAATTTTGATACATTGGCACCAATGTACGCACACGACTAACTAATTTATCTTTGTTGTACAATGTCGGCATAGTGACAAAACTGCCAAAGTCGCCCATGTAAATAGCATATCCATCTGCAGGTTCTTTGAGATATGCTTCAAGTCCAACTACACCGTTGGCGCCGGGTCTGTTTTCAACAACCACTGGCACATGCCATTTGGCGCTTAATACATCGGCTACTTTACGTGTTATTCCATCGGGAGAAGAGCCTACTGGTAAATTAGTAACAATTTTTACTGTGTGTTGCGGGAAAGTATCGGCATTGGCCAATAGCACAGTTGTTGCCAATAATACAAATAATAAAGATTTGAATTTCATTGTTTTTCTTTTTGTTCGTCGAGCAGACGTCGGCAAGTGTCGCGTATCTTGGAACTGTCAATTTTTCTGCCGGTATAAAACTGTAGATATTTTTGATTTCTCATTGTGTACGAAATCCTAATATTTTTAAAATTGTCTTTGAGATATTGGTCAAGTGTTGCTTCGGCAACGGGATTTTCTCGCCATATTGCCAAGTAAATGGCCTGTTCTTCAAAATCAAACACCAAGGTCGCATCTTTAAAAAATAGCTCGTTGACTTTTGATTCTAATGTACGGAACTCGACCCATTCCTCACCAATTCTAAAAACGTGTGCACGACCTAGGAAATAGTAGTTGCCATCACGTAATTCAAATCGATCATTACTGGTCTTCCAGTCCTGATTCAACTCGCGTGATGCTATGTACAACTTGCCATCTTCAATTCGAAATTGATAAAAGTCGTCCAAGGCCGGACCTTGATTCAATACTTCGTAGGATTCTATCGCAGTGTCAGGCAACACTTCCTTGAGGAAAAATGCATCGCCAATTGTAGTATCTCCAAAACTGGTTATCAATCGTGCTATATTCTTTTGTTGCGCCAACTTGACAATATCGGTTGTGAGATGATTCAGTGAAAGAATCTGCAAAGGAAAATCCACAGGATCAATCGCTGTCAAAAAATCGTACAAGTGATCATGTGTGTGTAAAAATACTCGATTGGCTTGGATGCTTTGTGCATATTTTGCAAATGCACCTGTGGCCGGAGCGTCGTTGTTTATGTGGTGTTGGTCACATACCATTATGCTTGGAAGAAAATGCAGGCTCATGGTACTGCCATGCTGAAAGCTGACACGATGCATTATTTTTTCCCAGGGTTCAAATCCAAGCACACGAGCTATTCGAGCCGACATTTTAAACATCTTTTCATGACTCACTCGAATTGGTTTTGGAGCACTGGTAGTTCCGCTACTGGTAACAATTGCAAAATCAATTTCGGGAGCGCAACGAAACAAATTCCTAGCGTATTCGTATTTTTCCGGACTGCTCACTGTGTAGGCTTTAAACTCTTCTAGATATATAGCATGTGTACTGTGCTTTAGATTTCGCTTTAAGGTCCATTCGTTGATTTGATTTGAGTCAATCACAACATAATCAACTGTGCCATAAATTGTCGATCTCGTGTTATCAATATCGTCGTCGGTGTAACAGTTGACCCATTCGACTATTAGAACCAGGCCCAATTCAGCCGCTGCAAAAGCCAGCGAAAAGTAAAAATGCAAGGTTGGTCCGGCATTGATGAATATTGTTTGCCCGGGTCTAACATCGTATTTTTCTACAAGAAATGCTTTCCAAATGTCAATCATGTGCCCAAAATCATCGTATCCAAAAACTTCATCGTGTCTCGTGTCTTGAAACGTAATTTTTGGATTTATGATATGTCGGGAGATAATATTTGTCATTGTAGAATATTTATTAGTCTTGGTCTTCGGTAGTTATCTTTTCACCCAAGTGACTTTTAATTACTCGCATGAGTTTACGCTCGGTATCATATACATATTCCCGTGCTTCGTCTTCGGTGTTGACTACAAGTATAAAACCATTTGCGGCTCTGCGGATTTCTAAACTTTCAAACATAATGTTCCTTTAAGGGTTGTAAAGTATTAGTATAACACATCAAGAACGATAAGTCAAGAAAAAGCCCACCTAAGTGGGCAATTGTTTTATCCTAATCGGATTAGAAGTTTACAGTTAGTCCTAAGCCATATGAATTTTCATGAATGTCTTGATAGCTTTTGCTTAGATTTAAATCAAAACTAACTTTCTGAACAACTGGAATTGAATATGTACCATAGGCCACTGTTTGCTTGGGATTTGTGCTATGAGCTTCGTTGGCACGAGTCTTAACTCCACCGAACGCATAACCTGGTCCTGCCTTCAAGCCAGCGTTGATACCAACTAAACCATATTGGTAAGCATTGCCTGCTCCGCCATTTTTGCCGTCATCAAAACCTAAACCAACATAAGGTGTAATACCAAATACTGTTTTACCTGCTGTGGCTTCTGTACTATGGAACAAGCCAGTGCCATCACGATAGTCGCCGGTACGGTCTTGTAAACCAAGTTGCAAGCCGGCTACTTCTGCACCAAAACGCACATATTCTGCTGCGTATGATTGCTTGGTAACTGTGTCACGCACGTGGTCGACTTCTACGGTTGCATAGTCTGCGCCAAATGCAACGGCTGCTGAAACTGCTAAGATTGCAGATGCTAGTACTTTTTTCATTGAGAATCTCCTTTTATAAAAGTATTTGTATTGTATAGTATTTATACTGATAAATCAAGTGTTTTGGAATTATCCACCACGTCCAGCGGCTTTTTTGGTGGGCCTGTTACTGGCTACTTGATTTTTGAATTTGGCCTGTTGAACTTTGGCGCTGGTACTTGCTGGTACTTTGGGATTCTTTTGTGCGTTTTTTAATACTTCTACTAGAGAATTTGGTTTCTTGACATCGGTCATCACGCGATCCTGTGAATTAAATGATATCCAAATTGTGTTTGCACCGGCTGGCTTACTTGACCCACTGGTGTATTATGTGTGGCTTGTTCGAATGCTGGTACCATTTGTCCGGGACCAAACTCGCCCAAGTCTCCACCAAGTGGTCCGCTTGGACATTTACTATGTACTCGTGCTAGATCTGCAAAACTTTCACCAGCATCAATTTTTGCTTTTAGTGTAACTGCTTCGTTCAATGTTGGAACCAAAATATGGCTTGCTTTAACTCTCATGTGTTTCCTTTATTAAATTGTGGAGCGAGGTAAGAGAATCGAACTCTCAGCATTAGCTTGGAAGGCTAAGGTATTACCACTATACGAACCTCGCATATTTTTACTTATCTAAGACGTTTTAAGTCGGTGTAATTTAACTCACCATTTTGTACTTCAAGTAGTGCAGTAACCGGAGTATGCCAATGTGCGTGGTGATGACTGTGACGATTTTGTTGTGCAATTTCTCGTGCTCGCATACTGGCAATTACGATTAAATTAAATCTGTTTCCGCCTACGGCTTCTACACATTTTTCGGTATCGATAAAAGTGCCTCTACTTGTATATGACATTAAAGTCTCCTTGGTGTTGTATTGTGAATCTTGATCTTTTTAGCCGACGATTTTATTGTAACTGTTTTCAACTGTTCGGGACAAAATTTGCATTGGTCAATTACTGTTTCTTTTTCAAAGTTATCGATCAATTCTGCTAATTGAACGTCGTCCCAATCGGCTTCTCCGGCACGGTAAGAGTTAATTAGTTTTTGATCACTGTCACTGAGCGGTAAAGAAAACTGTTCCGCAAAGTCCGGCAATACTGGTACTACCGGACACTTGTATAATTTTCCTTTATAAAAACGATGACAGGCTTTTAAATAACATGCCGAAATTGCTTTGTTGGGATCACTATTGTATAACGATAATTGATTGTTGTCAAGTCTAACGGACGAACTGGCAAACTTGTCGTTTAACGAAAACGATAGCCTAACATGATTAGAGTCAATGAAAATTCGACTGCCTGGAGTAATTTCGGCTTGTTCTACAAAATCCTGTATCTTTATGTTATGTACTTGTTCACATTCTTGTTTGATGTGCTCGGGAAGATTTTGGTATTCTTCTATACTGTTACAATCGGGCCAATCACTGCCTCTAATGCGATTGTAACTGCGTTGCCAATGAAACTCGTCAAATGCACGATCGGTGTATTCGGATATGTCGCCTTGTAAAAATTCTCGTGCTATATCAACATAGTGTTGTATCGAGTCTTCGTTGTGTACACTGATAAACAATCTAACTCGTCCACGATACGGCAACAATTCCTGATACAGTGTGGGCCAACGTTTAAATTGTGTGCCGTTGGTTGTTATTTTTATTTCAGAGTCGGGCCATAGTCCAGCAATACCATGTACCCAAGATAAAAAATCAGGATTGGTCATTGGCTCGCCGCCAATTATAAAAAATGTATAAGTGTCTATTCGCTTGGACCATTCGGTATATAGAGCTTGGTAATCACTCCAACGTTGATGTCCTGAAAAAGAAAAATTATTAAACGTATTGCAGTCAGTGCAGTTTAAATTACAGGTATGTGTAATGTAAACTCCTATACCACGTTCTACTCTATGTTTCATAATTTTATATTTGGTAGCAGGGACAGGATTCGAACCTGTGATCTCCGGGTTATGAGCCCGGTGAGTTGCCACTTCTCCACCCTGCAATAGCTATTATATACTCTTTGTTATTCTTTGTCAAGTATTAGATTTTTGCCAAAACCATTTCTTCTATGCATGATTGTTTTAGCTAAAAATTCTTCTTGGCTGGAATAAGTTCCCACTGGTGCTACTGTGCATTCCTTTAGGTTTTCTTGGTAGGGCACACCTTTTGTTATTGTGTCCTTTATTCCCAGGTCCAGTACCTCGTGTCTTGATTCGCCTTGATCCATGTGAGATACAAAATTGATTTGGTACCGATGTAGATTAACAAAGTTCTCTGGATCAAATTGAGTTTTGACATAGTCGGCCAACAACTGCTCAACCAATTTTCGATTACGATGGAAATATCGTTGACTAAATCTAATTACATCAGGACTGAGTCCCACATCCTTTAAGTTACTACCTTCGGTTAGTAACAATGTTATCATGCGTTTTACTTCTAGATATTGTTCGCTTAAAAATCCCATGCGTTGATTTGCAATTTCATCTAAGAGACAATCGTAGAACACATCATACTTGATGTTGTGTGCATTTAAAAATCTAGCATAGATCTGTGTCCAACCATATATGTGGAAATTTGTAATAAGCCAAGTATACATCCAACTGCGTATATGATCATCAAGACTCATTGTACTGGTCGAGACAATTAAGTTTATTTTTTCTGTGGCTTCTTCGGTTAATACGTCTTCGGCGCCAAAGTGAAAGAAGAATATGTATTCTCGTTCTATAGACTTAATATCGTATTTGCGTCTATATTCGGGTTGATTCATTTCACTGTTTTCTAATACAGCAGTAAAGAAAGCATCAATACATTGATGTTGTCCGGCAGTTATTAATTTGATTAAACCGGCTCGCCAAGTATCGTATGTTTCTAAAGGCAAAGGACAAATAACTTCCGAATAGTGAGTTAGATTGGACTCTTCGAGCAGTCGAAATATTTCTTCGCTTTTGCTAATGGCCATGTTCTTGCGCTTGATAGCTTCTAGTACATCGTCATCAAGACTTTGAAAACTAATAGTTAATCCGCGGTTAAGTCCGCTTTCGGCAAGTACCTTGACTATGTTTACTATGTCCGAGGTTTGATTTTTATTAAAGTTGATATTTAAATTTGCCGGATATCCATACTTTAATCTAACGTCTGTGATCTTTTTAGCAATCTTTAAATCTCGATCTTTGAAAATTCCAAAGTTTGCATCGGCTACAGCTATGTATTCGATTTGATTTATACCAAACCATTCAATATCGTGATCAACACGATCAATAGGCAGTTGTTTAACTTTGCTGTATGTTAGTCCTCCCCAGTCACAGAAGGTACAGGCAAACGGACATCCTCTATTTGTTTCTAGTACTCCATTCCAGTGGAACTCGGGATTGTCGGCAATTATTTTATCAAATACACCAACTTGGTATGGACTGGGAGTGTTGACATTTTCTAAACGTTTACTATTGTATATCTTTGTTTTTTTACCATCAACATAGTCTATCAATAGTCGTGTAAATGATTCTTCACCTTCGCCTAGTACAATAGTATCAACGTATTTGTGTTTTTTAAAAAAGTCAGTTTCCAATGGACGGTCACTCACCTGCGGCCCACCGAAAACAATATACGAGTCGGGATATCGTTCTTTGATTGCTTGTGCTAATTTTTTATTGTATTCCCAATTCCATATATAACAACTGAATGCAAAAATAGAATTGGGCAATACGCGATCAACCACCGAACTGATTTTTTCTCTATGGAACATCAAATCCTGTAAACAATAATTATTGCTTACTTCGGGAAACTGTAGTGCATAGGCCCACAACACCCCCGAGGTGTAGGGCAACCAAAATATTTTTTTACCTTGGAACTCCTGCATCTCATTGGGTTGTATTAAGTATATATTTTTCATTTATTTTATTTGGTGCCCCAGGTCGGACTCGAACCGACACGCCTTGCGGCACTAGTTCCTAAGACTAGCGTGGCTACCATTACACCACCGGGGCACTATACTATTTACATCGCAGGGCCATTGCCGTTATTTTTAAAGTCAATGCTGCCACCTTCTTCTATGATACGCTTTTTAACGTCTTCAAACAAGATAGGTGCAAAGTCCGGAGTTTGTTCCACACATACACAATGGTAGCGTACATCAACTTCAGGAGCAGCACCTTTATGCTTTGTTATCATAACACGATTGGCATGCAAATGTCCGTGTATGTTCGTACCAAAGCGGCCCAAACTTTCAGGATGGAGCGGTATGTGACTAAGGATCATGCCGTTCATAACGTGATAGGCTCTAAGTTCTCTAAAGTGTTCACGGTAGTCGGTGTCTTTAAAGATATCGTGATTACCACGAATCAAAACCTTGTCGCCGTTAAGTCTGTGCATGATCGCGAGTGCTTTACGATTAATCACAACATCCCCAAGATGGTAAACTTTGTCTGTGGGACGGACACGTTCGTTCCAAGCCCGGACCATAGCTTCATCCATCTCATCTGCATTGTCCCATGGACGCAATTTTGTTATGCCGTCATTACGAGTAAAACGACATACACCGCTATGTCCAAAATGTGTGTCACTTACCAAAAATGTTGCTGGCATCATTGCCTCCTAAAAATGTATTATACTGTTTATTTCATTTGTTGTCAACTGTTCAACAAACGCATGATAATTTAAACTGCTACCTTGATAAAGACGATTAATGTGTTGTCTGTATCTAAATAGATTGGCCATTGCAGTACTAGTAGTGTTGCAAATAATGTCGGCGTATTCGGCATCTATGTTTTTATAAGTTGCACACATACTGGCATCACGCACATTTAAAATATATTCAGCGGTGTTAATGACCGGAATACTACCGCCTTGTTGTTCAATTACTTTGCAGGTGTGAATCACATCTTCAGCAAAACAATTGGGCCAAGGCGGAAAACATTCTCTACGTGCTACCACATGCAAACTGCCAAGCAGTTGGCTAAATTGTTCTATGTTGATACTGTCTAGGTGTTGTGCAATAACACGAATGTCGGAATAACGAGTGGGAAACACTACAACAGGGGTTGAGGCCAAGGCCGTCAACGCATCCTCTACGTAGGTCATTGACAACTCGTCATCGTCATCCAGACTGGCCACTGCGGTGCCCCTCACATACTCCAATGCTCTATTCCTAGCGGCCCCAGGTCCTGTAGCAATGGCATTGGATTCAACCACTTGAATTCTTTTATCCAAGTCCCTGAGACGAGAATAGTCTTGCCCGTCATCGGGACTGACAACGATTTCCCAATTGGGACTAGTTTGTCGCAACACCGAGTCAATGGCCAACTTCAATAAGTCAGGTGCGTTAAAAGTTGCAATAATGATTGATAACATTAAGATACTTATCTAGTAATTGGTGAGTCCGGACGGGTTCGAACCGCCGACAACTGGTTTCGAAGACCAGTACTCTATCCTGCTGAGCTACGGACCCGCATAATTAAAGATACTGCTGTACGTTTAAAGGGGTTCAACATCGTCGTCCCCTTCCCGGAGTGTGTTCAGCCCAGAGCCACCGGGCACGCCAGCGTTGTTGCCAACGGGTACATAATACTCCGGGACACAAAGGGTTCCCTAGCAGTTGGGCCGCCGGCTATTGCAGTTTTCTCGCATCTTTAATTATGCTTTCTGTTAGATTGTTTTGGAGATGCCAGATGGAGTTGAACCATCCTAGAAAGTTTTGCAGACTTCCACCTAACCGCTCGGACATGGCATCATAAAATAATTGGCGGGGGTGGAAGGAATCGAACCTCCACTAGCGGTTTTGGAGACCGCCGCACTGCCATTATACTACACCCCCAACTAACTGGTACCTGGTGACAGTCTCGAACTGCCGACATTCGCGGTGTAAGCACGACGCTCTACCAACTGAGCTAACCAGGCAAAAACTTGGAGCGGAATACCAGAATCGAACTGGTGTCTAGACGTTGGCAACGTTTCGTTTTACCATTAAACTAATCCCGCATTACTATCTATTATACTGTACTTATCATTCGTTGTCAAGTGGTGCTCTAGGAAAGAATCGAACTTTCTACGCAGTCTTACCAAGACTGTGTTATGCCATTTAACTACAAGAGCTTGGTACCCCCGCTCCGAGTCGAACGGAGAAAACTTTTCCTTTTGAGAGAAATGACTTTGCCAATTTGTCTACGGGGGCAGGTTGGTGGAAGGTCGTGGAATTGAACCACGTTCTTATGCTCTTCAGGCATACGCTGAAATCACCAGACTAGCTCACCTTCCAATAACTTATAGTATTGTTCTTTTTCAACAATAACAATATTTTTATCTGGGTACGTTTTCAAAACAATTTCCATCTTTTCTTTATCTCTTCCCCACCAATGCCCTTTAACTTCTAAAAATACATCGTATGTTGGCAGATAAAAATCGGGGGTATAACAACGAACTTTGTTGTCCATTACATACTCTAACACATCTTTATTAGTTTTAAGTTTTTTCCACTCTATTCCCAACTCCTCAAACTTTAAAGCAACATTTCTTTCCCAAGTACCTTGAACTTTTTGCCCTGCAACTTCGTACCATTTTGATCTACCACCTTTATTGTTAATAGATAATTTTTGGCTAATTTTTCGTTTAGTTTCTTCTGTATGTTTTTTTCCTTTAAATGTACCGGGCAATCCTACATTCCAAGGAACCTGAACGCCTGTTAGTCCTTTGTTCCATGCAGGTTTTCCTACTTGATGTCCGCCAAAAGATACTCCTGGATTTGTATGTGTTCTGTAGATATGTGAAGTGGTCGCCTGCCGGCTAGTAAACTCACGTTGGCATTCCTTACATACCCACGTATTGTTTAGTTGGTAATAGTTATTCATACACTTATTTATACCTAAGCGCACCGCTATGACCACATCAGCTAAAGTTGCATTAGAAATCACGAACACTCTTTAGTTCGGCAATTTCTTCTTCGTTGAGTTCTCTACGACGTTCAACGTGTCCACCGTAGTAGCCGTTGTGCGTGTTGCGTACTTCTAGGTCGATCCAGCCACGAGAGGTTTGAATACTCCAAAACGCATCTTCAATGACATCATACGAGTCCTTGTCCTCGTTGGCCACATCGCTCCAACCTTTGGTTTCTTCGCCCAGTACCTCGGTACCACGCAAGATATCAAACAAGTCGCCTGTGCCCAATGCGTTGGTGCAAGTCAAGTGGTTGAACCAAACATCGTTGCAACATTCCCCACTGGCATAGTAGCCTAGATACTCGCCTTCTATGGTCCTAAAAGCGATCACTGTTTTGTCATCGTTGACCAGTACATCATTGATACGCCGTCCAATTAAGTCTGTAAATGTTCCCACGACATTCTCCGTTATATTACTGTTACTTTGTAAGTAGTACGGTGTGTCACTGTGTATTGTCCATACCCAATAGTGGCACCATCTACTCGCTCTAATTTAACCAGTCCCAATCGGGCCAGTCGTTCTGCTTTTGCTAGATCACGTCCGCCAGCAAGGCTAGCATATCTGCCGGTAGCGCCGTTACGCAAACGGTCGTGATCAAATGTAAAACTCATTGTGTCATTGCTCATAGGGTGCTCCTATATAGTTAATAAAAATGGTGCGTCAAACAGGACTCGAACCTGTGACCCAGCGATTATGAGTCGCTTGCTCTAACCAACTGAGCTATCAACGCATATTATGTTTGCTTTAGGATATGTTTAGCCCATTGATAATAATGGCTAACTGCTCCAGGATATCCCATTGCCTTTAATGCTTTATTCATACTCTTAGTATTTGCATAATGCATTTTTAATTCTTCTTCTTTGCCTTCAAAACTTTTAAATTTACCTTTTAAGATTTCTTGACATGTATAACTGCAAGTCTTTTTCTTAAAATGGTTTCTGAAGTCTTTTCCACAAACTGCACAATTTTGATATACGCTATCAAAATCATAAACTCTTCCTTCATGCCACCCGGTGGCAATAAACGTAGATAATTCAGATTTTTTAACTTTTTTATTTTCTTTTAAGATATCGTTAAATACCCAGACAGATCCAAATTGGCTATTACCTTTTCCGGATTGTGAAACACTCATTGCAACTGAATGTTTTTTTCTCAACCATTCATAAACTCTATTCCCTATTCTATTATGACCTGTGCCACTAACAGTCATCATAACGGCCGCTTTCACAAGTTTATGATTACCCGGATTATTCTTAACTAGGCATAAATGTGCTATAAAATGTTCTCTAGCTGTTAGATTTACTAAATTATCAATACTATCATTACCACCTAAACATCTAGGAACAATGTGGTGCGATTCATAATATTCACCATCTATTAAACATCGATCTCTAGCACGATCTATTAAATTTTCGTATATTTTCTTATAATCCATTACTTCTACTCCTAGTCTTTACATAGAAGTATTTATGATAAATGGTACCACTGGCGAGATTCAAACTCACATCGTACGCTTTAGAAGAGCGGTGCCTTATTCAGTTAGACTACAGTGGTGTTGGTGCAAGTACCCGGAATCGAACCGGGACGAGTCAAACTCGGCAGATTTTAAGTCTGCTGCGGCTACCGATTACGCCATACTTGCGAAGCCTATAAAAAATACATCGTTGTATTTTTCTTTGAGTCGATTAAAAGTATCAATTGTTGATTGGTACTGTTGGTGTGCGTTATCAAGCACATCGTGTGCTAAAAATTCTTGCTCGGTGAAAGTTCCCCAATTGGCCAACTTACAGTATTCAACTCGATCAGCGTCGTGTTGTTTGCAATAATCATAAAATTGTTCGATCTCGTTGCAATTTGTTTGTTGCGTTACTGATCTAATATAATACTGAAACCCTAGCTCGCGTTTTTTCTTTGAAAAAAACTCTAAGCTACTTTCCATATCTTCAAATTTACCACCTCGTCTCAATAGTTCATAGCTTTGTTTGGTACAACTATCTATGGTAACTGTGATACGATGTATATTCTTTTCTAAATGTTGGATCCTAGACCATCTACGTTCGGCCAATAACCCGTTTGTTTGTAGACTTAATCTAATGTTAGGGTATCGATCAATGGGCAATTTTTCCAACAAACCCAGTAACAGTGAACTAGCAAATACTTCAGCAGTTGCGCTCATGTACAAGGTAATTTCTTTATCGCTGGAGCCAGGAAAAATATGTTGAACTAAATTATCTAATAGCTCTTGATTTTGTCGTTGTTGTGCTTCTGTTTCTCGAATTATGCTTTTTCTACAAGATGGACAAGAAAGGTTACAGGTCATGTCACCACTTATCCATATCTCAGATGGTATTGTAAAATTTGCAGGATCAAGTAAATTTTTTAATAATTGATCTTCTTGCGTTACTGTAATTAATCCTGTGTCTGAATTAAGCAATACTCCGCATCTGGTTTCGTCACAGTATCTAAAATTACCATCAACAATAGATTGTCTTATTGTTGTGGATCTTGCATTAACTAAAATATCTTGTAAGGAATTTTCATAAATGTTGCCAACTGTGGATAGCATCCAATCAGTACACATACATATACGAACATCACCTTCAATTGATATTGCTACAGTATTAAAAGGGATCGTGCAAATTTTGCCCGATAAATCTTTGTCACCATAAATCTTTAATGGCCAAACTATTCTTTTCATACTATATTTAATTGGTCGGAGTACAAGGATTCGAACCTTGGACCCTCTGCTCCCAAAGCAGATGCGCTAGCCAGACTGCGCTATACTCCGTTATTCTTTTTAATGAATCGCATACCTATATAAGTGCCGGCTCCGGCACCCAGTAAACTTGATATCAGTGTCCAATGGTTCTCGGTGTAGTTGATCACTGCTATACTAGCAGTAAATGTAACTACCATACTCCAAAAGGTTGCACGCCATATTTTATGATCTGTTACGGCTTTAACATAATAGATATAAAGTATGTCGGTTGCAAATACTAATAAAAAAGTTTCTAAGTATGTCCACATTGTTGTTTGGTGCCCCCAGACGGAATCGAACTGCCAATAGATGATTACAAATCAACTGTTATACCATTTAACTATAGGGGCAAATTTGGCTCCAAAGGGTGGGTTCGAACCACCGACCAATTGATTAACAGTCAACTGCTCTACCACTGAGCTACTTCGGAATTGTGTTATTATATATGACAACTCATTTGTTGTCAAATTAAATTTGGTACCCCCGGGAGGTAACGCTCCTCCAACTCCGCGTTATCAGCACGGTGTTATACTTTTTAACTAAAGGGGCAATAAATACTGTATGGAAGATGTCTACGACGAGTATCGAGTACTCTACAAATTTAGTAAACAACCTTATCAACAACGGATGTTTAACTGTGTTCCAGCGGAGTTTGTGCTGGATCCACACCCTCCACAGGATAAAGATTTTCGGGAAACTAATCTAAAGAGGACTACACCGCCACTTCCCGGTGTAGAAGATCAGTCGTTGTCTCGAAAGTGAGAGTTTATACTACCCGCAGTCTACTGCCGTGTCACACCAGCCGCCTGGTGCTAAGACTGTCAGGGACTCAATCACTCCGTCTATCCCGAAACTGAGTGGTAATAGTTGGACTCGAACCAACGATAGGCGGCGTATGAAGCCGCTGCATTAGCCACTATGCTATATTACCATATAAAAACACACTCGGCTAAATTTACTTTCGTACCGGATGCCTTAATGAATGTGTTTTTATATGGTGAGACAGGTGGGAATCGAACCCACACGGAGAAATTTCTCGCCAGATTAAAAGTCTGGAGCCGCAACCTATTCGGCGTCTGTCCCATATTTGGTCCCTCCGGGCAGACTTGAACTGCCAACCAGCGGATTAAGAGTCCGTTGCGCTACCAATTGCGCCACAGAGGGTTGGTGTATTAAATTGTCTTTAATGTGCCAACCCTAGACCAAATACGGGATCTAGAGCGACACTACTGTTTAGCAGTGTCTTTCATAGTGTTTTCCTTTTAACGACTAACAAACTCGGGCAGGGGGTAATGGAATCGAACCATTAATAGCGGAATCAAAATCCGCTGTTATACCATTTAACTAACCCCCAACTAACTTTGGCGGAAAGTATAGGAATCGAACCTATGCACCGGTTACCCAGTGACAGTTTAGCAAACTGTTGCCTTAACC
>Ga0007809_10000306_pt1 | contig 20077 bp, 16 predicted proteins | sample CryBogCBE02Aug07_FD_60383 | JGI IMG/M metagenome (GOLD analysis project Ga0007809, IMG submission 60383) | Freshwater microbial communities from Crystal Bog, Wisconsin, USA - CBE02Aug07 | ecosystem: Environmental > Aquatic > Freshwater > Lake | place: Crystal Bog, Wisconsin, USA | collected...
TGCTTCCGGATTATTATTTTCTTTTTCAGTCTTAGTCTTAGTCTTACTAACTTTTTCTGGTTCAGTAAGCTTTTCCTTACTCTCTACAACTTGTGGCTCCATAAACTCTTCACTGCTTACACTTCCATCTGCGAATTTGTAAAAAACAACCCTATACAAACGGTTCTCAGATAAGCTGGACTCTTCAGATATTGCCTTATTTACAACTGCAGACGTTGTACCGTCTCCAAATTTATAATTTATCAATTGAAAGTTTTGTTTATAAATTGGCTTAGACATCACTGGCCTAACCTCAGAGATGACTTTATTTATTGAGCCGTCTGCAAAAAAGTATTCAACTGTTTTTGTAACATGATCATCTGCCCATGTAACTTTTTCACTTATAGCTTTTCTTGTAAGGGCAGTTTTTGTTCCGTCTGGATAAAGGTATGTAAAGGTTTGTAGATTGCTTTTGTAAACTTTAGAAATTTCCTCTTTTTCCAGGGTTGAGCTTACTGAGTTAGAGGTACCGTCTGGAAAGAAATACGTCGTTGTTTTACTAATATGATCATTTGCCCAGGTAATTTTTTTATCAATCGCCAACTCTACCAACTCATCAACAAAACCATCACCATAAGTTACCTTTATGATCTCACGATCATCTTTGTAGGCCGGTGTACCGATCACTTTTGGTACTTCTTGTTTTTCTTCATAACTCTTACCATCTTCAAAGTAGTAGATGATCGTTTGAACTAAATGGTCTTTTGACCAAACGGTTTTACGGTCAACTGCTTCATTTTCTTGTATTTTCTGAGTCCCATCACCATATGTAATAGTGATGTATTCCATGCCATTTTTAAATTCAGGTTGACTGTACTTCTTAGGGATATTTTTAATCTCTACGTTTGTTGTTCCATCACTGAATTTATAAACTGTCGTTCTTGTTGAATGATCTTTAGCCCAGACCTGTTCTATGTTAATCGCTTTTCTAGTAATAATTGATTTAACGCCGTCTGCGTAAGTCATCGGTATTGACTCAATGTCACCTTTATATGTTGGCTCACCAGATATGGGCTCAACCACATCAACTTTAGCTTCGGTTGAACCGTCATCAAATTTAAAAGTTGTAGTTCTTGTCTTGTGATCTTTGCTCCAGATTTCATCTTGACTTACTATTTTCTTATCATGTACCTTAACTAACTCAGATTCTTTTTCTTCTTGATCCGATTTTTTTTCTTGCTTAACTGATTGATCTTTTTTGCCCTCTGCTGACTTTTTATCAGGGTTGGAGTTACCCTTTGCTAAAGGCTCTTTCGAAATTGACTCCTTAATGTTTAACCCTTTTGATGAGGTCTCTTTTTTATCGGCCTCTATTTCATTAAATTTTTGCAACTGCTCAGTGAACTTAACTGCGGCCCTTGGCGGAAACTGTATCCAACCATCTCTAGGGTCAGCAGTTGCAGCAATCACATTTGTTGCCACTCCAACCATCAGCAAACAGACACCCATAGCCATGCTAGCTAAACTTGGCGCTTCTGGCACTAACTTGCAATTGATGGTGTGATTAAATACTGATGGCATGATTTGCTTAAGAAGCTTATTTTTAATACTGGTACATGTAAATCGACTTCAAAAGTCATTACTTTAAGTCCCCTCAAACTTTCTCATAATATAGGGCAAACGCAAAATAATACTTATAAAGTATTAATATTATTCAGAAGTGTTGTACTAAAATCCAAAACAGTTTTTGGCTTTTTCAGTGTGAATTTATGAATTCCGAGCATTCACTTAATGTGAAAAAAATCTCTGTTCCGGTGAATTTACCAGTATTTTGTTGCGATATAAGTTCGTATACAGAAGAGATATTACTTGCAAAAGAAGCGATTGAAGAGCTTCGAATCTCACACCCTGAATCGACCGCGTCAAATGTCAAGGCAACTTACTCAAGTCCATATAAAAGTCATCTAATCAACGCAAAACTAACTCCATTAACAGGATTGGTTTTAAATGCCGCAAAAGAAGCATCGAAGCAATATTTAACCTGCGATCTTGAGAAAATAAATGTAGATCTCTTTGTTGCAGATTGCTGGTGCTCAATTTATGAGCAATCAGATGAAACTATCCCTCATAACCATTTTCCATCTGATTTTTCTGCAGTAGTATATTTGGAAGCTGAGCCCAATTGCGCACCCATTGTTTTTGCAAATTCAATTCTTGTTCAACCTGTTAACAATTCTCTTGTTCTATTTCCAGGAATATTAGAACATCACGTACCGCCTACCAACGGTAGGCGAGTGATTGTTGCAATGAACTTATTCAAATTACCTCGGTTCTACGAGCAGAGGTGAGTAATTTCAGGGATTTGCAACGTAATTAATAGGTATCCATGTAAAGCCCTTGCCAGCGTTGCGTAAGTGTCCAACTCCTGGAAAGGCAATGTGCGCGGCAGCAATCATATAACCCGTTTTTGAGGCCTGGTTAAATTCTTGCATGCGCGCTTTTCTAGCGTTCTTAGTGTCAACATCAAAATGAACCGTCACATCAGGATTTGCAAATTGAACTGATCCGACATGAATTAGATCACCTACGATGTCCAGTCTTAGTCCAGAACTTTGAATCGAATAAACAGTATGTCCAGGTGTGTGACCAGGAAAGGGTAAAGATTTAATGCCCTCCGCAAATTCAACTTCGCCACTGAAATTTTTGAAATGTCCTTTTTTGATGTAAGGGATCAGCGCTGCTTGAGCATTCTTAAAGAAATCTTTGTTTCCCTCACTAGCCTTCTCTAAATTAGATTGAGAAAGCCAATAATCTGCTTCAGATTGGTCGACTCTAACCACCGCATTTGGAAAAACCAAACGCTCACCATCGACTAGTCCACCAATATGATCTGCGTGCAGATGGGTGATGTAAATCTCATCAACTTGCTCGGGTTGATATCCAGAAGCTTTTAGATTTGCAACTAACTTACCCACACTAGGACCAAAGAAGCGCCCAGCACCTGTGTCTATAAGAACCAACTTAGCACCGGTGTTCACCAAGTATCCATTAACAGAAGTGTCAACTGGTGCTTTTAAATAAGATTTTTCTAAATCGGCTTGGATTTTCTCTTTTGGATAGTCCAACAATTGATCAACAGGCAATGCAATAGTACCATCTGACAATGCAGTAATTTCAAATGCTCCTAGTTTAAAACGGTAAAAACCAGGCGCCTGCACGCTTGCAAAAGGAGCCTCAGCAAAGCTTGCGGAAAAGGGAACAGTTATAAAGCCTAAGCTTATCAAAAAAGTTAATCTGACAAATTTAATTAAAACCGAATGAAACATTTAAAAACTCCTAAAAAATAAAAAATATAGTTATCCAATTACTCTATTCTATTTAAGCATCAACCTGTGTAAGCTTTGCAACTGATAGTGCAAGCCATTTGATTCCGTGCCTGGGGAAATTAACCTGAGCCCTTGCGTTTTCTCCCGTACCCTCTAAAGATATTACCTTACCTTCACCAAACTTAGTGTGAAAGACTTGTACATTAACCTGAATCCACTGGTTAGGTCCTTCTTTTGGACGCTGAACAACTGGCTCTGGCGGAGCGCTTGCATTGGCTCTTTTATAGGGACTGAAGTTCGAATAGTTATTACTCTTTGTCCCACTTGATTCCCATGCGCCCCACGTTGGCAGCGGAGCAGCGCTCTTCGGTGGTGTTAGGGACTTGATAGCATGCAATGGAAACTCATCTATAAATCTAGATCTTATGTTGTAACGAGTTTGCCCGTGCAACATACGAGTTTGTGAATGGCTGATATACAAACGTTTTCTAGCCCTAGTAATCGCTACATACATCAAGCGACGCTCCTCTTCTAGCCCGTTATGATCATTCATAGAATTTTCATGTGGAAAGAGCCCTTCTTCCAGACCCGTAATAAATACACAATCGAATTCAAGCCCCTTAGCTGCGTGAACAGTCATTAACTGAACAGCCTCTTTCCCAGCCTGCGCCTGGTTATCTCCTGCCTCAAGAGCTGCGTGTGTTAGAAATGCGATCAATGGTGACTGCGTTTCGCCTGTATCTTCATTCGTAAATGAAATAATTTCATTTATCGCACCCACCTCGTCAGTTTCATCTTCTTGATTAGAACTCTTCCTTTGTGAGACCGCTACTGCGTCGCGTCCGAATCCTTCAATAGTCACAAAGCTTTGAGCAGCATTCACCAACTCCAGTAAGTTCTCAACACGGTCCGCTCCCTCCTTCTCGTTTTGATAATGCTCAATTAATTTTGCTTCATCCAATACCAGCTCAACTATGTCTTTAAGTGTGCAGTTTATAGACTGGTCTTTTAATTTTTGAATTAAAGCAGTAAATCCCATTAGATTTACCCCCGCCTTGCCACTCATCAAAGTAACAGCATCGAACAAAGATATTCCTTTTTCTCTGGCAACATCAGTCAATTGTTCAAGTGTTCTTGCTCCTATACCTCTTGCCGGAAAATTAACCACCCTTAAAAAGCTAGTGTCATCGCTATTATTCTCAAGAAGTCTTAAATAGGCCAAAGCGTTTTTTATCTCTGCGCGCTCGAAAAACCTAAGGCCACCGTATACCCGGTAAGGTACTGCGTTGTTAAAAAGTGTAGTCTCAATAATTCGACTTTGTGCGTTGCTTCGATACAAAATCGCTATTTCACTCTTATTAGTTACGCCAGATTCAGAAGCTCCGTTCTCCGTGTCTCGCAATACCTGCTTGAGCTCCTCTACCAACCACTGAGCCTCTAAAAAATCCGTGGGCGTTTCAATGAGTCTAACTGGCTCTCCTGCACCTTGGTCGGTTCGCAAGTTCTTGCCCAACCTAGTTTTATTATGGCTAATCAAATGATTAGCAGTATCTAATATATTACTTTGGGAACGGTAGTTTTGTTCTAGTTTTATATGATGCTTAACTTTAAACTGTTCCACAAAGTCAGCCATATTACCTACCCTGGCCCCCCTAAATGCATAGATGCTTTGATCATCATCCCCAACTGCAAAAATACTTGAATTGGGCCCACAAAGTAACTTAAGCCATGCGTATTGCAATTTATTAGTATCTTGGAACTCATCCACCAAAAGGTGCTTGAACCGTGTTTGATAGTGCACCCTCAGAGCTTCATGGTCTCTGAGAAGTTCATACGAGCGAAGCATTAATTCAGCAAAATCAACAACGCCTTCTTTTTGACACTGAGCTTCGTACAGTTGGTACAACTCAACAAGTTTTCTAGAGTCAGAGTCTTTAACGACTACTTGCTCAGGTCTTAAACCCTCCTCTTTTGAGCCGGCAATAAACCACATCGTTTGTTTTGCTGGATAGCGCTCCTCATCCACCTTAAACTCTTTATACAAGCGTTTTATGCAAGAAAGTTGATCCTGCGTATCTAGTATTTGAAAAGCTTGTGGCAAGTTTGCTAACTTCCAGTGTGCTCTTAAAAATCGATTACAAAGTCCATGAAAGGTTCCAATCCACATGCCTCTTGCGTGAATGGGGAGCATGCCGGACAGTCTTGTCAGCATTTCTTTTGCGGCCTTGTTTGTGAAAGTCACACCCAAAATCTCAGCTGGGGAGACTTGTCCAGTTTGAAGAAGCCAGGCTATTCGGGTCGTTAATACTCTTGTCTTACCGGAGCCCGCTCCAGCCAAAATTAGTGCATGTTCTGCAGGTAGTTCTACCGCACGGCGTTGCTCTTCATTTAGTCCTTGGGTTAAGGAGGCCAGGGGGTGCAAGCCCTCAAAGTCTTGGCTGGAACTTAGCACAGATGGTCCTGAGGTCGAGTCTTGTAAATTTGTTATTTCATGCATTCTTCAATTGTATGTTTAAGTACTAGCTACGTCCTCAATTAATGCTCAAGTATTGGCGTGATTGTCAAATTAGTTCTTAGATAGCCAGTAGAATCAAACACCGGGCCCAAGATATTGCGTCCGGTTTTTAAAAAAATCCGACCAACCAAGCGCCCTTTGTTTAAACCCTCATTTTTGGAGCTTGGTCCATGGAAATATTCGATTACGAAAATATTCTTCTTCTCCCTCGCAAATGTAGAGTTGAGAGTCGATCAGAGTGCGATGCATCTGTCACACTAGGTGGTCACAAATTTAAATTACCCATCGTCCCCGCTAATATGAAAACGGTTGTAGACGAATCAATTTGTGAATGGTTGGCTTCTCACAACTATTTCTACGTGATGCACAGATTTGATCTTGATAATATTAAATTTGTTAAGTCAATGAAAGATAAAGGGCTTTTTGCATCCATTTCACTTGGCGTTAAAAAGGCTGACTACGATACAGTTGATCAACTGGTGAGCATGGGACTTACTCCGGAATTTATCACCATCGACATCGCTCATGGCCACTCCGACACTGTCCAAAAGATGATTGGCTATTTAAAAACTAAATTACCGAGCTCATTTGTTATAGCTGGAAATGTGGGAACTCCTGAGGCAGTAATTGATTTAGAAAACTGGGGCGCAGATGCAACTAAGGTTGGTATAGGACCTGGTAAGGTTTGTATTACAAAAATCAAAACCGGTTTTGGCACTGGGGGTTGGCAACTCTCTGCTGTTAAATGGTGCGCCAGGGTTGCTACTAAGCCCATCATCGCAGACGGCGGAATTAGAGAGCACGGAGACATAGCAAAGAGTATTCGCTTTGGCGCAACCATGGTGATGATTGGATCTATGCTTGCTGGGCATGAGGAGAGCCCTGGGCAAACGGTTGAAGTCGACGGCAAGCGATTCAAGGAATATTACGGAAGCGCAAGCGACTTTAACAAAGGTGAATACAAACACGTTGAGGGCAAGAGAATTCTCGAGCCGATCAAGGGGAAATTAGAGAATACGCTTACAGAGATGCAAGAAGACATTCAAAGCTCAATCTCTTATGCAGGGGGCACCAAATTGATGGATATCAGACGCGTTAACTATGTGACATTAGGTGGGGATAACGCAGGAGAGCATTTACTAATGTAATCTGCTAGCAATCACGCATTCGAATAACTGAGGGCTTCAAGGTTAACGCTTTGAAGCCCTCACTCATTTTTTAAAGAATTTTCCCAGAAGCGGGTTTGATTAAGAAGCTACGTGATCTGCGACTTCCTTGTAATCCTGCATTTGGTCAAAATTCATGTACTTATAAATTGAGGCTCCGTTTGCACTAAGAACGCCCATGTCGGCCAAGTATTCAGCTTTTGTAGGAATTCTTCCAAGTTTGGACGCTACAGCGGACAACTCAGCTGAACCTAAATAGACATTCGTGTTCTTACCAAGTCTATTTGGGAAGTTACGAGTACTGGTTGACATCACTGTTGCGCCCTCTTTAACCTGAGCTTGGTTACCCATGCACAAAGAGCATCCAGGCATCTCCATACGAGCGCCTGCAGCGCCAAAGACGCCGTAGTGTCCCTCTAGGGTGAGTTGCTGAGCATCCATTTTGGTTGGAGGAGCCATCCATAATTTGACAGGTATGTCTCTCTTACCCTCTAAGAGTTTGGAGGCGGCGCGGAAATGTCCAATATTGGTCATACATGAGCCAATAAACACCTCATCAATCTTTTGACCTGCGACGTCTGACAATGTTTTAGCATCATCTGGATCGTTAGGACAACAAACAATCGGCTCGTTAATTTCCGTCAAATCAATCTCAATGACAGCCGCGTACTGAGCATCTTTGTCAGGCTGCAACAAATCAGGCTTCTTAAGCCAAGCCTCCATAGCTTGAATACGGCGTGTAATAGTTCTGACATCGCTGTAACCTTGTGCAATCATGTTTTTGAGTAACACGATGTTGCTGTGGATGTATTCAATGATCGGCTCTTTGTCTAAATGAACTGTACAGCCAGCAGCGGAGCGTTCTGCAGAGGCATCTGATAACTCAAAGGCTTGCTCTACTTTTAAGTCAGAGAGCCCTTCAATTTCCAATATGCGTCCTGAGAAGATGTTTTTCTTACCCTTTTTCTCAACCGTTAACAATCCTTGTTTGATCGCATATAAAGGAATCGCGTGCACTAAGTCTCTTAAAGTTACTCCAGGTTGCATTTTCCCTTTAAAGCGGACCAATACAGACTCAGGCATATCAAGAGGCATGACTCCTGTCGCAGCAGCAAATGCCACCAATCCAGAGCCAGCAGGGAAACTGATTCCAATTGGGAAACGAGTATGGCTATCGCCTCCTGTACCAACGGTGTCCGGGAGTAACATCCTGTTTAACCATGAGTGAATGATTCCGTCACCAGGCTTTAAAGAGATGCCGCCTCTAGTGCTGATGAAATCTGGTAATTCATGATGCATCTTCACATCAACGGGCTTAGGGTAAGCCGCTGTGTGACAAAAAGATTGCATAACAAGATCAGATGAGAAACCTAGACAGGCTAGATCTTTCAATTCGTCACGGGTCATTGGACCCGTTGTGTCTTGAGATCCAACGGAGGTCATTTTCGGCTCACAGTATGTCCCTGGAAGTACGCCTTGACCCTCCGGCAGTCCGCAAGCTCTTCCCACCATCTTTTGCGCAAGTGTGAAGCCGTGATTTGTTTTAGCAGGGACTTTGGGAAGTCTAAACAGAGTGGAGACAGGCAAACCCAAAGCCTCGCGGGCCTTTGCTGTTAGACCCCTACCGATGATGAGAGGAATTCTCCCCCCTGCACGAACCTCATCGAATAACACATCGCTCTTGACTTGGAACTCAGCAATAACTTTACCGTCTTTAAGAGCCTTTCCCTCATAGGGTCTAAGTTCTATTTCATCACCCATATTCATCTGACTTACGTCTAATTCAATAGGTAACGCTCCTGCATCTTCCATCGTGTTGTAGAAAATCGGTGCGATCTTGTTGCCCAGGCAAACACCGCCAAAACGCTTATTTGGAACAAAAGGAATGTCCTCACCCGTGAACCATAAAACACTGTTGGTAGCAGATTTACGTGATGAACCAGTACCAACCACATCACCCACATAAGCCACTAAGTTTCCCTTAGCGCGCAGGTCTTCAATAAACTTAACTGGACCTCTCTTGCCGTCTTCTTCTGGGGTGATACCGTCGCGTTTGTTTTTGAGCATAGCTAAGGCATGTAATGGAATATCAGGTCTGCTCCAAGCATCTGGCGCCGGAGAAAGATCGTCGGTGTTGGTTTCACCTGTTATTTTTAAAACGGTTAGCTTGATGCTCTGGGAAAGTTCTGGTCTGGTTGTAAACCACTCGGCATCAGCCCAGCTTTGCAAAACGCTCTTGGCAAATTTATTGCCCTTATCGGCTTTTTCTTTAACGTCGTGGAATTGGTCGAACATCAAAAGAGTTTTCTTCAAAGCTTCTGCAGCGATCTCACCTACTTCGCCGTCTTCCAACAATTCGATAAGCGGAGTTAGGTTATAACCACCAAGCATGGTTCCAAGTAATTGTGTAGCTTTTGATCTTGAAATGAGGGCACAAGCCAATGTACCCTTGGCTACAGCGGCCAAGAAAGAGGCTTTTACTTTGGCTGCATCATCTACACCTGCAGGCACTCGGTGCGTTATCAACTCGACCAACTCCTGCTCCTCACCCTTTGGAGGGGACTTGAGTAGTTCAATTAAGTCAGCCGTTTGATGTGCACTCAATGGCAGCGGTGGAATACCCAAGGCTGCACGTTCCTTAACATGATCACGGTAAGCTGACAACATAAAACTTCTCCTATCTAATAACGATTAAAACGAAAAAATAAAAACATTCGAAATTCAAAACTTACTTCTTTGCGATATCTGAATTGGGTTCTAAAATATTTACGGGCGGAGCAAACTTCATAGCCTCAGATACGGCTACTTGTTGCGGGCTCTTGCATTCATCTGCCAGACGCTGTCCAAATTTACTGCTCATCAACATCGATTTATTTGCCAATTGAATCCAAAAAGCTCCTCGCGCAGAGTCCTCCAAACGAAGGGCTCCAGTTGAGGTCTTAACAGGGGTCAAGTGATAGCGCTCTTTTTTATGTTCTAAATAAAACTGTGTTGGTGACTTTTTATCTGCAACTATCTCAACCCACTGACCCAGCTCACATTTAATTTTGCCAGTGTGGACCTGACCAACCAAAGTTTGCATTTCAACTTCAGTTAATGTCATTGCGTTGTTGGTTGTAGTTTGCGAATGCACGGTAAAGTTGCAACAGATAAAGGTCAACAAAAATACAATTGATTTGTTCAAACAATTACTCCGTAAATCTATGTTTCAAAGATTCTGACTGAATAGTGAGCGTATTTCATTGGGCAATACCCGCCCCGTAACATGAGCTTTTTCTAAAAGATGCCAGAAATATCTATAGCTTGCACGGTCGTGCAATTGCTGTTGGAATGAAATAGGAGCCCATTCAGCCTTTTGAGCTTCCAAAATAATCTCACTGGCTCTCGCTATTTCATCTGCATTGGGAGAGAAAGCCTCCAAAATAGGGCGAATCTGATCAGGATGAATACTCCACATCCTTGTAAAACCGTATTGCTGTGCCGCTACCCGAGCCGCTTTCAACAAAGCTTTTGTATCCTTAAATTCAGTAACGACACAGTGTGAGGGTACTTTCCCATTTGCATGGCAGGCCTCCGATATCTCGATCTTTGCTCTTAATACCAGTGGGTGAGAGAACTGGCCCTCCAAATCCATAGCACTTGAGGGTATGGCGCCTGCATGAGTTGAAACAAAATCCATCACGCCAAAGCTAATGGATTGGACTCTTGGATGAGCGGCTATTTCGTTAACGTTAGCAACCCCCCTAGGTGATTCAATTAGCACATGAATTGGCGTATGAATTCCGCCCGCTTCGTTTACATCATGCAAAGCCCTTGTAAGCTCTTCGTATGTATCTACCTTGGGGAGCATCAAGTGGGATATCTTCTTGCCTGCTTTTTTTAAAATAGTTTGAACATCTGACTCGAAACTTTGATGATGTATAGGATGAACTCTTACCCCTAGCCTAGCATTTGGTTTAGCAGACAAAGCCAACTCAGCGACCATTTGTGCATGATCGAGTTCACCACCAACTGGAGCGCCGTCCTCGCAATCGAGAGTCACATCGAAAACGCAGATGCCGAACTCCTCCGTCATCTGCTCTTGGAGTTGAATGCTTTTAAGCATCCTTGCCTCCACCCCGCAGTAATGATCACAGACGGGCAACTGAATTTGTCCCGCCTGCGCAGGTTCCAATACATCCCTAGGGTGGTGAAGACTCATATTTCCTTAAAGTAAGTGGCTAACACCAGCTTGTTCGTCTTGCAACTCTTTTAAAGTTTTATTGATACAGACCTGGCTGAAATCATCTATCGCCAGCCCTTCAACAACTTTGTATATGCCAGCCTCACAAGTCACTGGAAAACCAAACATCGTATCCTTGGGGATACCGTACCATCCGTCTGATGGGATACCCATAGTTACCCATTTGCCATTTGTGCCTAATGCCCAATCGTGCATGTGGTCAATCGCAGCATTGGCAGCAGACGCCGCAGATGACAAACCCCTGGCTTCAATAATTGCAGCGCCTCTTTTACCAACTGTTGGTAAAAAGACATTCGCATTCCACTCCTGATCATTGATCATATCTTTAACTGCTTGGCCACCAATTGTTGCAAACCTGTAGTCAGCGTACATGGTTGGTGAGTGATTTCCCCAAACGCACAATTTTTCAATATCCGCTACTGCTTTGCCTGTTTTAGCAGCAATTTGACTAGCGGCACGGTTGTGGTCTAAGCGGAGCATTGCAGTGAAATTTGAACGCTTTAAATCCGGCGCACTCTTCATCGCGATATAGGCATTTGTGTTTGCAGGATTTCCAACAACTAGCACCTTTACATCTCTGCTTGCAGATGCGTTAAGCGCGCGACCTTGAGCGGTAAAGATTTGAGCGTTTGCAGCAAGCAAATCAGCCCGCTCCATACCAGGGCCCCTTGGTCTTGCACCTACTAATAATGCGTAATCGGTATCTTTAAATGCTTGGACGGGGTCTGAATGTGCCTCCATACCTGCTAGCAACGGGAAAGCACAATCCTCCAACTCCATCATCACACCCTTTAAGGCCTTTTGAGCTTTTTCGTCTGGAATTTCTAACATCTGAAGTATCACGGGCTGATCTTTACCTAACATCTCGCCTGAGGCAATCCTAAACAATAAGGCATACCCAATTTGACCAGCAGCTCCAGTGATTGCAACGCGAACAGGTTTTTTACTCATCAATAACTCCAGAAAATTTAAAAAGTTAAATATAAATTCAATTTGTGCAGTTTACTATCGATTACCCTTAAAATCACCATTATCTTATGTCTTATAGAAGATATCATTTCATACCCTACTATTTATTTCTTGTTCAAAAATCAATTGAATTGCAATGTCTGCTCAAATTAAACCAAGAACATATGACGAAACAATAAAGCATAAGTCTGGTCTAAATGAAATTGATAGTAAGCACTCACTAAACAAAAAATCGACTATTGAAAATATTTCCGGTTTCTCAAACAATGTTGCACCAGTAACCAGCAAATCTTCTCAAACCTCAGTGAACATTCCCTCATTCAGCCCGCTTTATCAGCAAATTAAAGAGTTGCTATTAAAAAGTTTGCAACAAGGCGAATGGCAGCCAGGAGAGGTCATTCCAAGCGAAATAGAGCTAGCGGAGCGCTTTCAAGTGAGTCAGGGCACGGTCAGAAAGGCTATTGACGAATTGGCAAATGAGAATCTCCTTATGAGAAGACAAGGAGTTGGTACATTTGTAGCCACTCATAGTGAAGAAAGAGTGCAGTATAGATTTTTAAAATTAATGCCTGACTCCAAAGACACCTTGACCAAAGGCTCCTCAGAGCGTCAAATCATTTCATGCAAACAAACACTAGCTAACGAGGAAGTTGCTAACGCCCTAGGAGTCAACAAAAAAGATGAGGTTTTGTACCTCAGGCGTGTTTTGTCTTTTTCTGGAATAGCGACCATTTTGGAGGATATTTGGCTCCCCGGTCATTCATTCAAAGGGTTGACATCTGACCGACTTAGTGCCTATCAAGGCCCGATGTACGCTTTCTTTGAAACAGCATTTGGTGTCAAAATGGTTCGCGCCCAAGAAAAGATTAAAGCCATCTTGCCTGATCCAGTACAAGCTCAATTGTTAGCAGTTTCCACCTCAACTCCAGTTTTAAGCGTCGAAAGAATAGCTCTCACCTATAACAATAATCCCATGGAGTTTAGAAAAGGTCTTTATTTAACCTTGGACTGTCATTACAGGAATGAATTAAATTAATGTTTTCTTGGCCCCAATTTTCCAATCTGTGTTGCATTGCAATAAAATGCTGCATCTGCTTTGGTTTAAACAACTAATCTCAACACTCCACACAGTGCAACAACAAAGAAAGAGTCACTCATGAGCGAATTACGCAACAACAAACCTGAGTTTCGCAACATTAATGCGTTCGTTGATTTGCCCACTTACAGATTGCCCCCAGCGGGTTGGGTTTCAATTTTGCATAGAGTAAGCGGTGCGTTTATGTTCTTATTATTGCCATTCATTATTTGGCTATTCGACACATCCGTATCGTCCGAGATTTCGTTCTATAAGTTCGTCTCTGCATTCAATATTGGAATTGGGTTTATTCCCGGGTTCATAATTAAGCTAATTAGTTTGGGACTAATATGGGCCTTTCTACATCATCTAATTGCAGGTCTTCGCCACTTATACATGGATGCAACGCACTCCGTGACCAAGGAGTTTGGAAGGTCATCTGCGGTTTTTGTTTTATTCCTCAGCATCGGGCTTACGCTTGTGCTTGGGGCTAAGTTATTTGGTCTTTATTAAAAGGAGTACCACAAATGTCCGTCAATTTTGGTTCTAAGCGGATTGTTGTTGGAGCACATTACGGCTTGCGCGATTGGTTAGCGCAAAGAGTAACTGCCGCTCTAATCGCCTTACTTACAGCTTTAATACTGGTTCAAATCATTTTCACTTCTGGTGAAATTGGTTACGACAAATGGGCTTCCATTTTTAGCTCACAGTGGATGAAAGCACTGACCTTCGCAACAATTATTGCTCTTATTTACCACGTTTGGGTTGGAATGAGAGATATTTGGATGGACTATGTAAAGCCAACTGGAACTCGTTTGCTTCTACAAATTTTTACTATTGTGTGGTTGCTCGCCTGTGCAGGCTGGGCTATCCAAGTTCTTTGGAGACTTTGAAAAATGACAAAATCCTCAACCATTCCCCGTCGCCGATTTGATGTCGTAATCGTGGGTGCGGGCGGCTCTGGAATGAGAGCTTCTCTACAACTCTCGCGTGCAGGTCTTAACGTTGCCGTCCTCTCTAAAGTTTTCCCAACACGCTCACATACGGTAGCTGCTCAAGGCGGAATTGGAGCCTCACTTGGTAACATGTCAGAGGACAATTGGCATTACCATTTCTATGACACCATCAAAGGTTCCGATTGGTTGGGAGATCAAGACGCAATCGAATTTATGTGTCGCGAAGCACCCAAGGTGGTCTACGAGCTTGAGCACATGGGAATGCCATTCGACAGAAATCCTGATGGAACAATTTATCAAAGACCGTTTGGCGGACACACTGCAAATTACGGTGAAAAAGCGGTTCAAAGAGCTTGCGCAGCTGCTGATAGAACCGGTCACGCAATGCTTCATACTTTGTATCAACAAAACGTAGAGTCCAAAACAAACTTCTTTGTGGAATGGATGGCTCTCGATTTAATTCGTGATGCAGAAGGCGATGTTGTCGGTGTGACCGCTTTAGAGATGGAAACTGGCGAACTCTTCATACTTGAAGCTAAAACAGTCATGCTCGCTACTGGGGGCGCAGGACGCATTTTTGCGGCCTCCACAAACGCCTTTATCAACACCGGTGACGGTATGGGAATGGCCGCAAGAGCGGGTATTCCTTTAGAGGATATGGAGTTTTGGCAGTTTCACCCGACAGGTGTACACGGAGCAGGTGTTTTACTAACTGAAGGATGTAGGGGCGAAGGAGCCATCTTACTTAACAGCAACGGTGAACGTTTTATGGAACGTTATGCCCCAACTCTTAAAGATCTTGCGCCTCGTGACTTTGTATCACGCTCAATGGATCAAGAGATTAAAGAGGGTCGAGGCTGTGGACCAAATAAAGATCATGTTCTTTTGAAACTAGATCATTTGGGTGCTGATACCATTCACAAGAGATTACCCTCTGTTTATGAAATTGGTGTTAACTTTGCTAACGTCGACATTACAAAGGAACCCATCCCTGTTGTTCCAACTATCCATTACCAAATGGGCGGCATCCCAACCAATGTCCACGGACAGGTTGTTATCCCTAAAGGCAACTCATTTAATGAAGTCGTTGGTGGTCTATATGCAGTGGGTGAGTGCTCATGTGTGAGCGTTCACGGAGCTAATAGACTAGGAACAAACTCATTGTTAGATTTACTTGTCTTTGGTCGCGCTGCTGGCAACCACGTAGTCGAAAGTGCTTTGAAAAATAAATCTCACAAGCCCCTACCCGCTGATGCTGCAGACAAAACACTGGCGAGACTAGCGAGACTAGACAGTGCAAAAGACGGCGAGTATTCGCAGGACGTTGCCAATGATCTCAGAGCGGCAATGCAAATGCATGCTGGCGTGTTCAGAACTCAGGTGAGTATGGACGAAGGTGTTAAAAAGATTGCCGAACTTCGTGAGCGTGTGGGCCGAATTGGTCTCAAAGACACATCCAAAGTCTTTAATACAGCCAGAATTGAAGCACTTGAAGTGGATAACCTGATCGAGTGCGCACAGGCCACAATGGAGTCGGCCGCAGCAAGGCATGAATGCAGAGGAGCCCACACGGTTGAGGATTATGAACGTGCTGCAGATGATCCAGTCCACCCTCTGGGCAGAGACGATGCAAACTGGATGAAGCATACTTTATGGCATTCACAGGACAACTCATTAAGTTATAAACCTGTGCAACTCAAACCTCTTACAGTTGACAGCGTTCCACCAAAAGTTAGAACGTTCTGAACCAAATTCAAACTATCAATCTCATCTAAACACTCTGAATTAAACGGAGAAAATTCATGCAAAAACGTACCTTCAAAATCTATCGTTATGACCCTGAGAAAGACGAGAAGCCTTACATGCAGACCATTGAGATCGAACTCGAAGGTAATGAGCGCATGTTATTGGATGCACTCATCAAACTGAAAGCGCTTGATCCCTCTATCTCTTACAGAAGATCATGCAGAGAAGGAGTTTGTGGCTCAGATGCTATGAACATCAACGGAAAGAACGGCCTCGCTTGTTTAACAAACTTACTAACACTGCCTGAGACTATTGTTTTAAAGCCATTACCTGGTCTCCCAGTCATTCGCGATTTAATTGTGGATATGACTCAGTTTTTCAAACAATACAACTCCATCAAACCTTACTTGGTTAACGACACACGGCCTCCAGAAAAAGAGCGTCTCCAGTCGCCAGAGGAAAGAGAGGAGCTAAATGGTCTTTACGAGTGTATTTTGTGCGCAAGTTGCTCAACAAGTTGCCCCTCTTTTTGGTGGAATCCAGACAAGTTTGTAGGTCCAGCAGGGCTCCTTCAGGCCTATCGATTCATTGCAGACAGCAGGGATCAAGCTACTGCAGAGAGGCTAGACAACTTGGAAGATCCTTACCGTTTGTTTAGATGTCACACGATCATGAACTGTGTTGACGTTTGTCCAAAAGGACTAAACCCAACAAAAGCAATTGGCAAAATTAAAGAGTTGATGGTCAGCAGAGCTGTATAAGAGTTTGTCCAATATTTCAATTCCTCCTATGCAAGAGATTTTGCTCGATCACCCAACCGACCCTAAACTGGTCGGATTGCCTGGAAATGAGCCTCTTGGAGAGGCGGGCTTGAATAGGTTGCGTTGGAGGTGTAGACGAGGACTCCTTGAAAATGATCTGATCATTGAAAAATTTTTCAAATTTCACGGTAGTGTCTTAACTGTAGGACATGCTAGGGCTTTGTACGAAATTATGAGACTAACTGACAATGATTTGTTAGATATATTATTGAGTAGAGTCAACACGCCTATTGAAGCATTGATACACAACCAAAAAGATTTTGACAAAGAACTGACAAAAGAGAAACCTGAAATTTTGGAAGTGCTGTCCATGCTTAAGGCGTGAAACCCAAGTTTATTTAAAAATAAGAGTTGATAGAAGTTAAAAAACACCATTGAAAAAGTAATAGGAAACACTCATGAAAATCTCTGATAACAAGGCCACGATTTCATTCAGCAACGGCGATCCCAGTTTTGAGATGCCAGTTTACAAAGGATCTATTGGTCCTGATGTCATTGATATCCGTAAGTTATACGGACAAACAGGCATGTTTACGTACGATCCTGGATTTTTATCAACTGCATCTTGTCAATCTGCCATCACATACATTGATGGCGATAAAGGCGAACTCCTTTATAGAGGATATCCTATTGAGCAGTTGGCAACCAATTGTGACTTCATGGACACATGTCATCTTTTGATGTACGGAGATTTACCAAGCGTACAAAAGAAAAAAGAATTCACACATATCGTCACCCATCACACAATGGTGAACGAGCAAATGCAGTTCTTTATGCGTGGTTTTAGAAGAGACGCTCACCCAATGGCTGTCTTAACTGGACTGGTTGGCGGTTTATCAGCGTTTTATCATGACAGCACCGATATCAACAATGCAGAGCACAGAGACATATCAGCAATCCGATTGATTGCAAAAATGCCAACTATGGTTGCAATGGCCTACAAGTACGGCATTGGTCAACCCTATGTATATCCCAAAAACGACCTAAGCTACGCAGGCAACTTCCTTAGAATGATGTTTGGTACCCCTTGCGAGGAGTACGTTGTGAACCCAGTTTTAGAGAAAGCATTAGACCGGATCTTTATTCTCCATGCCGATCACGAACAAAATGCTTCAACATCAACCGTAAGACTTTGCGGCTCATCAGGTACAAACCCGTTTGCCGCCATTGCTGCGGGTGTTGCCTGTTTGTGGGGACCAGCTCACGGCGGTGCAAATGAAGCATGCTTAAACATGCTTGGGGAGATTCAAAGAAACGGCGGTGTTGAAAAAGTAGGCGAATTTATCACTCAGGTAAAAGACAAAAACTCAGGCGTAAAACTGATGGGTTTTGGTCACCGTGTTTATAAAAACTACGACCCAAGAGCAAAATTGATGCAAGAGACTTGCAACGAAGTGTTGGCTGAACTTGGTCTGGAAAATGACCCACTGTTCAAACTTGCTAAGGCTCTTGAGAAAATTGCTTTGGAAGATGACTACTTCGTATCACGTAAGCTCTACCCTAACGTTGACTTCTACTCAGGAATCGTTCAACGTGCAATTGGTATCCCAGTAAATCTATTTACAGGTATCTTTGCAATGGCAAGAACAGTAGGTTGGATTGCCCAACTTAATGAGATGATTGCTGACCCAGAGTACAAAATTGGCCGTCCACGTCAACTGTTTACTGGCTCTGTGCGTCGCGATGTGCCTGCAGTTGACAAAAGATAGTTTTTTTAACATGTAGCCAACGCATTAGAGAATATCTAATGCTCGGACTTTAAAGAGCTCATTGGTTTTACCGTTGAGCTCTTTTTTCATCTCTCCCTATCAAAGTGAGTAGGCTAATTAAAAATGTCAAAAGAAATTGCACTGATTAAAAACCCCGCTGATTTAGTTAGCTTATTAAAGAAAACTGAAGACAGTGGCTTACAAAACTCATCAAATTGCAAATGCAGTTTGCGACCATGTACAGGCTGGGAACCTTTGAACGAGAGCAATTGGCCAAAAGATCATTTAAGCCACCTTGCAACCCTTAGGGATCCAAACAATAATGAACCAACGTTTGAGGAGTTACAGCCAAACGGTGTGCGCATGGATGATTCAAATGCACTCATCTCAATTGCTCACTTCCCGTACAACAGATGCGATGTTTTTGCGTGCACACTCTGCCATCAGGGTGTTTTAAGATATACAGAATACGGTGGTTACTACATAGATCACCGGGTACGAAGAGTGAGATCTGAGCAAGTGATTTCTGATTAAAATGATCCCCAAATTTGCTTTTTTAAAGAGTCCTTTTAAAGAGTCCCTTACCTCGTTTACTTTTAATAAGGTTTTTACTGAAATCTTTATTACTGAAGGGCACCCTCAGTATTGGTAAAATGGTCCTCTTTATATAAAAATGTCTGGTTTGGGGACCATCTCCTCAAACTATCTACAAGGGCTTCACCTTCTTCTTAGGGATCAGTTAAATATGGGACGCACTCTATACGACAAAATTTGGGACGATCACGTTATCCATTCAGAGGAAGACGGCACAGCGGTTTTGTATATTGACCGTCATCTTGTCCATGAGGTAACAAGTCCCCAAGCATTTGAAGGCCTGCGTGTAGCCAATCGAAAGGTCTGGCGCCTGTCGTCTATTGTTGCAACTGCAGATCACAACACGCCCACTACCGGTTGGGAGCATGGTTACGACGGAATTACAGACCCCATTAGTAAAGAGCAGGTTACGACGCTTGACAAAAACATGCGTGAGTACGGTGCTGCGGCTTATTTTCCTTTCCTATCAAAACGTCAGGGTATCATCCACGTAATTGGGCCTGAGAACGGAGCGACCCTACCGGGTATGACGGTGGTGTGCGGAGACTCTCACACATCTACTCACGGCGCTTTTGCCGCTTTGGCACACGGTATTGGAACGAGTGAGGTTGAACATGTCCTTGCTACACAAACACTGCTCACCAAGAAAGCAAAGAATTTATTAATTCAAGTGGATGGACAACTACCCAAAGGTTGTACTGCTAAGGATATTGTTTTAGCGGTGATTGGAAAAATTGGTACAGCAGGAGGTACTGGCTACACCATTGAGTTTGCTGGCTCTGCGATCCGTTCGCTTAGTATGGAGGGACGCATGACTGTTTGCAATATGGCAATCGAAGCCGGTGCGAGAGCAGGTCTTGTTGCGGTTGATGAGAAAACGATCGATTACGTCAAAGGCAGACCCCTAGCACCTCAGGGAGTTGCTTGGGATCAAGCTGTTAGCTTTTGGAAAACGCTTCACTCTGATGTTGATGCAAA
>Ga0007809_10000309_pt1 | contig 19985 bp, 17 predicted proteins | sample CryBogCBE02Aug07_FD_60383 | JGI IMG/M metagenome (GOLD analysis project Ga0007809, IMG submission 60383) | Freshwater microbial communities from Crystal Bog, Wisconsin, USA - CBE02Aug07 | ecosystem: Environmental > Aquatic > Freshwater > Lake | place: Crystal Bog, Wisconsin, USA | collected...
TGCTTGGGTTTTTGGAGTCTATTCAAGAGCGAATCAACCCCGTGACTGTGGATCCCCTAAACCTAGGCCCTTTGAATAACAAACCCGTGATCGTGATCCCAAGCTATAACGGTGCACGCCGCTTGCCACTATTGACTCCACTGCTGGCGGGATTACTCAACCAGGCCGGCTTTCCGGTATTGATTCACGGCCATGCGTCAGAGGATCAACGCCTGAGTTGTGAGTCTGTGATCAAAGCTCTGGGCTGGCCTATGCTTGAGGCAACGTCAACCTCGTTGGCTCAACCTGTGGCCTTCATTCATACACGTTTACTTTGCTCTGGACTCTCACGGCTATTGGACGTTCGCCGTCAAATCGGACTCAGAAACTCAGCCCACAGTTTGGCCAAACTCATCAACCCAATGGCCGAGCCCCACAAGGCCATTTTGCTCACCAATTTCACACACCCAGAGTATGAAATCTCCATGACCGAGAGCCTACAAAATGCCAAGGCCAATGCCCTGCTCCTCAGAGGGACAGAAGGAGAGGCGGTGGCAGATGCTAGGAGAACGCCTAAAATGGTGGGTTTTGTAAAAGGCGTTCCTCACGTACTTCATGAACAGTCACTTGGGTCGCTGGAAAGTGTTCCAAGCTTCCCGACTACCCTAGACGCCGCGAGCACTGCTCACTACATTCAAGAAGTTTTGGCAGGCAACATTTCATGCCCTGAACCCATTGCCCGACAAGTGCAGGCTGTGCAACGTTTAAGCACACTCGTGAGCTCCGGTGCCCTTTGATCAAGTTTAAGAGCTGTTGATATGCCCATCATTGAATCGCAAAACATCACACCACCCAGCAACTGGCCCCTGGTTCAACTGGTGGGGGCTGGCCCTGGTGACCCTGAGCTCTTGACCCTCAAAGCCTACAAGGCCATTCAAGCCGCGAGCGTTCTTTTGGTGGATGACTTGGTCTCTGAAGAGATTGTCAAATTGGCTCCCAAAACTTGTCGGGTCATTCACGTGGGTAAACGAGGCGGTTGTCGCTCCACTCCCCAAGCCTTCATTGAAAAGCTCATGATTCAATCGGCTTTGGGTGGTGAGCGTGTGGTACGGCTCAAGGGGGGAGATCCCTTTATCTTTGGGCGAGGCGGTGAAGAGGTCGACTCCCTCAAGTCTCATGGCATCAGAGTCGAGATCATCAATGGCATCACCTCGGGCTTGGCCGCATTGAGCTCATTAGAGGTGCCCCTGACTCAAAGAGAACACGCCCATGGAGTGATTTTTGTCACAGGGCATGCCCAAAGTGGCAATCCCAAGCGCGACTGGGCGGGATTAGCGCAATGTGCACACTCCTCAAAACTCACCTTGGTGATTTACATGGGAATGACTCACTTGGGGGAAATCCAAACCGCCCTCCTTGAAGGCCTTCCTCCCGATACTCCAGCAGCCATCATTGAGTGCGCAAGCTCCTTGCGTCAGCGCCAAATGCTCTGTGCACTGGCGTCTTTATCGGAAGAGGCAAAAATACTCCAACTCAAATCCCCCTCCATCATCGTGGTTGGGAACGTTCTTTTGGGGCTACAGTCTTGGTTGAACCGAAATGCAACGCTCCCCCTAGGCGTGGAGCCAACGGGCACATAGGCCGAGTTCTTGTACCTCAGAGCCCAATTGTGCTAAAAATCACGTCCACTTCCCAGGATTTGGCCTAGGTCTGTCCAGCCAAGCACTTTGCCGTGCGAAAATACGGTATTGCTCATCTCTAGGCTAGACTTAGAGTGGCACACAACGCAGGTCTTCATGGCCTGTAGACTCTTAGTTTACGGAAAAATAAAAAATGGATGCTGAACAAATCAATTTGATTGGGACAACCCTCATAGACTTGCAAAATAGAACGCAAGAACTTCGGGGGTATCTTTGACTTCGATGTCAAAGCCGAAAGATTACGCACCGTCAACGCTTCTCTAGAAGACCCATTGGTTTGGAATGATCCCAAAAAAGCTCAGGATCTTGCCAAAGAAAAAAAATCCCTCGATGATGTAGTGAGCACGCTCATTCGACTTGACCAAGAGATCCATGACAATTTGGAACTCTATGAAATGGTCAAAGATGAGGCTGACTTGGAGAGCTTACAAACTCTCGAGGGTGAGACAGCGCAATTGACCCAAACCATTGAGGGCCTAGAGTTCAGGCGAATGTTTGACAACCCGGCCGATCCGCTCAATGCCTTTTTGGACATTCAGTCAGGTGCGGGTGGTACTGAAGCGTGTGACTGGGCCAGTATGCTGCTGCGCCAATACTTGCGGTACTCTGAGAGAAAGGGCTTCAAAGCCACGCTCGAAGATGAGTCCCCAGGGGACGTGGCCGGCATTAAGAGCGCGACCATCAAAATCGAAGGCGAATATGCTTTTGGTTTATTGCGAACTGAAACTGGTGTACACCGCTTGGTGAGGAAGTCCCCATTTGATTCCTCTGGTGGAAGACACACCAGTTTTGCCAGCGTATTCGTCTACCCCGAAGTAGACGACTCCATTGAAATTGACATCAACCCAGCGGACGTGCGAGTGGACACCTTCAGAGCCTCAGGCGCGGGTGGTCAACACATCAACAAAACCGATTCGGCTGTTCGATTGACCCATTTGCCTACCGGTATTGTGGTGCAGTGCCAAGACGGCAGAAGTCAGCACAGCAACCGCGATGTAGCCTGGAAGAGACTCAGGAGTCGTTTGTACGATTTTGAGATGCGAAAACGCATGGCCGAGCAGCAAAAGCTCGAAGACACCAAGACCGATGTGGGTTGGGGTCATCAAATCCGATCTTACGTATTGGATCAAAGTCGCATCAAAGACTTGCGCACTCAAGTGGAGACATCGAACACGCAAAAAGTCCTCGATGGAGATCTTGATGCGTTCATCGAAGCATCGCTTAAACAAGGTATCTAAGCTGATACCCAGTGCCTTTATTAAAATTATCAATTGTTGATCAATCTCCGGAGTTTACGCATGCTGCATGACAATCCAGTCAAAATCGTCAAAAGAGAAGACTACCAAGCGAGCGCCTACTTAATTGAACAAGTGGACTTGAGCTTTGATCTTGACGCGAACAAAACACGCGTGCTCAACAAAATGCGCATGCGCCGCAATGAAAGCGTCACGCCTCAAGCTCTTCGCCTCAAAGGCGAAGAACTCAACCTCTCCAGAGTCTTAGTGAATGGTCAAGGGACTTCATTCAAAATGGATGGTGACGACTTGGTGCTTGAAAATTTGCCTGAAGGTTTCGAGCCTTTTGACTTGGAGATTTTCACGACCTGCAACCCTTCGAAAAACACCAAACTGATGGGCTTATACGTCAGCCAATCTTCGTTTTTCACGCAATGTGAGGCCGAGGGGTTCAGGCGTATTACTTACTTCTTGGACCGCCCTGACATCATGGCGTCCTATTCCGTCTTGATCCGGGCAGACAAGGCACTTTATCCGGTCCTCCTCTCCAACGGTAATTTGGTGGACTCTGGCGATCTCGAGGGCGGGCGTCACTTTGCGCACTGGGTCGATCCTCACAAGAAGCCTTGCTATTTGTTTGCCCTCGTTGCGGGTCAATTTGTAGCGCGTGAGCAAAAAATCAAAACGCGATCTGGCAAAGAGCATTTGCTGCAAATTTATGTACGAAGCGGTGACTTGGATAAGACCGAACACGCCATGAACTCATTGATCTCCAGCATTGCTTGGGATGAGGCGCGTTTTAATCTGAGCTTGGACTTGGATCGATTCATGATTGTGGCCACCAGTGACTTCAACATGGGAGCCATGGAGAATAAGGGATTGAATATTTTCAATACCAAATTTGTTTTGGCCAACGCTCAAACGGCCACAGACACCGACTTCTCCAATGTTGAGAGCGTCGTGGCTCATGAATATTTCCATAACTGGACAGGCAACCGAGTTACCTGCCGTGACTGGTTCCAGCTCTCACTCAAAGAAGGTCTCACGGTTTTCAGGGACCAGGAATTCAGCCAAGACCTCGCGCACACCCAATCGGCCCGAGCGGTCAAACGCATTGAAGATGTGAGGTTACTGAGAACGGTTCAATTCGCTGAGGATGCAGGCCCCATGTCTCACCCTGTACGGCCTGACCAGTACATGGAGATCAACAACTTTTACACCGTCACCATCTACGAAAAAGGTGCTGAGGTGGTTCGCATGATGCAGACCTTGGTCGGGCGCGACGGGTTTAAGAAGGGGATGGCCCTTTACTTTGAACGCCACGATGGACAAGCGGTGACGTGCGATGACTTTGTGCAAGCCATCTCTGATGCCAACCCCAGCTCAGCTTTGTGTGAACACTTAGGAATTTTTAAACGCTGGTACTCCCAAGCGGGCACTCCCAGGCTCTCCGTTCGAAGTGACTATGACCCAGCATCACAGACCTACACCTTGCATTTGAGCCAAACTCCTCCAGCCAATCATTTAGATCATGCGACATTCCTGATCCCCGTTGAGGTGGGGCTTTTGAATTCAGAAGGACATGAGACACACCCCACACAGCTATTGGTGCTCACTCAAAACGAGCAATCCTTTGCTTTTCACGGGGTGAGTTCACCCCCCACCGCCTCCATTTTGCGGCGCTTTAGTGCGCCTGTGATTTTGGAACACAATGCCAGCGAAGCTGATCTTTTGAACCTATTGGCCCACGACACTGATGCTTTTAATCAGTGGGAGGCGGCGCAACAATTGTGTCTCAAAGCGGCACTTCAGGCCATCAACGATACCCATGATGAGATCAACCCCTCGCCCTTATCGGCCGCATTGGTCAGTAGCCTACGGCAAGTTCTTCGCCACCCAGAGCTCGACAGCGCCTTCAAAGAGTTGGTCTTGACCCTGCCCAGTGAGAGCTACATTGCGGAGCAACTGAGTGTGGTCGATCCGGCAAAAGTGCATGCCGTTCGTGAGGCAATCAAGATCCAGTTGGCCCGTGAGTTACAAACCGATTGGGCCTGGGTGGTTGAGTCTCAACCCCGCCAAGCCGCCTATCAACCCGACCCCATTGCCATGGGTGAACGGGCGTTGAGCACCTTGGCACTTCATTATTTGTGTTTGAATGCAACCCTTGTAGACGACACAGTTTGGCCAGGTATCACTTACCAGCGTTTTAAAGACTCCAGCAACATGACCGAGCGTTTTGGAGCCATGAGTGCGCTAGTGAACTGCGCCCACCCATTGGGTGACAAATGCCTAGAGCAATTTCACCATCAATTCTCTAAAGAAGCATTGGTCATTGACAAATGGTTTGCATTGCAAGCCAGTGCAACCGATCGAAATGGTCAAATTCTCACCAAGGTGAAGCAATTGATGCAGCACCCAGATTTTCAGGTGAAAAATCCTAACCGGGCTCGGAGCCTCCTCTTTAGCTACTGCATGGCCAACCCAGGCGGATTTCATAAAACCGATGCCTCGGGATATGTTTTTTGGGCGGAACGGGTGATTGAAATCGACTCTTTCAACCCCCAAGTCGCAGCACGACTGGCTCGCGCACTCGACCGTTGGCGCCAACTTGCCCCTCCCTACCAGCACGCCGCAAAAGAAGCCATCAAACGAGTCGCCGCCAAAAGCGATTTGAGCAACGATGTGCGCGAAGTCATCAACCGTTCACTCGGAGTTTCTGGCTCATGAAAGTCTCACTGACCCGATATTTGGTCGAACAACAACGCGCCAAAGGCAATATTCCCCCACAACTTAGACTCTTAATTGAAGTTGTGGCTCGTTCATGCAAAAGCATCAGCCGAGCTGTCAATCAAGGCGCCCTGGGCGGTGTTTTGGGTAGCGCTGGGAGTGAGAACGTACAAGGCGAAGTTCAAAAGAAATTGGACATCATTGCCAATGAAGAGCTTATTCAGGCCAACGAATGGGGAGGCCACTTGGCCGCCATGGCCTCTGAGGAAATGGATGACATCCATGTGGTGCCCAACCGTTACCCACAGGGCGAATACTTGCTCCTTTTTGATCCCTTAGATGGTTCAAGCAACATCGATGTGAATGTGAGCATCGGTACCATTTTCAGTGTTCTCAAAAAAACGGGGCCATCCGCCGAGGTGAAGACTGAGGACTTTTTGCAGTCCGGTCGTCAACAAGTCGCTGCTGGCTATTGTGTGTATGGGCCTCAAACGACTTTGGTCTTGACTGTGGGTGACGGTGTTTGCATGTTCACCCTGGACAAGGAAGAAGGTGCATTCATCTTGACCCAAGAGGGCGTTCAGATCCCTACCGAAACGCAGGAATTCGCCATCAACATGAGCAATATGCGTCATTGGGATGAACCCGTCAAACGCTACATTGATGAGTGTTTGGCTGGAGTTGAGGGCGTGAGGGGTAAAAACTTCAATATGCGCTGGATTGCCTCGATGGTGGCAGATGTACACCGCATTTTGATGCGTGGTGGCGTGTTCATGTACCCCTGGGATAAACGTGAACCCAACAAACCAGGCAAACTGCGGCTCATGTACGAGGCCAACCCCATGAGTTGGCTCGTTGAACAAGCCGGTGGCGCATCCACCAACGGACGTCAAGCGATTTTGGACATCAAACCCACCGGTCTACATGAACGGGTCAGTGTGATTTTGGGCTCCAAGAGCGAAGTCGAACGGGTCACCCAATATCACTTAAGTGCTGCCAAACCTTAAGACCTCATTGGCAGACTCATCTGTATAATTTATGGCGTGCCGCTGTAGCTCAGTTGGTAGAGCAATTCATTCGTAATGAAAAGGTCAGCAGTTCGATTCCGCTCAGCGGCACCAACAAAATGGGGTCCATACCGAACAGAGGGCTAACAGGACCTAACGATTACAGCCTTAACCATCAAAAAAATAATCTTAAAAATATTGCCTCTGTAACATATTGAAAGTTTGCGAGATTGCCAGATTACCGAATTGGAAAATTGGCAAGTCAATAGACCAGCACCTTTGAGGTCGACCTCAATCGAGATCCAAACTCGGGACGCTTTAATACTCTGAGCACCTCCTTAGAATGCAACACTGATCAATGCAATCAGTGATGTGATTTAAACTCTAAATTATCGGGAGTGTTTTAATGAACAAAATATTATTCAGTATTCTTATCATGAGTTGTATCAACTTAACTCATGCCGTAGATTCCTATGACCCGGGAACAAACACCTTAAATATTCCGTCTGTGCAATTCGGCTCGACCATTTATAACGACGTCAACATTACGGTCGGGAATGTATTGAGTGTTGGTTCATCCACCTCAGTTAATCAAACATATGACTTGAATAAGCTTTATTTCACTTTAATACAAGTATCCTCCCCCTTATCAACAAACTACAATCTTTCGGGTGTTGTAAATTCCAGCGCCTTTGTAGGGTACGGCACTGCAACCATCAACCCCATGACCAGCAATACCTTTGAAGGAGTCTCCTCAAAGTCTCAAATCACGGCAAGCTCGTCCACAATTAATGTGAGCGGAAATGCTGTACCAAGCACATCATCAGAGACTTATTATTACGATACAAATAATAACGTTCTAGGCTTCTCTGATTTGATTTATCACGTTACCTCTTACTCCAAACCATTGCCCAATAAAGTATCAAATTATTCTTCTGGAATTTGGTTCATCACCAATGATTATGCAGACTCATCAAAAAAAGTATCGCTTGGTAAAACCATCGCGACCTATGACGTCTTTCCCTCCAATGACGTCAATCCTTTTGTGAACTTAACCTTCACCACCAGAGACGCCTCAAACAACGTTACCACCATTTTGATACGCAGTTTTTTGATCACCAATCAAGGGCTAAAATCACTCACTAGGAATTTCATTACCAATGGTCAAAATCCAGGCAACACGTTCATCGTCCTGAATTGAACCCTTAAAAGACCACGCTTTAGGTCTTACAATTTCCCAAGCTCAATTCCTGGCCCATTTCCAATGAGATCTGGGAGGGATCTTTTCCCCCACGTTTTAATGGCATCAACCTCGAATGAAATTTAATCCAATTGGTGCGTTGTTTTTTTTATTCCTTACATTGGTCAGCAAATGGGCCTGGTCTCAGGCTGACTATCCCAATAGGACCATTCGACTGATCTGTGTGCACGCAGCAGGAGGGTCCGCTGACGCTCTCTCACGAGTTTTGGCAGATCGGCTCTCCAAGGTGCTCAATCAGACCGTATTTGTAGAAAATAAGCCTGGTGCTGGAACCATGCTGGGTGCGTCTTATGTGGCCAATGCACCAGCCGATGGCTATACCCTATTGATGGCCAGTGTCACCACGTTGTCCATCAACCCAAGCCTCTATAGCAGCATGAGCTATCACCCGTTGAAGGACTTTGCGACTGTGGCCATGGTCGCCCAAACTCCCTCGGTGTTGGCAGTATCTCCTAAACTGAACGTCAAAAATTTAAAGGAGTTACTCGATCTCCTCAAAGCCAATCCAGGTCGCTTTAACTATAGTTCACCAGGACAAGGCACTTCAGCACATTTGGCGGGCGCCTTGTTCACCTCCATGGCCCAAGTGGACGTGGTGCATATTCCTTACAAAGCCAGCGCCTCAGCAGTATTAGGGCTTTTGTCGGGTGAAGTACAAATGACTTTTGAAAATAGTCTTGTCCCCTACTCAAGAAACGGAAAACTCCACCCCATTGGTATCGCCAGCGCTAAACGCTCAATCTCTTGGCCAGAACTTCCTACTTTGGCCGAGCAAGGTCTGACAGGCTACGAATCCACCGTTTGGTATGGTGTGGTCGCCCCCAGCGCCACACCACCCGAGGTCGTGAAAAAGCTCAACGACGCCATCAACAATGTGCTCACCCAAAAAGAAATGATCGATACAATCAAAAATCTATCGGGCGATCCTGTGGGCGGAAGCCCTGAATCTTTCACTGAGCGAATTAAATCCGACACCCAGAAATGGGCCAAAGTGATTAAGACAGCGGGAGTTCAAGCCGAATAGTCCCACTCCTTATGTGGCAGGTCTAGGAGAACTTTCTGATGATTGACTGCCACTGACCCGCCTCGTATCCATCTCTTGATTGACCCTAATTTCAAAGCCACCCTTCATGTCTAACACTGAGATCATCCAAATCCCCATCGCAATCATAGGAGCGGGCATCGGCGGCTTGGCCACTGCTCACGCACTGGGCCAGCAAGGTATTGTGGCCCATGTATTCGAGCAAGCGCCCGGCTTTAAACGAATCGGTGCAGGCATCCAAATGGGCCCGAATGCCACCCGAGTCTTGCATGGGTTTGGCCTGGCTGAACATCTCAAACAGAGCTCATTTGAGCCCAAAACGAATTTGAACCGCGTTTGGGATACGGGCGAAGTGAGCAATGAGTTTCCCTTGTTGGGCCATGCCAGTGAGAAATACGGCACCCCTTTTTATGCTCTTCACCGAGGTGACTTGCATGCAGCACTGTGTCGATTGGTACCTGAGTCACAAATTCATTTGGGTAAAAAACTCATCTCTTGGGAGCAAGAATCCTCTCACGTCTTACTCAAATTTGAAGATGGCACACTCGTGCGTGCCAATGCCGTGATTGGTGCTGATGGGGTGCATTCTTTGATCAGAGACACACTCCTAGGACCCGAGGAGCCACGCTTTACAGGGAAAATCGCTTACCGGACGACCTATCCATCTTCTCGACTCAAAGGGGTCGATATTGGACAGTCAAGGACCAAGTGGTGGGGGGTGGACCGTCACATTGTGATCTATTACGTGACACGGCAACAAGATGAAATTTATTTTGTAACCTCGCAGCCCGAGGATGCCTCATGGACTACCAAAGAGTCTTGGTCTGCCAAAGGCGAATTAAGCGCTTTGAGACAAGCCTATGCAGGATTTCACCCCGATGTCCAAGCTGTGCTGGAGGCTTGTCCCGAGGTCTACAAATGGGCTCTTTATGAGCGTGACCCCTTGGACAAATGGTGTGAAGGCTCTGTGCTCTTAATGGGTGATGCCTGTCACCCCATGACGCCCTACATGGCGCAAGGAGCAGCCATGGCCCTCGAGGACTCAGTGGTCCTCGCCAGAGTCTTGGCGCAGGCTCCATCAAACGAATGGCCCCAAGCTTTCAAATTATTTGAACAAATCCGTAAGCCCAGAACATCCATGATTCAAAAGGCCTCGAGTGCCAATCAGTGGATGCAAAAGAAAACCAACCCAGACTGGGTGTATGGCTACAACGCCTGGGAGGTTCCTCTGGTACCAGCGACAGAGGAATTCACTTAATCGTGCTGAATGGCGATGGCAATTTTTCCAAATTGCTCATTGCCCATCAAGTAGTCCTGGGCTGCTTGTAGATCAGTCCAATTGAAGGTTTTACTCAAAATAGGCTTCACGGCTCCACTCTCAAGGCCTGCCCAAACATCTTTTACAAAAAGCGCACTGCAAGTTTGTGTTTCTTCTAGGGTACGGGTGCGAAATGTGCGGCCAATGATGCGCGCATTTTTTCGGGCCAATTCATCCAAGTTCACAAGCGCTGTTGATCCGGCATTTCTTCCTACCGTGATCAGTCGACCCTTCAATGCCAAAACATCTACATTGCCTTCTAGTAAAGTCGATCCCACTTGGTCAATGATGAGATCAACCCCTAGGCCTTGGGTGAGGGTTTTGACTTGCTCGCTCCAGTCTGCATCATTGGTATTGATCACATGATCAGCTCCGAGAGCCTTTAAGCTTGATGCTTTATGGGGGCTGCGAGTGGTTGTAATCACCATCTTGGCACCCAAATATTTGGCCATTTGGATGGCCGTGACGCCCACACCCGATGAGCCAGCGGTCACCATCACGGTCTCGCCTTTTTGCAAGGAGCCGCTGAGCAATGCATCATGAGCCGTAATGAATACATTGGGCACGCAACCGGCTTCAAGCCAAGACAAGTTGGCTGGCTTTTTAATCAAAGAGCCCACACTTACCTTCGCGAATTGAGCAAAACCTCCTCCTGCTCGTGCCATGACTTCGTCCCCCACATGCCACCCAACAACCCCTTCGCCCAAAGACTCAATGGTCCCAGAGAATTCAATGCCAGTGGCCAGCGGTTTAGCGTCTGGGTTTTTGAGCTTCAAAACTCCTTGAGCTTCACCCCGGTTGACGGAGCTAGCATGAACTTTCACCAACACCTCTCCCGCACGAGGCGTCGGCTTCATTTGTTCCACCTGACGATAAACGCCTCCCTCAGGGCTTGGGAACACCATCATTTGAAACATCTTTTGTGAACTCATAAAAATCCTCTTATAAAAAAGTACTTATCCTTTGCCCACTCTTACGTGGCGATATACCGCTATTGTAGAAACAAGAATCAATCTCCCAAACCTGACTAACCCTTGCGTAAAAGAGGCATTGGGTTGCACAATAGGACCTAAGGGGTTTCAATCAGCAAGCACTCAAGCAAGTCAAGCCAAAGCACGTCAAATGAATTCAATTCAGCGAGACCCGCCCTTTTGGGTATAGCACTTGAATTTTTTCACCCCCCTACAAAGGACACCTTATGATTCACAAAGACAAAATGACTGCGCAAGTTGATGGTGATTTTGTCGTATTTTTGATTGGCATGCGCTTTAACGAGCCGTGGAAAATTCACCAGTGGCTCCCCGTCGTACGCGGCATGGGCAAAATGCTCACCGAGTTATATAGCCAACCCGATCTGGGTCTAATGCACCACGAGATGTGGTTTGCCAGAACCATCATTCAAGTTCAGTACTGGCGATCCATGGATAAACTGATCGAATACGCCAAAAATAAGGACGCCGAACATCTTCCCGCCTGGAAAAATTTCAATCGTCACATCAGCAAAAACGCAAGCGTCGGAATCTGGCATGAAACCTATGCTGCACACCCGGGAAGCTATGAGAATATTTATCAAAACATGCCTGCCTTTGGTTTGGGGCGTGTTGGTGAGCTAAGCGTTGCACACGGCAAAAGAGACTCCGCACGGGGCCGACTTGAAAACAACTGAATCCAAAAAAGTCCCTGTCCTTTAAATAAAACACCAAAGAACAGAAAGTCCTTCATGAGCGATAACGACCAAGATTTAATCAGACTCACAGCACTTGATGAATTGGCCAAAGGCAATGTCAACCCCACGCTTTGGGCCAAAGCAAAGGAGCTGGCCAAAGGTCAGGCAGACATGATCGAAAAACATTACATTTCTCTCAGAATGATGGCCATGCAAGATACCATCAAGACCCATGTGCGAAATCAAGTGAAGGCTGAGATTGCAAAAAGCTTGGCTCGTGCACCTGATTTTTTGAACGCCAAAGATCTCCTTAAAAGGAAGTCATCAAGTTAAAGTTTTTGTGGATTTGATGGGGGTTGCTTTGACTTTTTCAATACGACGCCCTTCAAGCGTTTGAACTCTGAAGATCCAGCCCTCGCATTGGACACTGTCTCCCACACCGCAAACCCGTCCGCTGAGCGTAAAAATCAGCCCTCCCAGCGTGTTGTAGTGCCCCTTGTCTTCAAAAGGCAATGGGTTTTCAATAGCCAGTATTGTTTTGAGCTCCTGAATAGGCATCAAACCTTCCAAGATCATGGAGCCATCACTTGAGATCTGCTCCTTGTCATGGGTAGGCTTGGCAGCAAGTGCCCACTCTCCCGTGATCGCTTCCAGCAAATCACGCGGCGTTAAAAGGCCCTGGACATCCCCATACTCGTCCACCACCAAGACCATGCGCGCGGCTGTTGTCAAATAGTCATGCGTAAGATTTTCTGGGCGACGAAATTGTTCCAACAAATCCAAACCCGTGAGGGTCTCCGGAACAAAGGAAGCCGGTGTGGCCAACTGTGCCATGGTGATGTGTGAATGCGAAGCATCCACCTTGTCAATCAACTGACCCAAGCTCACAATCCCAATCACGTGGCTCAAATCTCCACGGCATACAGGATACCAAGAGTGATAGGTCTCACCCATGATCTTTTCATGCGCCTCTTGGGGTGAGCTGTCTGCACTGAGCCAGACAATTTCACTTCGAGGCACCATCATCGAGGTCAAAGGTCGATCATCCAAGTGAAAGACGTTCTTGACCATCTGGTGCTCTTGAGCTTCAATCAATCCTGCGTCCACACCTTCCGATAAACTGGCACTGATCTCTTCTTGAGTGACCATGCGTTTGGCTTGTGCATCGATGCGCAAAAACCTCAGCAGTACCATGGTGCACCATGACAAAAACCACACCAGTGGCTTGGCAACTTTGGCCAAGGCGAGCATGGTGGGTGCGCACCAGCGCGCCACTTGTTCGGGGTAGAGTTGTCCGATTCGTTTGGGTACCAACTCACCAAAGACCAAGGTGAAACACGTGATTAAGGCCACCACCACTGCGGTAGCCACTATGTGTGAAAAGTCTCCCGACAGGCCCAAACGCTCAAAATAAACGGTGAGTGATTGACTATATGCTGCATCCCCCAAGATGCCATTTAAAATGCCAATACTGGTGATGCCAATTTGAACGGTGGATAAGAATTGGGTGGGTTGGTCCATGAGCGCCATTGCAGCTCTTGCGTTGGCGTCTCCCGCGTCCACCCAGACTTGAAGACGCGTTTTTCGACTCGACGCCAAGGCCATTTCTGACATGGCAAACACGCCATTGATGAAAGTCAGTAAGATGATGACAAATAGATTCAAAACTCTTGCTCTCTTAAAATACGGTCGCCCACTCAATCATTGTCTCTCGAATTCAACCCCATGTCACTCTACCTCATTGGAGACGTTCAAGGCTGCAATAAAAGTCTTGGACAATTGCTCGAGCTGATCGATTTTTCCCCCAGCAAAGACACCGCCTATTTCTTGGGCGATCTGATCAACCGTGGCCCCGACAACGTGGGGGTGATTCGCCGATTGATGCACATGGGCTCGAGCGCACAGTGTATCTTGGGCAACCACGATTTGCATTATTTGGCCGTAGAACAAGACATTCGCTCGGTGAAACGGGGCGACACAGTTCAAGACTTGTTGCACGCCAGTGACAGACAAGAGCTCACCCATTGGATTCGACACCAAGCCATGGCGCTAGAGGTCTCCAATTACTTGCTCGTGCACGCAGGGGTCCTGCCCAGTTGGAGCTCAGAGCAAACACTGGCACTTGCTCACGAAGTCGAGAACGCCTTGCGAGGCCCGCATTACACAGAATTTTTACTTGAAATGTACGGCAATGAACCCAACACTTGGTCAGAGGACCTCAAGGGCTATGAACGCCTCAGGGTCATTGTGAATGTTCTCACGCGCATGCGCTTTTGCACGCCCTCAGGTGAGTTGGACTTTATGGCCAAATCGGGGCTTGAAAATGCTCCAGCGGGTTTCATGCCCTGGTTTGATGTCCCAGCACGCGCGAGTGCAGACACCCATATTGCATTCGGTCATTGGTCTACAGCCGGTGGCATTGAAAGAAACGGTGTGGTCTGCGTGGATACAGGTTGTGTTTGGGGGCGCGAGTTAAGCGCCTTTCAAATTCCCAGTCAGCCTTTGGGTGAGGGGTTGGCCTTGTGGCCAGAGAAGTCCTCACAACCCACTGAACACTTGAGCGGCCTTTGGTTCAAGCAAGCCTCGCTTGAACCACACATTGAGTTCTAAGCTTCTTCAGATTTGAAGAGTGCAGCAACTTTGCGTTTCGGCTTGATGTTGGCTGAAATAGAGCGAGCGGTTGGCTTTTCAGCCACCTCCCAACTCGGTGCTTGTCCAGCGTTTGCCGATGGCTCGTAGGGTTTGTCAAAAAAAGGATCCTTGGGAGCCGCATTGGATCTGGAGGAGTAACGACTCGCACCCCAAGAAGAAGGTGTATGGCCCTGGTCTTTGGAGCCTGAGCCTCTAGGCTCATCGTCTCGGTATCCCCGTCCTTCCCGAGAAGAGCGGGTATCTCGGGACTCAGAGTTTTCACGCGCCTCGCGATGATCTCGCCTTGCGCCGCGAGATGCGTCACGTCGGAACTCGTCATCCAACTCCATGGGGAGGATTTCAATTTTCTTTTTGAGAATTTTCTCTATATCTGTGACCAAGCGCTGATCGCTGGCAGAGACAAAACTGACTGCCAAGCCTGAGGCACCGGCACGGCCTGTACGACCAATGCGGTGCACGTAATCTTCAGCGTTAAAGGGTAAGTCAAAATTAAAAACAGCGGGCACGTCTTTGATATCCAATCCGCGAGCCGCAACATCGGTACAGATCAACAAATCAACCTCACCGCCCTTAAAAGCTTCCAAAGCTTTCAAGCGCTCATCTTGGCTCTTGTCGCCATGCAAAGCAGTTGTTTTGAGCCCGTCTTGGTCCAATGAACGAGCAAGCCTTGCACAACCGAGCTTACTGTTGACAAATACAAAGGCTTGTCCAATTTTATTTTGTTTGAGAATCGACTTGAGGGCTCGGCGCTTATCCTCATCTCCCACGCTAAAAAACTGCTGAATGACTGTGGAGGCAGTTTCATTGGGCCTGGCCACCTCGATGGTGACAGGATCTTGCAAATAGCTGCCCGCCAAACGTTTGATCTCAGTGGAGAACGTCGCAGAAAAGAGTAGGGTTGTTCTTTGCTTGGGCAAGAAACTCAAAATTCTTTGTAAATCCGGCAAAAAACCGATATCTAGCATTCGGTCGGCCTCATCGAGGACGACATACTCGACCTGATTGAGCACCACATTTTTAGCCTCAATGTGGTCAAGCAGTCGACCAGGGGTCGCGACCAAGACTTCAACGCCTTTTTTAAGCTCAATGGTTTGTGGCTTCATGTCCATGCCACCAAACACCACCGCACTTCGCAGTTGCGTGTATTGAGCATAGAGCTTGACTTGTTGGGCGACTTGATCGGCCAACTCTCGGGTGGGGAGCAGTACCAGTGCCCGAACAGGGTGTCTGGCCGGGGAGGTAGAGCTGTTCTCGTGCTTTAAAAGGCGTTGGAGCAACGGCAAAGAGAATGCCGCGGTTTTGCCAGTGCCCGTTTGAGCTGCCCCCATCACATCTCGACCGCTCAACACCACAGGAATGGCCTGGGCTTGAATGGGGGTCATGGATTCGTAGCCCATTTCGGCCACGGCTCGTGCTAGCTCAGGGGCTAGCTGCAAATTTGAAAATGAACTCATGTAATTCGACTATTGTCGCACCGAACAGGGGCAAGACCAAAAAAACTTCATGTTTTAGGCAACGTCACACCGCTTTGGCCCTGGTATTTACCGCCTCGGTCTTTATAGCTGGTCTCACAGACCTCGTCACTCTCAAAGAACAGCACCTGGGCACAGCCCTCCCCTGCGTAAATTTTGGCAGGCAAGGGTGTGGTGTTGCTGAACTCCAATGTGACGTAGCCCTCCCACTCGGGCTCAAATGGGGTGACGTTAACGATGATGCCACAACGCGCGTAGGTGCTCTTACCTAAACAAATGGTGAGCACATTTCGAGGAATGCGGAAATACTCCACGGTTCTAGCCAACGCAAAACTATTGGGAGGAATGACGCATACATCGGCTTCGATGTCGACAAAACTGCGCTCATCAAAGTTCTTTGGATCCACCACCGTGCTGTAAATATTGGTAAAAACCTTGAATTCAGGGGCACAACGGATATCGTAGCCATAGCTACTGGTGCCGTAACTGACGATTTTTTTACCCTCTTGAGTTCGAACTTGACCGGGCTCAAAAGGCTCGATCATGCCGTGCTCTTGGGCCATTCGGCGTATCCATTTGTCTGATTTAATGCTCATCTTGCCATTTTAAACCATCCAACCCCATTCCCTGGGCTCCACTCGGATCAAAGGCTCATAGGCTCATAGACTCAAGACCTCCCCGGGGGGAAGAGGCCATTAGAAAACATTTAGACAAAGCCCGTAACTTGAGGGAAAATACGGATAATAGGTAACTTAATGCACCATCGTTTACGCTTTGGCTGCAAGTTCTCTCTCACCCACACCCTGCTCGCTTACGGTTTGACCATGAGTCGAACGACTGTTTTCGTGTGTTTTTTTGGATATTCAAGCCCAATGACGATCACTCTCCGATGGCTCTCCCGAGCGAAAAAAGCCAAGCCCATGACCTGCAAGCCCGTCAAATCGTCCACGAACCAGGTGCTTTTAGGTCTCACTCCCCCGAATTCACTCCAAACAGCCTGTGCAATTGGAGTCTGTGCATTGATGAGTTCCTGCGCGACTGGGGTCAACTTGGCCCAAGAAGTGAATTCAGAGAGCGCCAAGCCAAAAGCTTTTTTAGAACACACCCTGGCCAAGGACAGCAACCCTGCGACGGCTTACACACCCACCGCTTTGCCGTCTAAAACGCAGAACAGTCCCTCATTTGCAGGAGAATCCCAAAGCTTTGAATGGGGTCAAGACATTCCTGAAGGCTGGTGGGAAATGTTTGGCTCACCGCAATTAAACACATTGGTCAGGCTCGCTTTGGAGAAAAACCCCAATCTTGCCGCCGCCAACTCTGCCCTTGGACAAGCACGTGCCAATTATTTGGCCACCTATGGCTCTTTGGCGCTCCCCAACGTGAACACCCAACTCTCCACGGCGCGTGAACGAGCCTCTCAAGCCACCACCAACGTGCCTGGGGGCTCGCTCTTTAATCTCTACAACGCCTCCATCAATGTGAGCTACACCGTGGATCTCTTTGGCGCCAATAAGGCGGCCATCGAAGGCCAAAAAGCAATCATTGATCTACAAGCCTATCAATGGCGCGCAGCTCAGTTGAGCGTGATGGGTAACATTTTGACGGCTGCAATTAAAGAGTCCTCCCTGAAGGCCCAGATAGAGGAGACCCAAGAGATTTTGCGCTTACAAGAAAAGCAACTCGAGATCATGCGCAGTCAACAACATCTTGGGGCCATCGGGCTTGGCCCCATCTTGGCACAAGAAGGCCTCATCGCCCAAACCCGTGCCAGCTTGCCAGCGCTGGAGAAATCTTGGGAGTTGGTCAAAAGCCAAATTGCGGTCCTCTCAGGTGCGATGCCCAACGAAAAACAATACCCAAGTATTCGAATCTCGGACCTGCATTTGCCCACCAAACTCCCCACGAGTCTTCCCAGTCAGCTCATTGCACACCGCCCAGACATTTTGGCCAGCCAAGCTAGCCTGAACCAAGCGGTGGCGTCTCTGGGTCTGGCCAAAGCCAACTTGTACCCGCAAATTAATTTGACCAGCAACATCGGCTCTACGGCCACCCAAACCAACAACCTCTTTAGCACGCCATGGAGCTTTTGGACCCTGGGTGCTGGTTTAACCGCACCCATTTTCAATGGAGGTGCCCTCAACGCCAGAGTTGACGCCGCCAAAGCTGGCTACGAAGGCGCTTACTATCAATACAAATCAACTGTTTTGAACGCCTTTGAAAACGTGAGTGACGCCTTGAATGCCGTTAATTTTGACAGTCAAAGCCTTCAACTGTCTGCACAGTCCGAGCAAATCGCTCAAAAGAGCCTTGAATTGTCACAAAGCCAATACAAATTGGGGGCGATCAATTACATGACGCTTCTTGACGCGCAAAGGAGCTATGCACAAGCGAGGTTGAACCTCATCTCGGCTCAGGCCAACCGCTTTGCAGACACCGTGGCGTTGATCCAAGCCATGGGAGGTGCCTCTTGGGACCCTCAAAAAGCAGCAGTCACCCCAATGAATGAGACAAAAGTTTCAAGCCGACCCTGATGACCTTCACACCAATGTTTCAAGGTTTAAATGCCAAATTTGGCAACTAAATTTTTTTCCAAGTTCAGTTTTCCTTTTTTAAATCACTTTTCCTTCAAGAGAGAATTCAAATGACCAAACGCATGCTGATCATGCTCGGATGTATTGTGGTTTTGGTGGCCGGTTTGGCTTTTGGCTTTTATTTGCACATCCAAAAACTCATTGCCAGCGCACCCAAACCTGGACCTCAAACGGTCACCTCGATGATTGTCAAGCCCATGGAGTGGAAACCGCAGTTGACTGCAGTTGCCACCATGAGCCCAGTCAAAGGAGTCGATTTGAGTAGCGAAGTCTCCGGTCTTGTTGTGAATGTGTTATTCCATTCAGGCCAAACGGTCAAGGCTGGCGAGCCATTAATTCAGCTCAATGCAGACGCTGAGATGGCCCAGTTCAAGGCCGCAGAAGCGAGCGCCGAGTTGGCCGAGATTGTTTACCAGCGCGATAAGGCTCAATTTCAAGTCCAGGCCATCAGCCAAGCCCAGCTTGATGCCGATGCAGCTGACCTGAAACTTAAAAAAGCACAGGCGATGCTCCAAAAGGCGACTTTGGAGAAAAAAACCATCAAAGCACCCTTTGCAGGCAAACTGGGGATCACCTCCATTGTTCCTGGCCAATTTTTGAACCCTGGCGACAAAGTCGTCACCCTTCAATCCTTGAACCCCATCTATGCTGACTTCTTTCAACCGCAGCAAAAAATCTCAATGCTAAAAACGGGTCAGTCTGTGAGCTTAAAGTTAGACGCTTACCCAGGTCAGGTCTTCAATGGCCGCATCACCACTTTGAACCCCAAGGTTGATTCAGCCTCTCGCAACTTGCAAATTCAGTCCACCTTTGACAACTCCAAACTCCAGCTCTTGCCTGGCATGTTTGCCAACGTGAGCGTCGACCTCGGTCAAGCCCAGAAGTTGCTCACACTGCCCCAAACAGCGGTCACCTATAACCCCTACGGCTCGACTGTATTCATCGTCAAAGACGCTGATAAGGAAAATGCTGACGGTAAAAAACCCAAAGTTGCACAGCAAGTGTTTGTCGTGACGGGTGAGACCCGCGGGGACCAAATCACGATCTTAAAAGGTCTCAAAGAAGGCCAAGAAGTGGTCACCAGCGGTCAACTGAAATTGAAAAACGGCACTCCAGTGCTGATTGACAACAGCGTCCTGCCCGGCAATGACCCCAGCCCCACGCCACAGGAGCCTTGAGTCCAATGAACTTTACTGACATTTTCATCCGACGCCCTGTTTTGGCATCAGTGGTGAGTTTATTCATCGTGGTCTTGGGACTGCGGTCTTTGTTCACATTGCCTGTTAACCAATACCCACGCACTCAAAACGCGGTGGTCACTGTCTCCACGACCTA
>Ga0007809_10000314_pt1 | contig 19797 bp, 16 predicted proteins | sample CryBogCBE02Aug07_FD_60383 | JGI IMG/M metagenome (GOLD analysis project Ga0007809, IMG submission 60383) | Freshwater microbial communities from Crystal Bog, Wisconsin, USA - CBE02Aug07 | ecosystem: Environmental > Aquatic > Freshwater > Lake | place: Crystal Bog, Wisconsin, USA | collected...
AATTGAACTGTTGGGGTGTCCTTTCGGCAAGACCCCCTTGAGTTGTCCTTTTTTAGCCATCACCTCAAGCTCCGCAAAAAAGCGTTGACGAATCATGACAATGCCTTTATCACTGGCACTCAATCGCTCCCGAGTTCGATCGGCTACAACACCTTGCCCCATCCAAGCCAAAAAATCTTGATTCATCACGTGTGTATTGATGGGGTTGGCATTTTCATCAAAAACTGGGCCATACCAAGTCGGAATTGACACTTGAGTAAAGGGCTCTTTTTCTTTGGGAACTCGGGTGTACTTCCAAGTAACGCTCAACGTGTTTTCATCATCAATGGGTACACGCCATTCGAAGTGTTCACCCAGAAAAAATCCATGAGGCCATAAACAAACGCGCCCAACGCCCCAAGCCTCATCGCTCTCGGGCACACCTTCCTTTAGTCGGTGATACGTAAAGCCGTATTCAAATTCTTTGAAGTCCACCTTCAAGTGCTTTGCACCAAATTTAACCTCACCCGAACGAAGTCGATTACCCCAGTTCTCATGCATCCACTCAAAATGGACAGGATCAATTGAATTTTCTTGGCATTGAAACCAATTGCAAGGCACCTCAGAGATCACGATTTGGGTGAAACCGTTCTTCCAAGAAAAAGCCTCCCAGTCAGGCAACTGAGGGGGCTCGCCTTCGCCTAAATACGCCCAGACCAAACCGCCTTTGGTCTGAACGGGGTAGGACTTGATGAATATTTTTGATTTGGCATTGAGCTCAGGAAATGCGGTGTCCTCATAGGGCTGTTGTGTGCAACGTCCATGGGCGTCAAAGAGCCAACCGTGGTAGTGACAACGAAGACCTTGCTCTTCAACCATCCCAGCACTCAAATCGGCACGGCGATGCACGCAATTTCGGTCCAATAGACCAAAGCCTCCACCAAGATCTTTGTAAAGCACCAGATCTTCCCCCAGGAGTCGGATCTTTTTAGTGCTCAACTCTTCAAATTCAGACTCCCCCGCAATGGGCATCCAGTAATGCCTGAGCAACTTCCCCATGGGTTTATCTGGCCCAACTTGGGTTAAAAGTTCATTTTGTTCTTTGCTCAGCATGCACGCCTTCGATTTTTAGCTCCGATCACACACCATTCTATTCGGGTTGAATCTTCGCCAAAGCCACTGCTCGCTCGTATTTGCGCAAGTTTTTCTTCACTTGTTCGGTGTACTCTGCCGGGTTCATGTAGCCAATGGTAAAACCTGTTTCTTTAAATTTACTCAGGAAATCAGCACTTTCACTGGCTTGTTTGATGGCCTGGGCCAACTTGTTGGTAATTGCCGGTGGCAGACCTGCAGGCGCCAAGACACCCGTTTCAGCCGAGAAGTCAAAGTCTTTGACGATTTCTGCAACCGAGGGGATATCAGGAAAACGAGACCAACGCTTGCCTGAGGTCACCGCCAACAAATTCAAAGTTCCCGCCTTGATGTGAGGCGCTGATGCCGTGTAGGCTGTTACTAAGATCGGTACGTCGCCTGCCAATATGGCAGGGACCGACTGACCGCTACCTTTGTAGGGAATGTGAACCATATCTAGGCCTGCATCGGCTTTGAATGACTCCATGGCAATGTGATGAATACTCCCGACCCCAGAAGAACCATAGTTGATTTTGCCTGGGTTGGCCTTGATCAATTGCATGAGCTCAGCAAGAGTTTTGATATTGGATTTTGCGCTGGAGACCAACATCAATGGCTCAGAGGTCAACCCAGCTATTGGGGTGAGATCCTTTAAGGTGTCGTAAGGCAAACTCTTAAAAATATAGGGGGCAATGCCAAGCTGAGAGGTGTCACCCATCAAAAGTGTATAGCCATCCGCTGGCAATTTAACGATTTGCGCTGTGGCTGTCACGCCACCCCCTCCGGGTTTATTTTCAACCACGAAGGGCTGATTCAAAATATCGGTCAATTTTTGAGCCAATGCCCTGGCGACGAAGTCAGGACTTCCGCCTGCAACGTAGCCAACCAAGATTCTGACCGTGTGATTGGGGTAGTCCTGCGCAGAGACAATGCTGACCAAGAAAAAAAGCGCAATTTGAACAACACGTTTGAATTGATTCATAAGACTTGAGGTTTGAATGAATTGGGAGCAGAACTCAAAGAAAGACCTGAGTTGATATTATTACTTCCACGGTACACATTAAAACTCATGGATTCGACTGAGGCCCAACGCACAAAAATGGTGGTATAGAAATCAAGACTAGTCGAGCCTGAGTAGAGGTGAGAGATAGCCCCCTTGGTAACTTTCAACCAGAGACGCCGCAGACTTTACTTGGACTGCAACTTCACCCAACTTTTACAGAAACTCAACACTTTTGCATCAAGCGTTTGCACTAAAAACCTAAACTTGATGAATGATTCAATCGATTATTTTTCTTTGCGCTGAGCAGTTTGCTTCCCAACTCAAAGTTTTATACAAGGGAATCAACCCTCAATTGAGTACGATCACGATCAACAGCACAAAAGAGTTGTATGCCATTCCACGCGCGGTATTAAAAAAATCCAGGTTAATTTCTTTTTTAAGTACCGTAATTGTTCCTTCAGAGGTATTGGGTCTTATCAAGCACGGAGCTTACAACTTTCACCCCGCTCCTCCATCCCGGCCTGGTTGGGGAGCTCATAATTTTGCGATCTACCAACAAGATGACTATTTCGGGACCACTTTGCACAAAATGATAGAGTATGTTGACGCGGGTCCTATCGTGGCCATTGACACGTTCTTGATCCCAAAAGGCTGCAAGGTAGACCAACTCTCGAACTTGGTTCGCGACAGCCTTAGTCGCTTGGTCAATCAATCTGCTAAGGACTTGATCACTATAGAACAGAATTTGCCCGTATTGCCCTTTGCGTGGGGTGCAACCAAATACACCAAAAAAGATTTTATCGATATCACTTACTTTAACCCTGATATCAAAAGATCAGAGCTCGATCGTCTGATCAAAGCATTTGGTGAAAAAGGCAATATTGCTCACCTTCGCTTTGTTTTGAATGATGAAATTTATTTTTATGAGCCTGAACCTCAAGAGTCGGACATCGATTCTCAAGTGAGAATGCATCTTCATGGACATCTCTTCATTCAACGCTCCATTGACAGCATCCATACCCTCGCGTAGCCATTTGAAAATTCTTGATTGTCTTGAATCCATAATATTTGCAAACTCTTGCACTCCTAATCAATCACATAAGCCTAAGGCACCATACGTTCAAGATCAATAAACATGGGAGAGCATTCAAAGCAGCTCCCTCATGGGTGCATTAACGCATTCAATCTATCGGTCTTTCTTTCTAACTCAATCCGTTCTAAAGCATAGTCTTAAAAATGGGGTGACAGTTACCCCATTTTTGGATTTAGGGGTATGAGCTGCAGGCTTGATGAGATATAGGTTTTTTGAATTAGTAAAAAACTTTGATCGTCAATTACCACTCCAGTGACTTTAACCTTATCTGACATTGCCTTATTTAAGAAATCAACTTTTATTCTTATAATCTAATTGACTAAATTTAAAGCTTTTCAACTTTATTCAGAGATGGGATATTGAACCGACTCTGACCCTTGAATACTGAATTTCAATTCATTATCTTTTTATGTTGGGCATACTGCCCTTTTCGGGGTGGGTATGACCCAATTTCCCTACCTCTCATTTTTGAACACTGGAGTTGGTCATATGAAAACCATTCAATTGGGAAAAAACGGCCCCAACTGCTACCCGATTGGCTTGGGTTGTATGGGAATGTCTGACTTTTATGGCCCCGCTGACGACGAGGAGAGCCTGCGCACTTTACATGCAGGTATTGAGTCGGGGATAAACCTACTCGATACAGGCGATTTCTACGGCATGGGCCATAATGAAATGCTCATCGGTCAAGCACTCAAACACCACGATAGATCCAAGCTTATTTTGAGCGTCAAATTTGGTGCCCAAAGAGACCCTGGCGGGAACTGGGTGGGTTTGGATACCCGCCCTAGTGCCATTAAGACAGCCCTTGCTTATACCTTAAAGAGACTTGGCACTGACTACATTGATATCTACCGACCTGCAAGGCTAGACGCTCAAGTTCCAATTGAAGACACCGTGGGGGCCATTGCCGATATGGTCCGAGCTGGATACGTCAGACACATCGGTTTATCCGAAATGGGATCCGAGACCATCCGCCGCGCAGCCAAGGTGCATCCGATCTGTGACTTACAAATAGAGTACTCTGTGCTATCTAGAGGAGTAGAGGACTCGATTTTAGGAACTTGTCGTGAACTTGGAATCGGCATCACTGCCTATGGAGTACTCTCTAGAGGTCTGATCGGTGGCAACTTCAAGTCCGAAGAGTTTGCCAAAGGTGACTTTCGCAGCTATAGCCCCAGGTTTCAACCTGGGAATTTAGAGAAAAATCAGTCTTTGATTGCTCGACTGACAGAGTTGGCTAACTCCAAAGGCGTGAGTGTGGCCCAGTTGGCCATCGCTTGGGTTGCAGCGCAAGGCCAAGATATTTTGCCGCTGGTGGGTGCAAGACAGACTCACCGATTGCTTGAATCGTTGAAGTCCTCCAGCATCAATCTGACCTCAGAGGAGTTGATGGCCATTGATCAAGCTGTACCCAAGGGCTCAGCTGTGGGTACACGATACGCTCAACTTCAAATGTCTCACTTGGACAGCGAAAGAGGTTGAGTCTGAACAAGAGTCCTGCGCCTGAGATCAGGGTATCCTTATGACATTTTCCATGCCGTGGAGGTTGACCAATGCAGCGTCCTTAAGCGCCATGGTATGGATGTCGGGCGCCTTATTTTCGTTTTGTTTCATGGCCGTTGCTGCGCGCGAACTCTCCCACGGCATCAACACATTAGAGATCTTGTTTGGTCGTAGTGTGGTGGGACTTGTGGGATCCGTTTTGCTCATTGTCAGTTCACGGCAATGGGATTTATTTAAAACCGAAAAATTAAAGTTTCATTTCGCTCGGAACATATTCCATTATTTTGGGCAATATGGCTGGTTTTTGGGCGTGTCCATGCTACCTTTGTCACAGGTCTTCGCCATTGAGTTCACCTCACCGCTTTGGACCACCATCTTGGCGGCATTGTTTTTGGCAGAAGCCTTGAGCCTCAGGCGTGTATTTGCTGTGGCCCTGGGTTTCACGGGTGTCTATGTCATCGTCAGTCCTGAACAAGGCATGATCAACATTGGTGCACTCTATGTATTGGTTGCAGCAGTATGTTTTTCATGTGGGAACATCTTCACCAAACAACTCGTTAAAACTGACAATCCACTCACTATTTTATTTTTCATGTCCCTCATTCAAGCCCCCATGGGCTTGGCTTTGGCCTACAGTACCCTCACTTTGCCTCAGGGTCTTCAGTGGTTTTGGCTTTTTGTGGTCGGACTTTCCTCAATGACCTCTCACTTTTGTATGGCACGAGCGATGCAAAAAACTGACATCAGTGTAGTGGTCACGCTGGATTTTTTAAGATTGCCACTCATCACGGTCATCGGAGTATTGATATATGCAGAGCCCTTTCACATCTTGATGGTTCTGGGCTCATTCATGGTCCTTTGCGCCAATCTCATCAATGTCTATCAACCCAAACAAGCTACAAGCAGTTAGAGATAAGAGGTGATATCAGGGTTGAAATAACAAACGGTCCACCCACTTGAGAACCTTAAAGTGGCCAACAGATGGCCGTTTTTGCATACTTTAGACTGGTTTAATTGACCCCACAGCGTTACAATTGGATTATTAAAGTCCTACTGAAACTAAAAAATGGCAAAACTAGCCCTCACCCTATCCTTATTGATGTTTGCAGCTCTATCGCAAGCGCAAACCTCTAGCTCCAACCCAAGTGATCAAGCTACTTCCGTTTCGCAATCTGTACAAACACAAAGGCCAGATGATTCTCGCTTTTTTAAAAGCGAAGATTGGTTTTTAACTTGGGGTTATAACAAAACCCATTTCTCAGACTCCAATATCAATGTGAGCCAACCCTCATTGGGGAACAATTTCACTGTCAATGGGGTTCAAGGTCATGACGAATATCATTTTCCCACTTGCTGTAGTCCAGACAACTTGAGAATTGGACGCTACATTGATGAAGCCAAGACCATGGCTTTGGATCTGAGCTTGGATCACACCAAATTCACCAGCACCATCGGACAAGTTGCCAACGTGACGGGGACCAATAGCGGTGGCACAGGCCCTCATGTGCTGTCGACCCAATATTTCTCATATATGCTGCACAACGGTTTGAACCAGATCATGGTGAACTTGTCCTACCGTAAACCTTTGATTGGAGCTCCTGATGAGACCACGGGTCTTTCTTTCATTAGCAAAGTCGGTGCAGGCATTGCAGTGGTTCACCCCTGGAGTGAGATCAATGGCAATGAATACCAGATGGAGAAAAAAACTCTCACCAATGCGTTGGGTTTTAACAATGGCTGGTGGCGCATCGTGGGCACCTCAGCCTCGGTTGAGTTTGGAATGAGGTATGTCGTTTATAAACCTCTTTACTTGGAATGGAGTAATAAACAAATTTTGACCTCGATGAGCAACGTGCCGGTTTATCAAGGTAGCGCCTCACAAAAATTGCGCAGCAATGAAATGATTTTTAGCATTGGCTACGCTTTCAACCACTGAGCTCATGGCGATCGATAGGATGCACTCGATGTCGTCTCAGAATCATCAAATACCCGAGATGGCATCAATCATCATCAAGAATCATCTATAGACATCAAGACACGATAGTAGGCATTCATCATGCCTATCGCCTTCATCCTCTTCTTGCGTCAGCCTCAATAGAATCAAAAACCAATCGATAGGCCCAACCTCATCTGTCGAGGCTCACCAGGATGAACGGTGACCCCGCTGGGTTCGGGTTTTGAGGCAAGAGAGACTTGATAGTCTTGCGAATACACCATGTCATAGTACTCGCGATTAAACACATTGAGTAAATCAACTGACAAATATGTACGCTCATTCATTTTGCGCTTGATGCGAAAATTCGAGACCAGCGCACTGGGTGCTACTTGTGATCCGTCTTGCGTCAAGGGATAGGTACCAATATAACGAGTCTCCCATCCCATTGACCAAGGACCCCAATGGTGAATTCCTGCTCTCAATACCCCCACCTTTCCAACCGCATTGGGGATATGATTGCCCTCATCCCCATTGTCATTCATGTTGACATAATGGGCCTTGGTCCAAGCCAAATCGAAGTCTAAGAACATTTGCTCAGTGGGGGTAAATCGATTGTTCCACTCCACCCCATCGCGAATACTGGCTCCATTGGGAGAGGTGCTCCCCAGGCTAGAGTCGGCGTTAAAGACCAACTCCGAGCTGCTTTTAAGTTGCCACAGCGAAAAGGAGCTTTGCAAATGTGGCAAAGCCTCTGTTCTGATTCCTACTTCTGCGCCAAAGCTGGAGGCCAAGGCTGGAACCGAAGGACTATGGGTCAAAGTTGTGGGATCAATCTGATCAATTACTCCGCGGGCATCGTTGCTGTGAAAGCCTCTTCCCATATTAAAAAAAGCTTCGCTCTTGGCCCAAGGACCGAAGATGACAGAGAGCTTTGGAGAGATTTGTGAGGCGACTGCTTGGCCGCTATTGAGAGCGCTTTCTGCGGCACTCATACTCATACTCACATGGTCCAACCGTGCCCCAAGCACAGTTTTGGCCCAAGGTGCCCATGCAGTGGTATTTTGCGCATAGACCCCCGTCATCCACTCACCCACGTGTTCCTGACTGACCATGGACACGAACCTTCTAGACTGGGTGTTGAACAACCCAAGCCTGATGTTGTCGTAGCGAAGTTGAAGTCCAACTTCACTGCTTGAGTCGAGATTAAAGACGTCATGGCTCCAGCCCTCAATCCAACTTCCCCCAAAAACATTGCGCGTTTCATTTTGTTCAAACTGATCACCCGTCGTGGGTCTCAATTCAAAAAAAGTGAAATCTGACCACAGTGAAATGGTATTGTGCTCTACAAAGAGAGATATCTTCCGATAGCCTTGGTCGTTGATCTCGTGACGCTCACCCGATAAGACACCTCGTGAACTCTTGCCGCCATCGCTTGGATTCATGGTTCCAAACAAAGGCAGTTGACCCTCAGTGATCAAAGACAAAGGCACTTGATCGGTTGAGTTCCAATGAGAGGTGTAATACGCCCCTGAGAGGGACCACCCCAAGTTTGAAGTACCATCACTCAACTTGAGCAGCCCATTGATTTTTTGAAGCTTTTCTGGGACTTGCCAAGGACCATCTTGATGAAGTAACTCCAACGCACCCAAGAGAGTGGGCGCATCTGGAATCAATCCGGGGCCATTGAGGTTGAATGCATTAGTCTTCGTGAGAGGCTTTGAAGCGGCGAGTAAGATTCTTTCATATCCATGGGCCCCCACGGTGTAATCGAATAAATTGGAGTCGAGTGACTTCTTATAAACTACTTCGGCAGAACCTGCGCTGGCAAAGTCACCATGACTGGCATCATAAGGACCTTTTCTGTAGTCGATGTGATCGATCAGTTCTGGAATTAAAAAATTCAGATCCAGGTAGCCTTGTCCATGCGCGTGCGTGGGCATATTGGCCGCCACCCCATCCACAGAGGTGGCAAAATCCGTTCCGTGGTCTAGGTTATAGCCTCTTAGAAAATACTGATTGGCTTTGCCATCGCCTGAATGCTGGGTGACCACCAATCCAGGAATGCTTTGCATTGTGTCGCCTGGCCGCAAAACCGCCAAATCGACCAAACTGATCGCCTTGACAACACCGCTGGAAGCAGCGTCCGTGGTCCCCACCCCATTATCCAAACTACCCTTGATGACCACACTGGGCAATACCGTGCCTTGGCGCTCTTCGGGCATAACCTTGGTCGCTGGCTTGCTGTCTGTTTTTATTTGCCTCTTTTGCAAATCGGACGATGTTTCAGGTAAATGGATGTTTTGGGCGTAAGAGGTCGTTGCCAAAAGCAATAGGCTATAAGCCACAAACAACTTACCTGATCTCCGAGCTTTAAATTCCACAATTAACTCCAATCACCCCGATTGTATTACGAATTTTCAATTCATCATACTGACTGATCAGATATCACTGAGTAAAGCGCAGATGGCTTAGATCCGTCGCAGTGAATGCACTAAAAAAGTACAGCAAAAGCTCAACCCGGCAGGCCAAGCTTGTGCAAAATCTGTAAAAATGAGTGAATGTTCAATGAACTAGACGATTAATTTGTGAATACTTCCAACCTCTACCCCGGCTTTAATCACCAACTCTTTGATTTGGGGGAGGTTCAAATCAACACTTGCTTTGCAGGCAACGGGCCCCCGATCTTGCTACTGCATGGCCACCCTCAAACACATGCCATTTGGCACCGAGTTGCACCCACCTTGGCCCAAACGCACACCGTGGTGATGACAGACCTCAGGGGCTATGGAGATTCCTCCAAACCACGAGGCTTGACCGATCACAGCAACTACGCCAAGCGAGCCATGGCAAATGACCAGTTGAAGGTGATGAAAGAGTTGGGGTTTAATCACTTCGATGTGCTAGCCCATGACAGAGGTGCGAGAGTGGCCCACCGTTTGGCGATTGATCACCCCAACTGTCTTAAGCGAATGATGCTTCTTGATATTGCACCGACTTTGGCCATGTACCGACAAACTAACGAAGCCTTTGCACGGGCTTACTGGCACTGGTTCTTTTTAATTCAACCCTCTCCCATGCCAGAGCGACTCATCGAGTCCAGTGCCAGAGACTACATCCGTGATGTGATGGGCAACCGAAGCGCTGGCATGGCACCCTTTGATCCAAGGGCCGTCGAACACTATGTGCGCTGCCTCTCAATGCCGGGCGCGGCCCATGGTTTATGCGAGGACTACAGGGCCAGTGCCACGATTGACCTCATCCATGATCAACTCGATTTAAGCGCGGGCCATAAGATCTCACATCCTTTGAAGGTTTTTTGGGGGCTGGAGGGCGTTATCCAAAAATGCTTTGATCCACTTAAAGAATGGAAACAAGTTGCCCACGAAGTTTCTGGTTCAGCGCTACCTTGCGGTCACTACGTCCCTGAGGAAGCACCGCATGAACTCTTAAATGAGTGCAAGACATTCTTTCAGTAAGTACCTATCCCAATAAGTGCTTTAACACTCCATTTGAAATACACTGATACTTAGTTCAACGCAATGTGTGCATTTTGAATAACGGTTTGCCATTTTTTGATGTCAGCCAGCAACAAAGCTTGGGTCTCCTCAGTACTCAAAGAAAACGGATCTGCATTCATGTTCTTGATACTTTGAATGACCTGGGGTGAGGACATCGCATCACTGAACTCTTTGCTCAATTTCGCGATGATGGCTTTGGGGGTACCTGCCCTCACAAAAACCCCGTTCCACGAACTCACCTCGTAGCCGGGTAAACCACTCTCGGAGACCGTGGGCACATTGGGTAAATTAAATAGCCGCTGGGTTGCACCAACTCCCAAGCACTTGATGTTGCCTGCAGCAATGGAGGTGAACACGGGACCAACAAACTCAAACGCCACATCAATATCTCCACTCTTTAAAGCCGTGAGAACTGAAGCAGTGGAGTTAAACGGAATAGTCTGCTCTTGAATACCCGCAAGTTGCTTGAAAAGTTCTACGCCTAAATATTGGGTTGAACCCACATTGATTGCGCCAAAATTCAAGTGACCTGGATTTTTTTTAGAAAATTCGATCACATCCTTGACTGAATTAAATTTGGAGTTTTGGTTGACCAAAAGCACAATAGAAAAACGCGCCATTGTGGTCACCGCCTCAAAATCAGTTTTAACATTGAAGGGTAAATTTTTCACCAAGGTATAGCTGATCGCTGAGCCGTTGCCTATCAAGGCCAACGAATAACCATCGGGCGGAGCTTGTTGAACTGTAGAGAATGCTTGAACTCCGGCAGCACTGGGTCTATTTTCAACAACAATTTGTTGCCCAATTTTCTCACTCACCTTTTGAGTCACAACACGAGTGATCAAGTCTCCAATCCCACCTGGCCCATTGGGCAAATAAAACTTAATCGGCTTGGTGGGGTAAGACTGAGCGTACAACATGCTCGAGATCAAACCAAAAGTTATGGCGGGTATAACCTTGGCGATATAACAAAAAATTAAACGTCGCATGAAAACTCTGAGTAGTGGTGTTGCTATGAATTTAAACGTTTTAATCCCTTGGCTCGCAAGGGTTTTCTCTATGCATCTTTGAATCCCAACGCTTTAGCATGAAAAGAATTCATAGCACATTCTTATCAAATCATGTCTTTTGAAATTTCACCTCTATCCCATGCCATCGGCGCCAAGATAACAGGCCTTGATCTTCAAGCGCCTCTAAGCTCAGATGACATCGATCGACTCTTAGACACTTGGCACTCGCATGGCGTACTCTGCCTCCCCAACCAATCCCTGTCGGAGGCGCAACAAATTCAATTTGGGCAATATTTTGGCGAACTCGTGAGTACTTTGGGTGAATACAAAATCAGCACCACTCACCCCTCGATCATGTACGTTACCAATGAAAAAGAAAACGGTGAGTACATCGGAGCCCTCCCCGATGGAGAAATGTTTTTCCACTCCGACATGTGCTATGTTGAAAAGCCTTCGATGGCTACCATTTTGTATGCCATCAATATTCCACGGGTAGGTGGCAACACTCTTTTCGCCAACATGTACAAGGCTTACGAAGCGTTGGATCAGAAAACCAAATCCAAAATTGACACCTTAAAGGCGGTGAATAGTTATGAGCCTGGAGACAAAGCCACCATGAGTGTTGGGCGACTAAAGGCGCCCACTGGCCCGAATGCCCGCCGCTTCTCCCACCCAATGGTCTGTACCCATCCAGTCACCAAGCAAAAAGCACTTTATATCAACCGACTCATGACTGAGTCTGTCGTTGGTCTTGAAAAGAATGAGAGCGATGCATTGCTTGAGCAATTATTTGATCACCAAGAGAAAACTGACTTCATTTATGAACACCACTGGAGTCCAGGTGACTTGGTGATGTGGGATAACCGCTGTGTGTTGCATGCTCGACAAAATTTTGACTCAAAAGAGTTGCGCAAACTCAGGCGCATCACCATCAAAGGCGATGTCATCCAATAACAAAAAGCTTACCAGAAGGCCAGTTAAATACCATGAATAAAAAACTATGGGTTTTTAAATTACTCTTCTCTCTCAGCACATCGCTTGTTCTCGTGCTAAGTACTGGTGTTGCAAGCGCAGACACTTTTCCCTCAAAACCCATTCGACTGGTGGTGCCTTACGCGCCCGGTGGAGTGGGTGATTTGACGGCCAGAATCGTTGCTCAAAAAATGGGAGAAAACCTCGCCCAACCCATCATCATTGACAATCGCCCTGGAGCAGGCCTCATCCCGGGCACTGATTTTGTGGCCAAGTCTGAGCCTGATGGTTATACACTTGGGATCGTTGGCAATGGCCAAACTCTGGGTAATTCATTGTTCAAGAACCTGCCCTTTGATATCGGCAAGGACTTCACCCATGTATCGACCATAGGTTTTTTTGATATCGCCGTGGTAGTCAACACCAACTCGAGCATCAACACGGTTCAAGACCTGATCACTGCGGCCAACCGAAACCCAGGACAAATGAACGCGGGAAGTATCAACATCGGTAGTACCCAGAACTTGGCCGCCGAGCTTTTCAAATCCACCATCAAAGCGGACTTCACGATCGTTCCGTTCAAGTCTAGTGGGGATGTAATTTCTGCCGTGATGGGCAAAAATATTGACTTTGGGGTAGAGATTTTGACGCCACTTTTGGGGCCCTTAAAGGGCAACTCTATCAAAGCAATTGTGCTCATGGGAAAGAAAAGATTTTCTGCATTACCCAATGTGCCCACCATGTCCGAGAGTGGCTTCCCAGGCTTTGAAGCCTCTTCTTGGAACGGAATTTCAGCAGCATCCAAAACGCCCCCAGCCGTTTTGGACAAACTCAACAAGTCCGTTCAATATGCACTCAATAACACCGAGGTGAGGAGCAAACTGCTTGAATTGGGTATAGACCCCAAGGGCAGCACACCAGAGGAGATGAAAGACTTGATCGCCTCAGATACCAAAAAATGGAAAGTCATTATCGAGAACGCCAAGATCGAGAAACAGTGATCCCCAATCAATCAAACTCAAGCCCCAAACCATGACTCAAAAATCACTGCCACTTAACATTGCCATCGCAAACTATGGCCACACCGCTGCACTCCTGAATGGATCGGTTCCCTTGGAAGGTATCCAAGCTAATTTCCAAAACATCAATCCCATCATCGCCGCTTTTCGCCGAATGGTAAGAAGTGTTGAGTTTGATGTCTGTGAAATGGCACCCGCAACCTACATGATTGCACGCTCCATGGGAGCCCCTTTTAAGGCTTTGCCTATTTTTATCATGCGCCGTTTTCATCACAGTGGCTTTGTTGTCCACCCTGGTGGAGTCATCCACAAACCCAAAGACCTTGAGGGGAAAAAAGTAGGCGTCAGAGCTTACTCAGTCTCCACGGGAATATGGACTCGAGGTATTCTTCAAAATCACTACGACGTGGATATCAACCAGGTGACTTGGATGGTTGATGATGAAGAACACGTTCAAGAACTCGTCCTTCCGCCCAACGTACACCATGTCCCTGAGGGCAAGAGTTTGGTAAGCATGATGCAAGCGGGAGAGCTCCAGGCTGCATTTTCTGGCCCTGCAGGCATCGGACGTGCTGGCGCTCCCAAAGATGGTTGGGATTCTAAGTCGAGCGAGGAAATCTCCTATCAAGAACTCTTTCAAAACCATGAAGAGGTAGAGCGGCAGTGGTACAACGAAACCAAAATTTACCCCACTCATGGACTGATTGTTGTAAAAGACAGTTTAATGCGCGATCACCCTTGGCTGGCGCAAAGCCTGATGAATGGGTTTGAAGCCTCAAAAAACCTCTACACACGCAAAATTCTTGCAGGACACTGTGAAACAGAGGTTGACAAAAATTACCTCAAACTGTCTAAAATTGTTGGAGATCCATTGCCTTATGGATCACAGGACAATCTGCCTGCTATCGAGGCCTTGATGAAATACTGTTATCAGCAAAAACTATTACCCAAACTTTATGATTTGGAAGAGATGTTCGTTCCACTTTGAATGATCCGCAGAGGTGACCTCACATTCTTTACTGAGCTTTCAACATTTATTTTCCTGCTTTTTTTAATTTTTAATCTGACCCTTCAACATTATGACCACCACCATCCGCGACATCCACCCCCATATCATTTCAACTGACGAAGTTAAATATCCTCGAGACCCACTGGGTGGCACACAATCAACTTGGTCTCAAACTCGACCCACGTCCTGGCAACAATTGATTGAGCACATGGATGCCGCTGGCGTTGCCAAGTCTGCCATCGTTCAAGCGTCCACTTGTTACGGATTTGATAATTCCTATGTGGCTGAGGCCGTGGCTGCACGACCTGATCGTTTCACGGGTGTTTTTTCAGTCAACATGCTCAGCCCTGATGCCCCTGAAAAAATCAATCATTGGGTCAAACAAGGACTCACTGGACTACGACTCTTCACCACGGGTAGTACCATGCCTGGACAATCTGATGTTTTGGGAGATCCAAGATCCTTCGCAGGCTGGGAGGCGGCAAGAGATCTGGGTATTCCTGTTTGCGTTCAGATGAAACCCGAGGGACTGGGTATGCTCAACACGCTGATTGAGAAATTTCCCACTACTCGCATCATCATCGATCACTTCATGGGTGTCCCCCCAGAAGGTGGCCCCCCATATGAACAAGCTGAGCCACTCATGAGTGTTGCCAAGCATCCCAATATTTTCCTAAAACTCACCATCATTACCATTCGACGCTCCTATAAGGGGCAAGCCACACCGGAATCTTTTATTGGTAAAGTGGTCAATGCGTTTGGATCCAACCGAATTGCATGGGGCTCCAACTTCCCTACCTCAGAGGGCAGTCTTAAAGAGATTCTTCAAGAGAGTCAAACCGCACTAGCTTTCTTGCCCGCCAGCGACCGAGACAATATATTGTCCAACACAGCCAAAGATCTCTATCCCGCTTTATAAACTCAACGAATGAGTGCTCAATGACCCAGATGCTCACACCGCTAAAGGCCATGATTGGCGACTATGAAAATACCCATCGACTTCGTCAAGGCATGCTCAAGCTTAGCGACCGGGAGATCAATTTTGCCGATGTCAAAGTTCCCAATACAGCATTTAAGCGAACTGTTCGCGACATGGAATTTGATTTCTCCGAATTGGCCATTGTCACCTTCCTACAAGCCAAAGAGGCAGGAATACCGTTAAGTTTGTTGCCTTGTGTGGTGGTCAGTCGCTACCAACACCCCTATTTAATGTACAACTCCAAATTGGGGCATTTAAAACCCAGCGACATCAAAGGCAAGCGAATCGGAGTTCGGTCTTACCCTGTCACTACGGTGACATGGCTCAGGGGCATGCTCCTTCAGGAGTACGGCATCAAGCCAGAGGAAAATCAGTGGCTAGCCTTTGAAGCACCCCATGTGGCGCAGTGGCGAGATCCTCCCTGGGTCACGATGGCCAGCGCTGACCAAGACATGCTCGCGATGCTAGAAAACGGAGAGCTTGATTTGGCTGTTCTGGGGAGCGCTCCTCCCAACCCGCTCATCAAACCGGTCTTTGATCCACCTGAATTGCACAGTGAGGCCTGGGCCAATAAGCATCAGGTGATTCAAATCAACCACATGGTTGTCGTCAAAGATGCGTTGTGTAACGAAAACCCACATTTGATACCCGAGATATACCAACTCTTCAAGGAAGCTAAATCTTCATCAGTACGTACTGAAGGTGCAATGGATCCATACCCCATGGGAATAAAGGCGGTGTCCCCTCACCTTGAATTCGTTATCGACTTGGTTCATCAACAAGGGCTTACCCATCAGCGAGCAAGTGTGAAGAGCTTGATACACCCCTTGGCTTGGCTGGATTGAAGCCGGGAGCTTGACGTCTGATGAGGCCGCGTGACCTATCGATTTGAAACCACTCACTTCGTTATAACGAAATTAAAGGACTCAGTGGATTGAGAATTCAACACCCCAACAAACTATAACTTTAGGGGTGGACTTGCATTAGAAAATAAGGCTTAATAGAGCCTGTAGTCCTCATCAATCATTCTCAGCAATCTTTCACTGTTTGCCCAATAAGGCCAACACCGACTCTCCATGAACAATCCGACCCAACTCAAATCTGGCTTTCATGGCGTTTGGCCCGATGTACTCTCACCTGTCAAAGCCGATCACAGCTTAGATTTGCACCGACTCGAGTCACACATCCGAACTCTCCTCTATAAAGGTGCTTCGGGAGTCGTTGTGTTTGGCGAATGTGGGGAGGGTCCTTCGTTTTCTCATGACGAAAAAACTCAAGCACTTGCCCATTTGGTTAAAGAGGGCATCCCCAGCAACGCCATGATGCTCGCTTGTGTTGACTCAAGCGCTCCCGAGGTTGCTAAGTTGATACATCTAGCAGACTACTTGAAACTTCATGCAGTATTGATCTCTACACCGTTTTATTATCAAGATCTGAGCACAGACGGATTGGTGAGCTATTTTGACTTTCTATTCGAGCATACTCAAAAGTCCTCTACACCTTGCTATCTGCATTTGCTACCCAATAAAGTTCATCACGAACTGCCTGAAGCCGTGATCAACACCGTGCTAGACAAGCACCACGATAGAATTTTTGGAATCATCAACCAAACGGGTTCAAGCTCACTCAATCAAGACTTACTGAAGTCCTTTGCGGAAAAGGTACTGATTTATTCTTGTCTTGAAACCGATATCAAAACACTTAAGTCTGCTGGCATTATTTCTGCGATGGCCAACATTATTCCTAAAGTAGTGCTGCATCAACTCCATGCAGGAGAAGATGTTCAAGCCCTTCAAATCCCAGGATTAAAAGTCAAGACTTCAGATGAGCGTTTGGTGGAGTTTCAAACCATTTTGGCACAGCATCCAAGCATTGCAGCCTATAAATATTTGCTCGCACAGGTCTACAAAAACCACGACTGGAAACTTGCCAGACCGCCCCTCAGTAACTTGGACTCGACAAGCGTAGCAGCACTGGAGAAATCTTTTGCAACTTTTGACTTGCACCCCAACTTCGAATAAATTCCCCCAGTAAAGGCAAAGTCACATGGATTTTTCAACCTCTTGGTTCATCATTGACCGAAATAAAAAGCATGAGGTGATCTCTCACGAGGACTTATCAAAATTAGACCCGCACACCTATACTTTGTTACAAAACTTTAAATCTCATCAAGATGCAATGAGCGAGATGGCTCAACTTGTTAAACAAAATATCAATGCAGCCAACGAAAAAATTGATCACATTAAAAAAGCTCATTGAATAAAAACCATCGAAGTTGAACTTCGATAACCCACCCTAACTCCATGCAATCTTTTTAAGGGGTTTCAATAGGGTTTGATCTAATCACTGAAAACGACTTTTAAGTTATAAATGCATCTACTGATCTATGCCTATCTAAGGCTGACATGATGCCCGATATTATTTCCCCAATAGCCCAAAGCCACCCCCGAATTGAATTTGTAGATCTCGAAAAATTCTTCAACCCTAGGTCGATTGCCTTCATCGGGGCAACTGAAGATTTAACGAAATTTGGTGGGCGTTGTATGCGCCAGATGATTGATTTTGGGTTTGCGGGACAAATCTATCCTATCAACCCCAAGCGAGATCAGGTATTTGGTCTCAAGTGTTATCCAAGTTTGGCTGATTTGCCTGTCGCCCCCGATCATGTCGGAATCGTCTTACCAGCAACGCTTGTCCCCCAAGCCATTCGCGAGTGTGGTGCACTCAAAATCCCCTTTGCAACTGTTTTTTCCGCTGGATTTGCAGAAACTGCACAGCCTCAAGATATCCAGGCTCAAGCTGATCTTTTGGCCCTGGCGCGTGAATGCGGCGTGAGGATCATGGGGCCCAATTGCAATGGAATGATCAATTTCGTCGATGCTTTTGCTCTCACATCCACAGCCACCATCAATGGCCCAAAGAAAAAGGCAGGCGATATAGGAATAGTTGGGCAATCTGGAGGCGCCTCTCAAGTCAATGTAATGTGGCGGGCCCAGCAGTTGGGACTTGGGGTGAGTTATCAAGTCAGTTGCGGCAACAGCGTAGACTTGGATATGTTGGATTTCGCCGCCTTCATGCTGGACTCAAAAGAGACCAAAGTGGTACTGATTTTGGCTGAACACATCGCAGACGGCAACAAGCTCAAAGCGTTGGCTCAAAAAGCTCTTGAAAAAGGTAAGCCCTTGGTGATGGTCAAAGCCGGGAAGACTGCTGCTGGCAGTAAAGCAGCGGCCTCGCATACTGGAGCCCTAACAGGTGAAGATGCCGTCTTTGATGCGGCCTTGAAACAACTGGGGATCATTCGGGTCGATGACTACAGCGAACTCTACATGGTCGCCTCGATTTTACGGCGGGGGCGACTACCGAAAAGTAACCGCTCTGCGGCCATTTCAATCTCTGGTGGCAATTTAGTGATGTTGGCAGACTTGGGAGCCGCTCACGGAGTTGAATGGCCAGCCTATTCAGCCCAGACCCATCACCACCTCTCACAACTTCTCCCTGGATTTTCTTCAGCCGAGAATCCAACAGACCTCACCGCCGCCGCCATTGGGCAAGCAGGTAAGTTCGCTAAAGCAGCGGAGTTGATTCTCAACGACGAGAACATTGACACCATGATTCCGGTCTTGACCATTGCCAATAGTGCAGAGATCAACGCCTTGGCTGAACTCTCAAATAGCAGTGCAAAACCGTTGGTGATGTTGTGGACTGGATGTGCCAGCGACGACCCCAATCTCACCCCAACGAGTCTGATCGCAAAAGGTCATGCGGTATTCCAGGATGCGCTACCTTGCGTGAAGATGGTCGAAAAAGTTCAAGATTATGCAGCCTTCGTGCATCGCAATCAAAAACGTGCTTTAAGCCGCCCAACAGGTTTGAACCCTGATGCCGTTCAGCACATCCTTGACCACAGTACTCCAGTGATCTCCGAATATTGGGCCAAACAAGTGTTGTCTCATTATGGGATTGAAGTCTCCAAGGAGCTCTTGGTCAAGACAGCCCGCGAGGCAGTCGACTTTGCAAGGCAACTGAACTCTAGCGTGGCTCTAAAAATCAGCTCACCCGATATCTTGCACAAAACAGAGTCTGGCGCCATCAGGCTCAATGTCAAAGGGGACTTGGAGGTACAAACTGCTTTTGAGGAAGTTCTCAAAGACGCCAAGCGCTACAAGCCAGATGCAACGATTGAGGGTGTATTGGTGCAGGAGATGGCCCCCAAGGGCGTGGAAATGCTCATGGGTATGTCCAGCGATCCCAGTTTTGGTGGGATCGTGAGTTTGGGACTGGGTGGGGTATTTGTTGAAACATTGAAGGATATTACCCATCGTCTACCCCCCTTGAGTCAAGACGAGGCTTTACGGGCCATTGAACAACTCAAGGGTGTTGATATTCTCAAAGGCACTCGAGGCAAAGGTCCGTTCGATCTTCAAGCATTCGCGCATGCACTCTCACGCTTATCGTGGCTGATTTATGATTTTCAAGATCAAATCGAAGAAATTGATGTCAACCCCATCTTGGTATTTCCAGGCGCTAAGGGGGTCAAAGTGATCGACGCATTGATCATCAAAAAGAAACAACATCAAAAATAAGCCACTGACATGGACCAACCCAGTTTGATTGTGGACGATCACTCTCACCCAGGTGT
>Ga0007809_10000315_pt1 | contig 19796 bp, 19 predicted proteins | sample CryBogCBE02Aug07_FD_60383 | JGI IMG/M metagenome (GOLD analysis project Ga0007809, IMG submission 60383) | Freshwater microbial communities from Crystal Bog, Wisconsin, USA - CBE02Aug07 | ecosystem: Environmental > Aquatic > Freshwater > Lake | place: Crystal Bog, Wisconsin, USA | collected...
CATCCAGTCCTACGACTGCGGATACAAAGACGGCGAGGCTAACGATCCCACGGGATGCATAACCCTGGGAGTGTTCAAGCCTATGGACGGCGGCATGTGCGTGATGGTGATCGACTGCTGGAACGAGAAGCTCCAGTACCCTGACCTGCGCCCCAAGATCATTGATGAGTTTGAAGTCGTATACGGGGAAGGAAAGGACAAGAAGCGTGTTGACCTCCTATTGGTAGAGGACAAAGCCGCCGGCATCAGCCTGATCCAAGACTTACAGCGTGCTCACCTTCCCGTGACCGGATACAACCCCGGCAAAGCTGACAAGACCCAGCGCTTATCGATCGTCGCCAACATCATCAAAGCAGGAAGAGTCTGGATACCCGAGCACAGCAAGAAGAAGGGATTCGTAAGAGACTGGGCTGAAGGCATGGTCAGTCAGATATGCTCATTCCCCGAGGGAACAATCCATGACGAGTATGTGGACTGCATCTCCCAAGGGCTGAGATACCTGCGTGACGATGGCTGGATCAGCATCGACTTCCCCCGAAGAGACGACCTCGAAGAGGAAGACATCACTGACGCTGAGATATACAACATGCGAACCAGAACCAATCCATATGGAGCTTAGTAGAAACCCGTACTAATCTGATTAGTAATCAAAAGTAGTTACTAATCAGATTAGTAAAACATTAGGAGTAAAAATGAAACATGACGATTTTATTGAAATCCAAGTGGGCGAAAATTATTTCAAGGTTACCAACTTGGCAAATGTTAAGACAACGGTTTGCGCTAACCGGTTCGAGATCAGTACCGAGCCGGGAAACGACATCAACGAACAACAAGCAGTCCAAGCTCTACGTGAATGGATTCAAAAGCGCCGGCAAGAGAACATGTGATGCACTAGGCGTGTGTCAGACGTATGGAGACTGCCCTGATTGCCCAAGGCGTCGACCGAAGGCATAATTGAGACATTCATGAAGGGCGATAAATGATCCCAGACGACTCACGACGGAAGCTACAGCAATTGCGGCAAGAGGCCGCTATGCGTGCTCAACTGCAACAGCAGTACGACCAAGAGATGGCGAGTCGTTACACACGGGATATGCCTTCATTCAGTGAATGGTTGGCCCAGCGCCAGCAACCCAAAGCCAAGGGTGGCTCACTCAAGGACTTGGAGTCCCACCTTCGCAATCAGGAAGGCGAGTACGGCGTAAAGCGTCTGCAACGCGCCGCAGACGAAATACCCGGCTTGGAGAAAATGTACAGTTACGATGCCCTGCGCCAAGCATTCAGTGGCGACAACGCCAAGGCATTGATGACCATGAACCCGGCTTTGTTCGAGAAGTACGCCGAGCGCCTGCAAGACATGTTCACGGATGAGAACTCCACGCGCCACACCACAAGCGGTGAGAGACTCTCGTTCGATGACTACATGAAGCACCTTGCCAACATCAAAGGCGGCTTCTCAAGCGTGCCGTTTCTTGAAGTCGAGCGCCGCAAGCCCAAATACCTGCCCAGCATCGAGGGCCACGAAGGCCGTCACCGCTCAAGAGTATTGACTGGCAAAGGCGTTGAAAAGTCTTTGGTGCAACTACTGCCAACGGCGCGACAGCGTGAGCCTATGCCACGCCGCTACCGCGAAGACTTCATCGAGGCCATGAAAAAGGAACTGGGCGAGAAGCGTCTGGTCACACCAGAAGGCCGCTCACTGTTGCCTGCTGACCTAACAGCCCAAGAGCACCGCAACCTTGAAAACCGCAACCTGCTGGCCGCAAACCGTCCACAATTGCCAGAGATATACGGCAAAGGCGGCAAAGTCAAAGGCCCACAGCCACTGATCCCAAAAAACACGGTCAAAGCGTACAAGCTGTTTCGAGTGCATCCAGAGCATCCGGGCAAACTGTTCCCGTTGTTCGTGGACGCCAACACCCCGGTGGAGATGAACAAATGGGTGGATGCCAAAGAAGGCGAGATGCGCGGCAACAAGGTGAAGTCCAAGATCGGCGACCTCGCATACCGTCCCGGCTGGCATGCTGGTGACCTGCCAATCGCCACCCACATCGGCGAGAAGTCACACCCATCCAAGACCGCGCCCGACCGTCGCCCTGCCAACCATGCATGGGCTGAGGTGGAGATGCCAGACGACGTGGACTGGCAGTCTGAGGCCACCAAGCGTGGCACCAACGCCCAAGGCCGTGTTGTGCCCGTCAAGGCCCACATCACCGACCAGATACCCGTGGGTGGTCACTACAGATACAAGACCAACCCCAACATGACGGGCAACTGGTTGATCGGTGGATCAATGAAAGTTAACAAGGTTCTGACCGACGCTGAGGTGGCACGCATCAACAAAGCCTCTGGCATGTCTGACTTGCCACGGTCTAAGCCGTTCAAGAAAAAGTCGTTTGGCTTTGCTAGTGGCGGCACCGTGGCACCTGAAGAGTGGATAGCCGAAGAGCACGTCAACCACAAACCAAAGGCGGTAAAAGTCATGTCTAGCGGTGGACAGCCCACCATCGCACAGATGATGGCAGAACTCAAAGACGCCGCAGGCAATGAGCCGCTGGACATCGTTGGAAACACAAAGCGCAACCTGCAAGGTGCATTGAACGTGGCTAAGAGCGTTCCCGGTAACTTAAAGCGCATGGTGACCGATCCGGTGGAGTACGCTAGGAGCCTGCCTGAGCCCACTGGCGAGCAGTTGATGAACATGTTCCAGCCCGGACATATCGGAGGGTTTGCTGGGGTGATCAAACCAAAGGGTGGGAACTGGCTCAAAGGAACAACAAGAACATCTGGTAATGTGGAGCAAGGCATTGAGCGCTTGCGTCCATATATAAATCAACAGTCACACATTGAGCACGCCCAAGCTGGCGTAGCCTCAAGACAAGCCAAGGGTGAGGACACCTCATACTTTCAAGGCATGTTGGATGAGGCAAACAAGCGAAATGCCATGAACAAATGGGTTAAGAACAACCTACAGAACTACATTAAAAAGGAAATGGGAACGCCTGAAGACCCTATCCGAGCGCTTCATGAGCAGGGCGTCACGCACTTGCCCAAAGACTTGCTGGATAAAACCGACTACCTGCCCGAGCGCGATGTGCGTCAACGTCGCAAAGAGGCTGGCTTCCCCGGCGAGGGAATGGGTCAGTCAGAGTTGGCAAAGAAGTGGGAGAACTTGGCTGATGAAAACATCTGGTCAACTAAGGCATCCAAACTACAAGCCGCACCTGAACAGGCAAAAGTTATTGACCAAGTCAACAAGCAATTGGATGACATGGCAATGCGCATCAATCTTAAATTCAATCAAGACGTATTGAACAAACCAGATAGCAGATTGACTCAGAGTCAAAGATACAAATTAGAAGAGATGCCTGTTCACAAAAAGGCTGAGATTCTTGGTGATACTGAATACGAAAAGCTGTCTCGTGTTTACCAAAATTTGGTTAACAATCACTCTACAGAAAATAGACTACTTGCCGAAAACAATCCTTGGGTGTCTAAGGTTGATCCCAATACAAACTTGTACTCTGGCGTTCCGTCTGGACTTGGCTTTGACCACGTTATAGACATCCTCAAGCAAGACATAGAGTCTGGCCGCATCCGTCCTGAGCAACTGAACAAGGTCAGTGTGAGCGATGCTGTGCGCCGCACTCATGAGTTTGATCAAGAGATGGCACGCAAGATGGCCGAGGCTCAGATCAAGGCAACCGAGGGCATGCCCGTCCACAAAGAGTATCCGACTGGATACAAGTGGATTGAATTAGCGCAACCAAAAGAGTTGCCTAAAGGCTGGGAAGAATCAGCCATAAAAGGTTATTACACGGATGAAAGTGGAAAATTTCAACGTCATCCCGGAGAGAAAATCCTTGAAGATGCCCTAAAGTACGAAGGCGACACAATGGGTCACTGCGTCGGGGGCTACTGCCCTGACGTGCTGGAAGGTCGTTCACGCATCTACAGCCTGCGTGACACTAAGGGTGAGCCACATGTGACGGTGGAAGTTCAGCCAGTTCGAGGTTCAGAGTTGGGCAGGATGATGGGCGACCTTTCAGACGAAGAAGCCGAAGCAATTTATAAAAATCCGCCACAACGCATCGTCCAGATCAAGGGCAAGCAGAACGCCGCCCCCAAGGCAGACTACCTGCCCTACGTCCAAGACTTTGTGAAGAGTGGTAATTGGTCTGATGTAGGCGATTTACAAAATACGGGTTTAATCAAACATCCGGATACTGGCGAATACGTTACTCGTGCTGAAAGACAAGCAGAAGTATTGGGAGAGTCAGACAACCCAATCCAGAATCAAAAACGTGGCGGTAAAGTTCACATGGTCAAAGGTGATGACCAAAAATCTATTGACGCAATGAAATTAGCCACATGCGGATGTGACATTCAACACAAAGCCGAAGGAGGCAACGTGCAACCAACACTGGCTCAAATGAAGATGGCGCTTTATCAGCGTCCTGAACTCCAACAAATCGGAGTAAACGAGGCGCCTAACATGACGCCTAAGATTTACATCCCACCTGTAAAGGATGAGTCAAACTACCCACCTCCCGGCGGCGTAGCAACCAAAAGCGGTATGCCCATCGGTGGAGTGGATCAAAACCAGCAACAGCCTGGACAACAGTTGATGGCTCAACAGCCTCCACAGGGCATGCCAGGAGCACCAGGACAGCCCCCAATGGGCGCACAGCAGGGTCAGCCTGCACCACAAGGACAAACGCCCCCTCAAGGCAATATGCTGTCCATGACGCCTCAAGGTCAGACCCTGCAAGCATTGGGTGGTGCTCAGCCACAGTCGCAAGGATTGAAGCGTGGTGGTCAACCAGATAAAGAGGAAAACCCGCTACTTGTTATGCACAACATAAGCGCCAGAAAATTGGGCATGGCTGATAAATTAGGAGGATTGCCAGTACCAAGTTTGGCAATCGTTAATCCTGAGCATGGATTTCACAGTTTTGGTGATATATCTTTAATTGGTCACCCAGAGATGGCGTCTCCATCAAAAGAAAACCCGGTTTACGCATCGGACGTTTATTCGCCTAGATTTCCATCTTTAAATGATGAAGAAACAAAAATTTATAAAGGATTTACCCCTAGCGGAAATCGTCGATACGTTCCATTAACACTTGAAAATGCCGTCAAAGCCATGAAAGGAAATGTTCGTGGCGGCGAAAGCTGGAATTATGGTGCTGGCACTGTTCGATCTGGAATTACGCCTCAATTTAAAAATAAAGAGCAGATTAAGAAATCCCGCAAACGAATCATTACCAATCAAGAATTCAAGCCAATGGCTGAACAAACTCAAAATATGCTTTTTGAGCTTGCCGAAAAGTTCCATCCTCACTCAATTTATGGCGGAAACATGTTTCAGCATAGTAGTGATTTTTCTGACATGCTAAAAGAAGCTGGAACAAAAGGGATTCATCACATTCGTCAATGGTATAAGCCAACTTTGCCTCCAGAGTTGTTGCAAGAAGCTGGCGAGTATTTGCGTCATTTGCGAGACATGCCTACAGAATATTTTGAAGCCAAGCCGCAACGTGGCGTGCGTTTAAATGAATTTGTTGGCGCAGTTGTTCCACATGAACAACACGAACAATTGGCGCCCCTTTTAAATAAACACGGCATTTCAAGAATTGAGACGTATCACGGAAATACAGAAGATGAAAAAATGAAAAATAGAGTTGATGCTTTGAAAAAATTCCAAGATCACTTCTTTTGTTATGGCGGAAAAGTTAGCAATAAGTCCCAACAAAAAACTACCGTTCATAAAAATATTGACACAATGCGACTTGCATTAACAAAGAAAAAGGCTAAATAATGGCTAGAACACAAGACAATTTTCCAATCGAAGAACAGGACGACGGCAGTGCTGTCGTTGACTTTCCAGAAATGGAAACTGAAGAGCAACCAGATGGCTCGGCCATTGTCCAAGTTGATGACGGCCCCGAGTTCAATCCTGACTTCTACGACAACCTGTGCGACTCAATCAGCCCAGGTGAGTTGGGCACTCTGGCGTTCCGATACCTTGATCTTCTTGAGACCGACAAGGAAGCCCGAACACTGCGTGATAAGCAGTACGAGGAAGGCATCAAGCGCACTGGTATGGGCAACGATGCTCCTGGTGGCGCAACTTTCATGGGAGCCTCTAAGGTCGTTCATCCAGCCATGGCTGAAGGTTGCGTTGACTTCGCCGCCCGTGCCATCAAAGAACTGTATCCGCCAGATGGTCCAGTCAAAACCAAAGTCATTGGCAAGATGGACGAGATGAAGGCGGAGAAGTCTGAGCGTAAGCGTGACTTCCTGAACTGGCAGATCACTGAGCAGATTGAAGAGTTCCGTGACGAGCAAGAACAGTTACTGACTCAACTGCCTTTGGGTGGCTCACAGTACTTCAAGCTGTGGTTTGATGAGCAAAAGAAACGACCAGTGGTGGAGTTCTTGCCAATTGACAGGGTGATCCTTCCTTTTGCGGCGACTAACTTTTACACGGCAGAGCGTGCCGCGGAAGTTCACGAGATCACACAATTTGAGTTCGAGCGCCGTATTCGTGTTGGCATGTACCGTGACATCAACGTCGCCGCCGCCAGCATGAACCTGGAGCAGAACAAGGTCGAGCAAGCCAACAACAAGGTTGAAGGTAAACAGTTTGAAGAGAACAAAGACGGCATCCGCAAGGTGTATCACATCTACACCTACTTGGAGTTGACCGACGACAAAAACACAAAGGGGGAGTACGCACCGTACATCCTCATGATCGATGAGTTGAGCAATCAAGTCGTTGGTCTGTACCGCAACTGGGAGGAAAAAGACGAGACCCGAACCAAACTGGATTGGGTCGTAGAGTTCAAATTCATCCCTTGGAGAGGTGCATATGCGATCGGTTTGCCTCAGCTTATTGGTGGGCTTAGTGCTGCTCTCACCGGTGCTCTCCGTGCTCTGTTGGATACTGCTCATATCAATAACTCGGCAACAATGCTGAAGTTAAAAGGCGCCAAGATCAGCGGTCAGTCAGCACAGCCAGATGTGACTCAAGTGATTGAGATTGAAGGCGCTCCAGGCGTGCAGGACATTCGCCAAATTGCGATGCCCATGCCGTTCAATCCTCCAAGCGAAGTGCTATTCCAGTTGCTTGGATGGCTGGATCAAGCCGCCAAGGGCGTGGTCACCACCAGCGAAGAGAAGATTGCAGATGTCAATGCTCAGGCTCCAGTAGGAACCACCCAAGCGTTGATTGAGCAAGGTGCGGCAGTATTCTCGGCTATTCACGCTCGACTGCACGAGTCTCAAGCCCGTGTTCTGAAAGTCTTGTGCCGCTTGAACCGTTGGCACTTTGATGAGATGAAGAAGGCGGACGTCGTTACTGACTTGGAGATTGTCCGTGAAGACTTCAACAAGAACACCGACGTTGTGCCGGTCAGTGATCCGCACATCTTCTCCGAAACCCAGCGCATGGCTCAGAACCAAGCCGTGCTGGCTCTTGCAGAAAAGCACCCCGACCAATTCAATATGCCCAGTGTACTCAACCGAGTACTCAAACAAATGAAGGTGCCAAACATCAATGAATTGCTTAAAGACACACCAGCACCCGAGCAACGCACCAGTGCGGACGAGAACGCCGCCATGCTCATTGGTCAGCCGTCTTATGCTTACCTGCAACAAGATCACATTGCTCACATTCAGGATCACCTGCAGTTTGCGCTAAACCCATTCTTGGGTCAGTCGCCGTTTGCCGATCCGAACTATCTAAACAACCTGATCGAGCACTTGAAGCAGCACATGACGCTGTGGTATCTGAACCGCTCAAATGGTTACGTGGAGAAGTCTATGGGGCATCCCGTGGACGACTACGAAGACCCACGCCTTACATCAACGATCGACAAGGTGTACACGACTGTTGGCGCTCACGTTATGTTGGACACCAACCAAGTCTTTGGTCAGTTCCAGCAGGCACTGCAGATGATCATGCAGATGGCTCAGCAACGCAAGAGCGCACCTCAGCCATTGCCACCAGATGCGCAAGTAGTCAAAGACACCAACATGGCAGAGACACAGCGCAAAACGCAAGCAGACCAGCAACGGTCTCAATACGACCAAGCCAAGTTGCAGATAGACATGCAAAAGCATACCGAGGACAATCAAACAAAGATTGCAATCGAGAACGCAAAATTGACGCACGAGACAATTCAAAATATTGCTCAGGCTCAACAACCCGCGGCACCCGCCGCACCTACAATGCCACCACCTCAAGGAGAATGACATGGCAACTTCCGATCAAGAACAAAAGAGCATCAACGTGCCCCAGCATAAGCGCTTGGCACAAGGCGCTCCCGTTAACGGTCAGAGCATGAAAGACGAAGGCAAGAAGCACCACGGCGGTGGCTTGTCTGGTGCTAAGAAAAAATGATTGAACAACTGATCCATAGGATCAAGGTACGTCAAGCAGAGTTGCAGATTTCCCTGGCTCACGGGAATGCTCCAAACTGGGAGACGTACCAACGCATAGTTGGGACATACCAAGGGTTGCAAGACGCCATGGACATGATCGACAACATGCTGGACGAAGAAAAGAACCAGGATTGATAGCCCCACTCCGGGGTGAGACCGCGCTGAAAAGCGCATAACGATGCACCTGAGATATGGTGTTTAGGAGTGACGATGAGTGAAGTGAAAAAGATCGTGGCTTTCGAGGCTACGAATGACACGCCTGATCCAGAGGACTTGGCGTGGGCTTTCCCTGACGTAAAGCCGGGGATGGAACCGTTTGGAGGGCGCGTCATTGTGCAACTCCGCCGGATCAAAAAGAAGACAGGACGCATCGTTCTGGTTGAAGAGACCAAAGAGAACGAGAAGTGGAACAACATGATCGGTAAGGTCGTGGCTATTGGTCCGCTTGCGTACAAAAACCGCGACACCATGCAGTCATGGCCGGAAGGCTCATGGGCAGGGGTTGGCGACTACGTTCGAGTCCCTAAATGGGGCGGCGATCGCTGGGAGATCAAAGACCCAACTGATCAAGAGAACGAAGACCCAGTGTTGTTTATGACTTTGAATGATCACGAATTGATTGCCAAGGTTACGAGCAACCCACTTTCTTTTAAAGCCTACGTTTAAGGGGTAAAAAATGGCAAAACAAGAGGATAAATCGGACGATTTAGCGGTTTTGGAGTCGCAAGACGGCTCTGCAACTGTTGATTTGCCCGAAAACATGCTTGACGGCATGGAAGACGACGGTCAAAAAGACGAAAAAGTCGAGAAATCACAGGGCGGAGACGTCAACGATGACGACACAGACCATCCCGATGATGATGACGAGCTTCGTGCGGCTAAACGCAACCGTCGCCGGGCTAAAAAAGACCTGATTCGCAAGACCAATCAGGAAAAAGACCTTCGATTGAGCCAATTACAGCGTGAGAATGAGGAATTCAAGCGCCGTTTGAGCCAATTGGAGCGCAACACCAAGTCAGAACAACTGGTGCGCATCGATAAAAGCATTGAAGACGCCCAAGTTCGCTTGGAATACGCCAAGATGAAGCTGGCAGAAGCCACTCAAGCCGGCGATGGACAAGCGATGGTGGAGGCTCAGACCTTGTGGCAGGCGGCTCAAGACGAATCCCGTCAATTAGCCTCTATGCGCGCCCAAGCTGACCGTGAATTGAAGCAACCACAACAGCAAGTTAACGTGCCAGACCCTGAAGTTCAGCGGTTAGCGGCTCAGTGGATGCGCAAGAACAACTGGTACAACCCAGACGGCTCCGACAAAGACAGTCGGATCGCCAAAAAGATCGACGAGGTAATGTCTACGCAAGGCTGGAACCCAACCGACCCAGATTATTGGGATGAATTGACTAGCCGTTTGCAAAAAGAATTGCCTCACCGTTACAATGATTCCAATGACGACGATTCTCGTGATGTCAGACGACCAAGGAATGTTGTGGGAAGTGCAGGACGTGAGGCTTCAGCCGCTTTTGGGGGTTCTAACCGCTCCCAGTTCGTACTTTCGCCTGAAAGGGTGAAGGCTATGAAAGAGGCTGGTGCTTGGGACAATCCTGAACGCAAAGCAAAGATGATTAAGCAATTCATTGCTTATGACCGTGCAAACCGCAATTAAATCTAAGGGGAAAATATCATGTCTGAATCTCGTTTAAAAAAATCTCTAGGTGCTGGTGGTCGCAATGATCGCTCAAGCGAGGACGCAAGCCGCCGCGCACCGGAAGATAAGTTCATTTCAAATCAGGAACGTCGCAAGATGTGGAGTGAGGAATGGACGCAATCAGCATTGCCAAAACTGCCCGACATGGACGGGTGGCACCTTTGCTGGCTTTCGACAACCAACAGCTACGACAGCATCGACAAGAGGATTCGCTTAGGCTACGTTCCCGTTAAATCGGATGAGTTGCCTGGGTACGAAGACTACAAAGTCAAATCTGGTGAGCACGTTGGGTACATCTCCTGCAACGAGATGTTGTTGTTCAAGTTACCTATGGACATCTACCAAGAGGTCATGGCTTTTCACCATCACGACAAACCTCGTGAGGAAGCTGAGAAGATTCGTGTCCAGGTGGAAAACCTCCAAGGTCAGCGTGACAGCAACGGACGTTCGTTGACGAACATCGAAGGCGAAGGTATTGGCTCTCTTGATCAGCAACCCAACCGAACGCCCGTATTTTCGGGCTAACTAAGGAGTAAATTATGAGTGCAACCTCTGCTCCGTTTGGCTTGCGTCCTGCGTTCCATCCTTTTGGTTTGGATCGCGCTCAGGCGCTAGCTGGCGGTATCGTTTCGGGATATACCTCGAACATTCTTAAGGGTCAACCCGTTCAGTACGGTACGACTGCAAACAGCATCACCATTGGTACCATTGGTATCGCCGCCAACACTGGCGCATGGGCTGGTGCTTTCGCGGGTGTGCAATGGACTGACACGACTGGTCGTGCCCGTGTTTCTAACTACTGGCCTGCAAACACTGCGTACACCGCAGGTACTTGCACTGCTTATTTCTACAACGACCAAAACATCGTTTATGAAATTCAAGCCGATGGCTCGATGGCTCAAACCACTATTGGTAACGAGTACAACTTCAGCAACATCGCCGCTGGTTCTACAACCACTGGCTTGTCGCAAGCAACCTTGGGCGCCTCCACTGCGGTGGGTAACGGTCAACAAGGTCAAATGCGTGTTGTTGACTTGGCTCCCTATGTGGACAATGCCTGGGGCGATGCATACACAATCGTGCGCGTCGTGAACTCTAACTCGCAATTCTTCGGTGCTGTCACCGCGATTGCTTAATTTAAAGGGAGCATAGATTATGGCCGCCCCAATGCGCAGTACGGACTTCCGTTCGATCGTTGAACCAATCCTCAACGAATGTTTCGACGGAGTCTATGACCAACGTGCCGACGAATGGAGCCGTGTGTTCCGTGAAGAAGACGGCATTCCACGTAACTACCATGAAGAACCCGTCTTGTACGGTTTCGGTGCCGCACCTCAGTTACCTGACGGTACGCCCGTAACCTATCAACAAGGTGGTGTGCTCTTCTTGAAGCGCTACCTGTACAAAGTGTACGGTTTGGCATTTGCTTTGACCAAAGTCTTGGTTGAAGACGGTGACCACATCCGTATCGGTCAGGTGTATGCACGTCACTTGGCTCAATCTCTGGTGGAAACCAAAGAATTGTTAGCCGCTAACGTGTTGAATACCGCTTTCAACAGCGCCTACCCAGGTGGCGACGGTGTGTCTTTGATCAACACCGCTCACCCCATCGTGAACGGCACTTTCAGCAACCAATTGGCTACCGCCGCTAACCTGTCCCAGACTTCTCTGGAGCAGATGTTGATCCAAATCCGTCAGGCTGTGGACAACAACGGCAAGAAGATTCGTTTGGTTCCACGTCAATTGATCGTGGCTCCTGGCAACATCTTCCAAGCTGAAGTTCTGTTGAAGTCTGTGCTCCGTACAGGCAACGCAAACAACGACATCAACCCTGTTAAGTCTATTGGCTTGCTGGACGAAGGTGCCGCTGTTCTGTCTCGTCTGACTTCGAGCACTGCATGGTGGGTTCAGACCGATGCTCCAGAGGGCTTCAAGCTCTTGATGCGTCGTCGTTTGGAGAAGACCATGGAAGGCGACTTCGAGACCGATTCGATGCGCTACAAAGCAACCGAGCGTTATGACCTCGGCTTCACTGACCCACGTTGTGCCTACGGTACTCCTGGCGTCTAAACCAAACAGGGGCTGGTCTAAAAAGCCAGCCCTTTTTTTAAACCCTGAGTGGTTCAAGCCATAAGGAGAAAAAAATGCCTCAATTTAGTGATGACTTGTTCTTGGGTACTGCCCAAGGTTACATTGGTACAAACAACACAAACTCTGAAGCGGTGATCACTGGTTCGGTGAGTGGCACGGTCATGACTGTGACCGCCATGAACTCTGGTGACTCTTTGGTTCTCGGCCAATTCGTGTCTGGCACTGGCATTACTGCTGGGTCATACATCACTTCTTTCGGCACTGGTGCAGGCGGCACAGGCACTTACAACTTGAGTGCTTCTTCGTCAGCCACTGGTTCGATCACAATCACTGCCTCTGGCAACTCTGGCCTCGGCGATCCTTCACCAATGGAAGTTGGCGTTGGTCCTTTGGGTCGTGAGTACGTTTGGGACATGGTTCCACAAACATTGCAAACAGCAAACATTGCCGCTTCGCAGACCCCTGCTGCTGCTGGCAACTTGACGCTGACTGCTGGTACTTCTGCCAAGTCTGTTGTTCGCACAGACGGCACCACAGTGATCCAATTGGACGTCGCACGCGCTGTTCAGTTGACCACCGCTTCTGGCACCATCAGCACAAGCCGCAACTTGACGGTGTCTGGTTACGACTACTACGGCCAACCAATGACCGAAGTGATCGCAACTGGTACAACCTCTTCTGCCGTGGCTAACGTCTCTGGCAAAAAAGCGTTCTACCAAATCTCCAGCATTGCAATCAGCGGCGCATTGCCCGTGGCAATTACTGTCGGCACAACTGATATCCTTGGCTTGCCATTGCGCACATTTGATGCTGGCTACATGGTTCGCGTGGGTTGGAACAACACTCTTGCAAACGATACAGGCACATTCACTGCCGCAGACATGACCACACCCGCTACATCGACCACTGGCGACGTGCGAGGCACTTACCTGCCTTCCACCGCTACAAACGGCGTGAAACGCTTGGTGGTTGTGATTGCTTTGCCCGGTATTGCCACAGGTCCCACTGCAACTCGCACTGGTGCTCTTGGTGTAACTCAAGCCTAATAGGAGGCCACAATGGGTCAATTTAAACCAATGGTGAAAATGTTCACCGATGAGCCTTCAGTTATTCTGAAACTCAAAAAAGGTGGCAAAGTTGCAGCCAAGCACCACGGTGAGCATGGTCACATGTCCATGCACAAAGCCGCTGGCGGCATGATGCACGGTGCTCATGAGGCTTTTGAAGCTGAACATGGCAAAGCCCCCAAAAAGCCTTCTATGGCTGAACGCCGCAAGGCCATGAATCCCAACATGTACGCCAAAGGCGGCAAGGTTGAAAAAGAGATTCACAAGGTCGAAAAAGAGCTGAAACATCACGAGCATTCCAAACATGCTCATGGTTTGAAGCACGGCGGCAAAGCTCACAAGGCTTCGGGCGGCGAGATTGATCGTGACGAAACCAAAACAACCATTGAAGGCAATGCGAAGAAATTCGAAAAAACCAAAGTTGTTGACGGTCAAAAGCACGACAAGCACCATGGCACTAGCATGATCAAGGAAGGCAAACCCGCTGGCTACAAGCACGGCGGCCATGCCCACAAGCACCACAAGGCAACTGGTGGCGCAATTCCTGCTGATACTGACGAGAAAGTCAATAAAGGCAAGATCAAAATGCACGGCACCATCGAAGGCAATGAGCACGACTACGTGAACACCGAGATGCACCAAGCCAAGCGTGATAAAGCGCACGGCACCAAAGGCATCAAGGAAACCAATGCAGGCGGCTTTAAGCATGGTGGACACGCCAAGAAGCACCACAAAGCAACTGGCGGTGCTATCCCTGCCGCAACCGAAAAAAACATGCGTGAAGGCCATTTAAAGGGCGACACATATGAAGGTGGCGACTGGGAAGATCGTGCGGCTGACACAGCTACAGGCGGCGTCAAAAACCGCATGACTGGTGGTGTTCGTGAAGCCAACGCTGGCGGCTACAAGCATGGCGGTCACGCTGCAAAAAAGCACTACGCCACGGGCGGTAATGTCGTTGATGACGGTAAAGCAGTAAAAATGCCCCGTCACTTCGTCAGCCGACCCGTGGCCAACAGTCTGCAATCTGGCACCTTCAAAAAAGGCGGCAAGGTTCATAAAGACGTAGGCGGTAATGTTGATGCAAAAGCGGTTTCAGACAAAGCGAGTCGTGAACTCGAAGAAGCTCTGAATCCGTTGAGCATGGCCAAAGAGTTGTATGGCAAAGCCAAGAGTTATCTCACTGGCTCACCATCGACTCCCGGCGCTGTGACCAAGACCAAAGAATCGGTCACGGTTGCTCCCAACAAAAAACGCGGCGGCAGAATGTGCTAAAACCGAGTGGGGGCTTCGTGCCCCCGCTTCTCTCAAGGATTAAAAATGTCAGCAACAGTACGTTCAATCACTCAAGAGGGACGTTTTGAGCCATTCGAGCTACAAGTCGCTCGTGGTGTCGTATACGGCCACACACCAATTCAAATTTTCGGGTTCAGCACCAATGTTGGCTCGACTGCACAAGGACCATTGTGGGAAGGCTTGACCCCCTCTGGTGGCGCCTATGCTTACCCAAGTTCAGCATCCCAACTCACCATTGTGAGTACCTCGACATCTGACACTTCAGCTTTGAGCGTGCAAGTCCAAGGTTTGGATGCAAACTTCAACATCTTGAACGAAACTATTGCGTTGAATGGCACAACCGCCGTGACAACCGTTGGGTCGTTCTTGCGCATCAACAACATGATTGTGACCAACGGCACAAACGTGGGCGTGATCACTGCAAAAATCAGCAGCACAACCTATGCTCAGATCAACGCTGGCATCGGTGCTACTCAGATGTCAATCTATACCGTGCCTGCTGGGTATGAATTCTTTTTGTACTACGTGCAAGGCGATGCCAACATTGGCTTCACCTCAAGCGCTTACTTGACCTTCCAAGAGTACAACAAGGAAAACGTCAGCGGTCATTTGAACATTTTGAACCAATCCACGTTTGTTCAAGCGTTTCAATTTCCATTTGCTTGTCCAGTTCGACATTTGGAAAAAACTGATCTTCAGTTTCAAGTCAAAGCAAGCACTGGAACAAACACGATTGCCAACTTGTATGCTGGCGGCATCTTGATCCAAAAAGATGTTTTGACCAACGTCACACCTTGAGGTTGATATGCCCTTGACCAAATCCAAATCCAAAAAGGCTTTTTCACATAACGTGGAAGCTGAGATGCGTGCTGGCAAACCTCAGAAGCAGGCGGTGGCAATTGCGTATGCGGTCAAGCGCAAAGCCAAGAAAGCATCTGGCGGTGAGATTGATTGGGCAGACATTGATGAGGATCGTCCTAAACCTCGTCGATATGCAAATCCTCATGACTACGATAGCGACGTAGACTTCTACAAAGCAGTTGGCGATCCTCGTGGAGATGAAGATGATGAAGGCGAAGACACAGCTCCTCGCATGTCTGAGATCAAAAAGCACAAGAGCACAAAACTTGTGAACAAACTCACAGCCAATCGTCAAATGGCTGACATTGCAAAGGCTTCTGGCAACAAAGCAGAATCCGAAAAGCAATTTGGTCGTTTGGAGCGACGCGGCGAGTCCAATCGTTTGAGAGACTTTGCCAAGTCCGCTGAAAAACGTGGTGACAAAGCAAAAGCTGACACACACCGCAAGGAGTGGTCAGAAAAAGTTGGCAAAGGCAAACCCGCACCTTTCAAAGCTGGCGGGAAGGTGTGCTGGTAATGAAAACCTGCTTCAAGTGCAAAGAAAACAAATCGTTTGATTTGTTTTTCAAGCACGCCCAGACTTCTGATGGTTATCATAGTTGGTGCAAAGAATGTTGCAAACAAGGCAACGAAAAATCACGCACCAAACGCAATTCAACGATTGAAGGCAGAGCAAGAGTTTTTTTGCTCAATGCCCAAAAAAGCGCTCAAAAACGCAACCAAGAATTTAATTTGGTAATTGGTGATATTGTTAAATGCTGGGAAGAGCAGCTTGGAATTTGTGCATATAGCGGTCGGAAAATGACACTTGAAGCAGGAAAACTTGAAACTGTTTCTATTGAAAGAATCGACAGTTCTAAGGGATATGTGCCAGAAAACACTATTTTGGTGTGCCAAGCTATAAACCGCATGAAGTCAGACTTTTCTTACGAAGATTTTTATAATTTGTGCAGAGATGTTTCTACATTTTTGGGCGATGAGAATCTAGTTCTTGCGGTTGGAGGTTACAAATGACAAAACCGAAAGGTTTGTACGCGGCAATTCACGCCAAGCAAGAGCGTATTGCTCATGGCTCTGGCGAGAAGATGCGCAAGCCCGGCAGCAAGGATGCACCCACCGCGGATGCTTTCAAGGAGTCTGCAAAGACTGCCAAGATGAAAGACGGCGGTGTGTCGCTGGCTGTTGGACGCGGTGAAAAATTGAGTGTTTCACGTGGAGCAGGACTTACCCAAAAGGGTCGGGATAAGTACAATCGTGAGACAGGTTCACACCTAAAAGCACCACAGCCTCAAGGCGGTGCTCGAAAAGACAGCTTCTGCGCACGCATGTCGGGCGTGGTCGAACATTCAAAAGGCGATGCGGAGCGTGCCAAGGCTTCTCTGAAGCGCTGGAAATGCCCCGGTTGGTGAGGTAAAAAATGGCTTATAGCGGCACAGTTGGGCAAACAGTCGTCACCGTCCAAAACTTAATTGATGACGGTGCGCGTCGTGCTGGAAAGCTGGCGGAGGAACTGACGGTTGAGCAAGTTCAAAGCGCCAAACAGTCGCTGTTTTTGATCTTGAGCAACTTGATCAACCAAGGTATCCAATACTTCGCCATCAAGAAGCAGGTCTACGGCCTCAATCCAGACCAATACGAATACCTGCTGCCCGTGGGTGGCGTGGACGTCTTAAACGCCCTCTATCGCTGGATGACTCGACCAACCCCTGCCGCTGGTGGTTCGTATTTTTCTTCGTCGGGCGTGACAGGTTTGGCTTTTGACAACAACGTCTTGACCTCAGATGCACAGACATCGCCCAATGGCTACATCGGCGTCAACTACGGCCAAAACAACCCAATCTATGCTGGCTCAATCGGCATCTTGCCTGCGACATCTGGCAGTTTTCACATTCTGCTTGAGACGTCCAGCGATGGTTCAACATGGACTACGTTATTGGACACTGGCGTCACCCAATGGGTGAGCGGCCAATGGCTGTGGTACGACATTGATCCCGGCGTGACTGCACAGTATTACCGCATGAGAGAAACCTCTGGCGGCACATTGAACGTCGCTGAGTTCTACGTCGGCAACAATTCGACCGAAGTCACAATGAGTCGGTTGAACCGAGACGACTATACTAACCTACCAAACAAAAACTTTACTGCAAACCAACCGTTTCAGTTTTGGGTAAACCGTACCATTCCGCAAACCACCATCACGCTGTGGCCAACCCCAAGCGATCCCTTCGTTCAAATGACCGTTTGGTACTCGTCGCAAGTGGAAGACGTAGGTGCATTGAGCGGACAACTGGCTGTGCCAGATCGATGGCTCATGGCCATTCAAAATATGCTGGCTCACCAGATGAGCCAGACTTTGCCTGCCATTCAACTGCAACGCATCCAATATTTGGAAGGTCAAGCTGAAAAGTATTTCCAAATGGCAGAGCAGGAAGAACGCGACAAATCTCCGATATATTTTGCACCTAATATCGCTCCATATACACGCTAATGATTGGATATAATATGACCTCCAATCATTACCGTGTACAAGATATGAATTATCAGAAAATTTATGAAAATTTGATTGCCAAGTGCCAAGCACGTCAGACAATTGAAGGATACAAAGAGCGTCATCACATCACTCCGAAATCGTTGGGTGGGTCAAACAACTCTTCAAATCTTGTTGATTTAACGGCCAGAGAGCATTTTGTTGCTCACTTTCTTTTGGCAAAAATCCATGGTGGAACTCAATGGTTGTCCATTAAACGTATGCGCGGAAACGATGATTTTTACATCAACTCTAGGCTGTACGAGGTGGCGCGTCGAGAAGTTGCAAAGGAAACCAGTAAACGATTTAAGGGCGTTGCAAAGGCCGAAGAACAACGCGCAAAAATGTCTGCTTCGGCTCGGAAATATCACGGAACCGATTTCAAACCCGTAAAAATTAAGCGAGGCGAAGAAGGATACGTCAGCCCCATTAAAGGCGTCCCAAGACCAACTCCATGGAGAATTGGGGTAACCCCAGCCAACAAAGGTGTACCTGCCTCTGATGATGCAAGGGCCAAAATGTCTGCCGCTGGCAAAGGCAGAAAACAGACGCCTGAGCAAATTGCAAAACGTGTTGCGGCTCGTCGCGCCACGCTTGCAGCGCAAGGAAAGGTTGTTTAATGCCGAGATTTCTTAATACCGAAGGCAATGCAGTCATCGCAATTTTTATTTGCGATCGCTGCAAAATGAAACGACCGATCATTGAGCAGATGCCTGACCCCAACTTTCCGGGGTTGCGCGTTTGCCAGCAGGGCTGTGCCGACGAAAAAGACCCATATCGCTTGCCTGCACGCAAGACCGAGCGCATCAACTTGGCCTACCCACGGCCTGACGTCAGCGTGGCGGTTGACCCAAGCGACATCACGACTGGGGGCGATAATGATTACATCATCAGCACCGAGCAAAACACCAACGATCCCGACAACGATGGCAACATTGACGTGATCCAACTGCAACCGTGATATGGCACAAGTAAAAATCACCGATTTACCCAATGCTCTTGCCCTCACGGGTTCTGAAGCAGTGCCGATTGTCCAAAACGGCGTCACCGTGCAAACAAGCACGGCGTCAATTGCATCCGTCCCAAATCAGCAATACACCTTTTTGACGGCCACGCAACAATCAGGCTTGGCAAACTCGCGCTATTTGGCCGTGGGCAGTGGTTTGTCAATCACCGACAACGGTGCGCAAAACACTTTGTCTATCTCGTTGACGGGTTCAGTGCCAAGTCTGAACACTGTGGGCAATGGATTGATGGCAAAAACGGCCACAAACACGCTCACAGCGCGTCAAATCACTGTTGGCAATGGGTTGGCAGTCACCAATGGCGATGGCGTCGCTGCGAACCCGCAAATCAATCTTGGCTCATACCTCACCAGCTTTCAATCAACGTCCAGCTCAACTGGCTTGCTCGGCGTAAGCGGCGGTTCGTTTACGTCAAGAGCAATTGCTGGCACAAGCGGCAACATTGGCGTGACCAATGGAGATGCTTCCACAGGCAATCCAACCATCAACTTAATTGCCACTGGCACATCAACAGGCACCTTTGGCTCGACAACTGCAATTCCAGTCGTCACGGTTGACGCCTATGGCCGCATCACGTCCATCAGCACCGCATCTGCCATCGCTGGCGGCACGGTGACTGAAATTGACACTGGAACTGGCCTCACAGGTGGGCCGATCACATTGTCTGGCACTATTTCTCTGGCAAACACAGCCGTGACCGCTGGGACGTATGGCTCGGCCACCCAAGTCGGCATTTTCACGGTCAACGCCCAAGGCCAACTGACTGCGGCCAGCAA
>Ga0007809_10000324_pt1 | contig 19650 bp, 20 predicted proteins | sample CryBogCBE02Aug07_FD_60383 | JGI IMG/M metagenome (GOLD analysis project Ga0007809, IMG submission 60383) | Freshwater microbial communities from Crystal Bog, Wisconsin, USA - CBE02Aug07 | ecosystem: Environmental > Aquatic > Freshwater > Lake | place: Crystal Bog, Wisconsin, USA | collected...
GGTACAGTTGTTTCTGCGTGTATAGCTTGTTCAGCAGGTGTGCTTGTCGGTACGGCAGGTTCGGCAGGTTTTTCACCTACGGCAGGTTTTTCGTTCAGCACAGGGTTACCTGAGGAGTCAACAGGGTTTGTGTTTGCTTTTAGAAAGTCTGCAAGCTCAACCACATTGGTAGGCTTAACACCTGCTGATGGAGTATTAACCCCAGGAATATTAGTACCCGCTCTTTGATAAGCAGGTATGTTGTAATTAGGAGTATTGGGTGCAGCAGGAGCGGCAGGAGGTGCTACAGGCGCAGAAGCTACTGGAGGTGCTCCAGGAGGCATTTGTGCAGGCGAAGCAGGTGCAGCAGAAACGGCGGGTGCGGCAGGCGCAGCAGGGGGAGCTACTGGCTCTGGCTTGCCACCAAATATTTTTGGCAACAAATGTTTAGCAGCTAAAGCTCCACCAACACCTAAACCAATACCTGCAAGACCAGTAGTTACTGGGTTTTCTCTAGCAGTTTCAATACCTTCTTTTACGAAAGTTGGGAGTTTACTTAAAGTAGGGTTAGCATCAAAACCTGTAACACGAGGTTTTTCTTTTTCTTGAGCAGCTTCTCTTTCGTATATAGAAAACTCTTTTTCAGCTTCTTCTTTGCTAAACCCGTCTGCTAATAAACTATCAATAAATTTTTGCTTATTCATATATTACCTTTGATTAGCAGCCGCTCTAGCTCTTTTCAAAGCTTCATCTCTGTGTTTTCTCTTGGCTTCTTCGTCTTGCTCTGACTTGTGCTCAGTCCTTTGCTTTTCTATTGGGCTTTCTTTTGATGTAGAAGAGTTAACGCCGCTTACATTAGAAACAGACGGAGATTCATTTCTTGTTTCAAACGGTGTTGCATTATTAGTATTTTTTGCAGAGACATATGGAGAATTCAATTCTGCATTTTTCTTTGTTTCGTACTTATCAACCAAAGCTCGGTATTGTGGAGTATCAATGAATGCACTTTGCATTTGCAATGGTGAAGGCATGGCAAGTGGGTTTTCATTTCTTAGCCTTGTTAATTCACTCTCTCTAAAATCTTTATAAAGCTTAGTTACCTCAGTATTAAATTGTCCTTGCATTGCCTGAATGATTGGGCGAGACATTTCATCACCTGTATTGTTTGCAAGAGTTTCTCTTATAAACAAAGGTGTTTGTATTCCTTGCTTTTTAAATTCATCATGTTCTTTATCAAGTTGCTTTTGTGCATCTAATAATACTTGCAACTGTTTGTATGCAGTTGGACCAAGATTACCCAATTGATACTCTTTAAGCAAAGCCTCTTGATTTGTCTGATAGCTTTTGTCGATTTGCTCAGAGTTGCTAAAGTTGCCCATAGAGCTTTTTAGTTCACTCCAAGATTTGCTTTGACCAGATGAGTCAACAAGCTTACCATCGTCAGAAACGTGGAAAGGAGATCCTCTTGTACCTAAAGCAAGATTAGCCGCTTTAATATCCTCTTTGCCAACTCTACCTTCTTGGCTATTAGAAGCTTGATTTAACGCTTGCAAACCACTACTAACACTTCTGTTGTTAGAAATGGTTCCGCTAATCATTCTCATGGCATTAAGCTTTTGCTCTGGAGACATTTCGCCAGAATTCTTAATTCCTCTAAATCCTTCTTCTAAAGTTTTCCAAGTAGGATCTTGTTTTGTTGTAAAAACATTAGTTCCGTAAACACCTTTACTCTCATCAAAAAGTTGTTGATTGTTACGTTCAATGTTATTGCTTTTAGCTTTATACGAAAGAGAGTTTTCTAATGTTGATGAACCACCATTTTTTAAATATGTTTCTTTTGGAACAAAGTTACCGCTTGCATCTTTAATGTAGTACTGACCAAGATCATTGGTGTATTTGCTTAAGGCATTTCCAGCCATATCGTATTCAGTAGTCAATTTATATGGACCACCTAAAACGCTTTGTGCTGCTTTTTCTTTTTGACCCATGATCATGTACATCAACGCATCACCCCATTTTGGGTTTTCATGTATTGATTCATAACCATGCAAAGTAGCCTTCTTGGGATCAGAAAGCTTTTGATAATTGTCAGCAAGTATTTTTCTACCTTCAGGAGTGTTTACATCAACACCGCCAACAACTTGATTAAATTGTTCTTTTCTTGCTTTTACTTTATCTACGTTTTCTTTAACTATATCTCCAACAGGAGTTCCTTTTGTCTCTTCAGCAATAGCTTCCAAAGGACCAGTATCTCTGTGAGCGTGAACTACTGCCTTTTCATATCTTCCATTCAACGATTTATCTTCAGGAGCTGCTTGAGGTATAGGAGCCTCCAAAACGGCAGAAGCCTGACCCCCAGGAATAGCAGGAGCTACTGGAGAAATTGAAGGTGGAGCAATTGGATTTGAAGATATAGTCATATTATTTAACCTGCACCTGAATCAGAGCTTAACAATTTCTTTAATGGCGCACCTATTCCACCAGAAGAATATTGACTTGTAGGAGGAACAACTGGACCCATACCTGGTACACCACTTGCCACAGCAACTGCACTTCCACCAGGGCTCATATAATTATTTTGACTTGTTTTTGATACACCAAAATCAGATGTACTATTGTGATGGCTAGGACGTTCGTAACCACCTGGCATATTTTTAGTATTCAGTCCCATATCAGTCATTGTGTTTGTCAAAGCTGGACTACCCAAATCATTTAAGTAATCAGTAAGACCAGACTCTTGCAATCCATAGCCGATCAATCCTGCTAAAGCACCGCTTGTTGCTTCTTTGGGAATTAAAGGGTCGTACTGCTGATAATTAGATGATGGGTTAGGCATGAAGTTCATTTTTCATTTCCTCCATTTGTTTTGACAACTCATCAATTTGTACTTGTTGTTGTTTGATAGCGTTAACCAATACTGCTGTTAATCTTGGGTAATCTATTCCTAGATAACCGTCAATCTTATGTACTGCCTCAGGAATTAATTCTTGCACATCTTGGGCAATAAAACCTATTTCCTTTTGAGTGCCATGCTTTTGCGTATCTTTCCAAAGCCAAGATACAGGAATAAGTTTCTTAACTTCAGATAAACCGTAATCCATAACATGAACAAATCTTTTCAAGCGTATATCGCTAATATTGATACCTGAAGATTTGCCATGACCTGTAGAAGTAGATCCTTGAGTTCCTGCGTAATTAGGAGTAGTTGCGTTTCCAGGCACACCAAATATGGTAGAGGCATATGCGTTAAACAAATCTGTTGGGGACTGAGCGTAATTAATAGTACCCGCATAAGTACTAGGAGCTGCACTAAGGTTTTGAGTGCCAAGTTGTGCAAGAGAATTAGCCGCAGACTGTCTACCTGCCGTAATGCCTGACTCAACATTGGCTGCCGTAGAGCCAAACATCTGTTGCTGAAGGGCTTGGGTAGCCTGGTTAGCTAATGCGTTTCTAGCACTTCCTGCTTCGCCTGCACCTGCAAACCCTGCATTAGATCCTACGTTAGCTTGTTGAGCTTGGAACTCCGCAGGAGCCAAAGCTCCCATAACCTGTTGTTGCTCATACTGAGGGCTAAATAAGCTTTGTAAGCCCTGCATACCCGCATTAAGAGCACTTGTACCTGTGTTGTACTGTGTCTGACCAACAGCATTTGCTGCTTGTGTAGCGTTTGTTGCGGCCGAATTTAAATTCGGTGTCTCTTGGTTATAGACGTTAGTAGCACCACCTACTGTATTTAAATAAGTAGGTATTAAGTTCGCTAATGCCGCATTTTGTAAATTTAGTGTTTCAGTCTGTTGCGGCGTTATGCTTGGTGTTGTTGACTGATTACCTGAGGACTTACCTGATCCCATACATTACTCCTAATGTTTACCCAAAGGTTGTTGAGTGCTCGATTTACCACCAGTATTCATGTATTGGTTAGGTTGTCCCATTATAGGTTGACCTGACCCAACCGTGTTTTGATAGTTACCCCCTTTGCCGCTCATCATCTGGTTAGGCATTTGTCCGTCTTGCCCATAATTGTTCTGCTGAACACTCATTGGTTTGACAGTATTATCTGAATTAGAAGTCGTTACATAGGGTGTGCCAACAGTACTTGGGTAACCATTATTGAAGTTTGCCCCATAGATTGGAGGAGCTGTCGGACCTGCAAAATTCCCGTAGGTATTCTGTGTTGTAGCCTGAGGCATATTAAAAATAGGCGTACCAGAAGTTGTAGAAGTTTTGCCTTTTCCCGTAGCCCCAGGAGCAGCTTGTTGAGTTAACTGACTTCCATTACCAGGAAATAATCCACCCGCATGGTTGCCTGTAACATCGTTATAAATTTGCGTAGGAGCTTGTACAACGTCCTTTACTACATTGCCAAGCCCATTTGTTACTGATTGAACTGCGTGACCCATGAATTACTCCTAGTTAACCTTTTATGCATTTACAGAATACCAATAACTTGTCATAGTTGCGGACTGATTAAAAGTTGCAGTTGGTATTGGATTAGACCCAGAATATTGAACTCCACTACTATTGTAAAACTGACCTGATCCCTCTATTTGCAATCTATATGTATCAACAGGTAAAGTTATAGATTCCATATAACTTATTGGCTGACTACAGGAATATCTATAAACAAAAATAGGTGATCCAACATAAGTAAAGCCTAAATTATTCCATGTCCATTGCAAATTGTAATAAGCTCCTCCTGGTATAACATTTACATTAGATGAATTTAATAATTGAATATTTACATTCATTGCTCCAGATTGAGGGGCAGTAAAAGAAGTGCTTTGTTGAAATGACATTTGAATATAACCATTTGTCCCAACTATTATTGTTGATGTTTGAGTTAATGCAAAAGTTAATATAGTATGAAAAGATCCGTCATTTACACCCAAATTAACAGAACTTACATTGTTGTAATTAGATGCAATAAATCCATTTAAATAAACTCCTGATCCATCATCAACAATATTTTGTGAAGGATTTCCTAAAGCAAACGTACCATTGGGATTAATTAATGCTCCTGCACCTGAGCTGATTGTGTGATTTGTGTAATCAATAACTGGAGGAGTTGTACCTGCATTAATCGTAGAAGAGTTAACTGTTACTGCATTTAAAGTACCCGCAGTAATAGTTCCTAGATTTGCATTTATTGCACTTAGGTTGCCTACTTTTAAGGTTGATAAATAGGGAGCCGCCCAAAGTGTTAAATTGGTTGTTGGGTTATATATGCCGTCTATTTGGTAAACATTTTGACCCGCAGTATAAGAAGGAGGATTGGCTACCCAATGCTCAGATCCACCCCATTCATTGTCTGGAGGAAAAGTCGCATTACCAGTGCTTGTATATGTTGTTGGAAATCCACCAAGACTTGTTGAAGTTACTGCATAAGCACTTCTTCCTACAAGATTTGTAGCAGTAGATACAACCGATAAATCAATAGGTGTGGCAGTTGCAGGAGTTTGATAATTAATAGTAGGTGCTGATGTAGCAACAACTAGATTAATTTGCAATCCACCAAAAGTCTGATACCAAAGCAGGTTACCGCCAGAGAAAGTACCATTGATCTGATACCAAACATAATCAGCAGGATTGGTCAAATATGTCGATGAATTGGTATTTCTCAACCCATAGAATCTATTTGTGGCTAAAGGGCTAGAAGAAAAGTTAACTGATCCAGACCCGTTGTCCGCATATGCAACATCCAAATACCTGTACAAATAAGCCGTAGTCTGACCGCTTGGACCAGTAGCTGTTGTAGTGGTAGAGTTAACTATTCCTGTTGTAAAGTTTGGGTTTACATTTGTATTTAGGTTTGCCAGGATATAGTTAATAGCTCCTGCTAATTGACCAGAAGAGGCATCTGGAGTTACAAAATAAGACATTAGAACGCATCCTCAACAATGGTTGATAGGAAGGTCATAGCCGTTAGGTTCCAAGTGTTTGTCGCATCATTGGAGCCAATCTTTAAAGCTACGGTTCTGACATCGTTTTGAGTGGTTGTTACCCAAGGATTGTCCGTTACGATCTGCACATAGGTAGGATCGCCAAATACTGGGGTTTGAGCTGTTGAATTAGCACCACCCAAGGTGATCGTAATGTATGGACTATTTTGCGGCGTAGTGGTTGAAATTTCGGGGAAAAGTCTATGTACATACAGTCTATGAGGATAAGTTATAGGGTTACCTTGGTCATCCAGTAAAGTAAGGTTATCTCGCTCAAATAGGGCGTTTATAGCGTTTCCTGAGAAAGATGTGCCTTGACCTGTCTGGACTAATTGCAAGCCTCCTGCGCCTGTATTGGGGGCGTATACAACGCATCTAGAGGCTAGATTAAAGGTGCTGCCGTTGTACACAGGAGCTTCTACCGCCATAGCACTATTGTTAATAGTTTTAGGTGCGTTCCAAACTTTTAGATCGTATCTGTAAGACAGCATCTGATCGCAATACCCTGAGGAGCTTAAGCTTGGGTAGTAAATCTCAACCTGATTCTTTTTGGTGTTGTTAACCAGGTGAACGTGCTGAATGTAATTGGGGTTTAGATTACTGTAAAAGTAATTCTTAAGCTTTTGGTTAGCCAAGGAAACAAACCCTGTGCCGTCAAATGCCCAAATATCCCTGGCATCAAGCCCGTAAACAATATCATCCCCGTTATCCCAACAATTCTGATTTAGTAAACCTCTACCCTTTTTAAACAAAGAAATAGCAAAGGTAGGGGCGTTATAGCTTTGGTAGGCAATAGGAGCAAAGATAACTGTATCCCAGTAACTACAGACGTAGAAGTTAGCTCCCAGGTTAAATCCATCAATTAAAGGTCCACGCACGGGCACTTCTAATTCGTTGGCGGTATTGGTCAGGGTTGGAGCCCAAGTAGCAGGAACACCTGTATTGGCAAATGACTGCGACCATCTTACGGTTGTAGGATAGTTCTTAGTTGTGGTGACAGTATTCTTTGTAAGGTTTCCTGCGACCAGGATGTTACCGATATTTGGGGAGGAATACTCCCTTACAAAGGCAGCTTGTACAGAAGTAATGCCTAATGTACTTTCGTAGTTCCAAACATAAGTATTTGGGCTTTGATCTGAATAAGAGTTGTCATACAGACGGATTTGGGTGTCTGAAGGCAGCAAATACATGGGAGGGTTGATACTATCGTTGATGATAAATACCTGCCCAATCCAAGATCCAGTAATTGCGGGGTTTGAGGCATACCCAGTACCCACAAAAGGTGTTGGAGGGGTTATCGTGCTGATTCCTGCATTATCAACCTTGTACCAAATACCCGCAGATGTCGCAACAATAAACACCCAGTTATTGTTGTATCTAAAACCACCTTCAATAAAGATAATATTCCCAGTAATTGCAGATAAGATGGATATTTCACCATCCACCTTTTTTAACCCTCTTACGTCTGCTTCTACGTTATATCCTGCGTTGTATTCGTTTGGAGCAAGGGCATTACTTGGAACGTCAGGCGTAAAGCTGAAATTCGCAAATGGCACTCTTAGTGGGGTATAACCTTCAGCCATTATGCGCCTTTAGTGTGTTTCTACAGACTCAGGAGCAGGAGGAGTTTGCTGAGATGCAACTTCTTTCTGTACTGCTTCTATAACTTGAAATACTTCTTGATAGGGCTTTGTACCCAAATACCCCATAATCATATTTAAAGTCTGTACTGATAACTTGATCTGGTCCATGTCTAATTCCTTAAGTTGTTTGGTTAAGTTCAATGTATCGCAGCAATACCACGACCACAGAAATTATACAACCCACTATCATTTGATGGATAGGAGTTAGGGATAGCTCCATGACGAAGCCCTGCAATACTGAGAGTATGGCAATAACCAAGGCCCACTGCACCTGCTTTGATTTTAGGGTTGTGATGAGTGTGTTCATGCGCCTACCTTAGCTTTAAGTGTTTCTATTTCTGTTGCTTGGGCTGTGACTAGGGTGTTCAATGCTTGAATAGAAGCAATACACAAAGGAATAAGTTCTGTATAACGAACAGATAGATATTTTGTTTCATCGGTTTGCGAGAAAGAAACTAAATCTACAGCTTCTGGAACTACGGTTTCAACAGTAGTTGCATCAACACCAACGCAAGGTCTATTTGTTGAATCAGATTTCCAAGTAAATTTAATTGGTTTAATTTCAGAAATATCAGATAAAGGATTTGTATAAGTTCCTGTAATATTTTTAAGTTTAGGGTCAGAATATGCAGACCAAGCAGTAGCTGATTGGGTTGCTAATTGAACTCCTGAAGAACCGGCAGAATTTTGAATTACTAAATTATTTACGCTTCCAGTTGTATTATTAAACATTGCCCACTCTTGAGTAGATCCATAGGTAAATGATAATACTTGGAGTGTTGAGCTATTAGTTATATTTAAAGATGTTCCAGTAACTCTTGCAGATCCTATAAGATTTCCAGTACCATCAAAATAACCTTTTACATTTCCTGCGCCATCTGAAAAAACAACATAGTTACTACCAGTTGCAGATATAGGTCCAGATGAACCAGAATACCCTCCGATGACTACGTTATTAGAACCACTTGATATTGAATATCCTGCTCCTGGTCCAATAGCGGTATTAGATGATCCCGTTGTAGAGTTTAAAGCACCGTCACCAATTGCAATATTTGAATTACCAGTTGTGTTTGTTGCTAATGCTTGACCAATGGCAATATTGTCAGAACCAGAAGTTACTGCCTTACCTGCTTGATAACCTACAAACGTATTGGGTGTACCAGTGGGAACAGCTAAACCCGCCTGATAACCAAGGGCAGTTGTATATGGCGAAGTGGCACTAGCAGTACCTGTAAACGCAGTATTTTGTACTGTTGAATCTGCAAATGTTATTTGAGGGGAACTACCCCCGACTACTACAGTCATATTATTCCCCTATAGGTCTTTGTGCCAAAAGTTGTTCTTCAGTTGGTTTAGCTAATGTTGGGTGTTCCCATTTAGCAATGTAATCGCCTTTACCATCTGAATCGTTTTGTAATGTGATTACTGACAAAAAATCTTGTTGTGTAAGACTAGGATATAAAGCAATTATTTTTTCGTATAAAGTCATTATGCTGACCTCACTAAAACGCCAGTAAACCACGTTGCATAAATAGCACCACCACTAAAACTTGGAGATGTACCATTAATTTGACCATAAATTTCAATGTAATCAGTTGTTCCATTGCAATAGACTAAAACTGATCCACTTTGCTGATAAATAATTGAACCATTAGAATCTTGTAATCTTGCGTATGCAGAACCATTTTTATATACGCTTAAAAATGCCCTTGTTTGTGAAATTGTGGCACTATTATCCATTGAAGCTGAAATTTGATAGTAACCAGCTACAGTAGGTGTAAAACGATAATTTGTTGTATTGTCATAACAATTATTAGTATCAAATGTTTTTACATTAAATGCTATTTTTGTTGCAGTACTAGCAGATATAGATTGAGTACCACTTAAATAAGCACTAAAAGCAGGGCCTTGTAAATTAGGAGCTTTTAATGTATTTGCAAATGTTGCTACCTGACTATTATCTATAGTCAATGCTGTAGTCGCTGTTCCTCCGCTCGTGGTCGTGCGAAGCTGTAAGGTTCCATCACTCCCGGCTGATTGCGTAATTCCAGTAACTCCAGAACTAACACCATTGTCTGCGGTTATAAGATTTGATGACATTTGTTATCCTTATGCTATGTTAGCGGCTTTTAGACGAGCACGGAGGGATTTAACTTCTGCTACCAAGTTTGCAATAACAGGACTAGCTGAAGATTCTATTGATTGATATTTTGGATTTCCATTTTCATCAATTGCATTTGGTTCCCCACTTACAGCGGATGGGACAACTTGTTGAAATTCATCAGCAATAAATCCTTGATCTGCAACATTTGCATTTGTCCAAGTAAAGTTTCTTGGTTGTAAAGCATCAATAAATGATCCGCTATTTGTAATATCAGTTATATTTGATTTGAGCCTTCTGTCTGAAGTTGTTAAATACGCAACCGCATTAGTCGAGCCAACTCTTTGTATTTGCCCAACTACAGTACCGTTTGCTGATGCTATAAAATAATCTGTTCCAGAAGCTCCTGCACTATCATTAGAGACAAATCCATTATATGAAGTACCGTTAAATTGAGCTTCAATCCAAGGTACAAGACCAGAAGTTGGACTACTTGTTCCAACCAATAATTGACCAACATTGGTTAGTGTCATTGCTGCTGTAAGAGATGCTGTATTACCCGCAGTTCCAGATCCCGCTATTTGCCAATAATGAACGCCCCCAGCTTGTTGATATATTGATGCGGCTGAACCAGTATTGGCATATTTGTATGAGCTACTAGCATAATACAAATTGGAAAGCATAACCATATTGCTTGCGCCAATGCCCCAAACTGCATTACCAACAGTTCCAACTTCTATTGCTTTTCCTATACTCCAAGCACTAGGAGTTACTCCAATTCCTACGTTTTGACTTGTATCTATTGTTACCGCAGTAGTCGTACCATTAGTTTGAAGTTGCAGTACGCCAGATGTATCCGCTTTATATACAAGAGCGGTGGTGGCGGTGAGACCAGCGGAAATCGTTGAAGCCATATTATTTCCTTATAGTACGACCATTCTTTGGCCTGTGCTGATTGTGAGAGATGCGCCACTTGCTACGTTATATGGACCAACCATGATTGCATTTGATCCAGTAGGTACTGTTGCAGAGTTTGCTATTGTTGTAGACATCATTAGTAAACCATTAGATGCAAGTACTTCAGGAGCTTGAAGTTGTCCAGTACTAGGTGTATACAGATAGTTTGCATTACTTGTATATACAGTTAGAGCGGTTCCAGATGTTGAACTTGCAAATAAAGGGTATCTTACTGATGCAGTACTTGTATCGTTAGATATTGCAGCACCACCAACAGATGCCCATGAAGTACCGTTGTAACCTTCAAACTGAGAAGTTGTAGTGTTAAAACGCAACATACCCTGAACACCAGTTGGCTCTTGGGCAGTTGTACCCGCAGGTAAGGTTATTGCCCCAGTAGAGCTAAAAGTTGTATTGTTGGTTACCGTTCCTAAAGATACCCCAGTTATTGAGCCACCAGTAATAGATACAGAACTAAAAGTACCTGCATTAGCTGATTTAGAAGCTATAACCTGTACAGTTCCACCGTTATCTTTATAAAAAAGTTTACCGTCAGTAATGTTAATAGCTAATTCAGAGCCATTGGTGTCGTTCGTTAAATTACCTGCAGATGGAGTATTAGTAGCCGTTGAGCTACTGTATATTTGAACTTTTGAATATGCCGTTTGTGCCATAGTTAACCTCTAAAAAGAGCCTCCACCAATTGTCGCACCATTCAGCGTTCCACCTGTAATTGCTACTGCGTTGGCATTTTGAAAAGCCATTGTTCCAAAGGTTGCAGTATCAGGAATCGTCATTAATCCAGGTATAGACCAAACAATGGGCGTAGTGCTTGTGGATGAAACAACTCCTATTGACACCCAAACCTCAGCAAGAGGCATAGGAGGAGGAGTTGCTAACCAACCAGTAGGAGGCGTTCCAGTATTTGTACTGAAATTCCATGATCCACCAGTAGGCGTAGCAGGTTGCGTTGCGCTTGGATAAAAGATAAACCATTGGAAGTAAGTACCTCCAAAAGTTACCGCATTTCCGTACAAGCCATCGGATTCACCCGTGCCTGTATAAAAGCCTGTCATCATCATTAGAAGGTTCCTCCACCAATAGAAACCCCGTTAATATTGCTTACCGTTGAGCCAAGGGCGTATGCCGTAGCTCCAAAAGTTATAGAGCTATTGACTAACTGGGTGTTAGCTATCGAACTTAAAGTACCACCTAAAGTAAGTGATCCGCTAGAAGTTACAGTTCCTGTCAGAGTAATACCGTTAACCGTTCCTGTACCAGATACGCTTGTAACCGTTCCAGAAGGGGTTGTTACGCTTCCACCAAGACTTATAGGAGTTCCATTGATAGTAATAGAACTATTGGCTAACTGACCATTTGTTATTGTTCCTGATAGTGCAGTCGTAGGTATCGTAGTGCTTGCAGTCATCGCACTTATGCCGTTACCGTATACATATCCTGTCAAGGTTGCCGCACCTGTACCACCATTAGGAACCGATACTTGACCAACAAGGGTAGAAGTAGATACTGCTAAAGGAGTAGTTTGTTTGACGTAAATAGATCCGCTTGGAGTATTTGCGTAAGCAACAACACCAATTTGAACAGGATAACCAGTTGGAGGAACAGTATTTTGTATTTGACCCGCAGAATAGGGGCTTAGATACAAAACATCGCCAACAGTAAAAGTTCCTGTATTTACAGGGGTAAGCAATCCTGCGGTAGTTACATAACCAACTGCACCTGATGCAATAGATTGGGTTGTAAGACCTATGACCGCAGATGTTGATAAAGAGTTTGCTTGTGCAGGAGCTACAAGAGGATAAATTGCACCGCTTGAAGTAGATGTTACATAAACTGCAATACCTGCCGCTATGGTAGATCCTGTACCGTTTTTTACTTTAACTTGAGTTTCTTGACCAATTGTTATTACATTACCGCTGACATCATTAAAGTAACTTAAAGCCTTCTGAGTACTGTCATACCACATTAATCCTTCTGTATAAGAAGGTTGTGCAATAGGCGTGTAAGCGGTATATGTATCAAATGTAGGTGCAGTACTTAAAACTACTTTATTTGACCCAGTAACTGAATAGCTTGTACCCCATGCGCTACCTGTAGAGTTAGGTATTCCTGCGCCTGGGTAAACCATTGGAGCCGTATTGGCAATAGTTACCGCAGCACTACCGTTATAACTTGTACCGCTAAGACCCGTACCAATTGTTAAAGCATTGAGATTTGATCCTAATGCAACACCAGATATAGTTGAATTGATTAACTGTGAATTTCCAATTCCGCCCAATGTTCCACCAAGCGTTAGTGAACCACTAGATGTTACTGTTCCAGTCAATGTTATGCCATTGACAGTACCTGTGCCTGATACGCTAGTTACAGAGCCAGACCCTTTGTTATTAAAGGTAGTCCAATCTGTAGAACTCAAATAACCATTGGTAGAGCCAGAAGCTTGCGTAATGCTGATTGCAGGGGTATTACCACCGCTAGAAACAATTGGTGCAGTTCCTGATACCGATGTAACAGTTCCAACGCTTGTAGAGCCTCCTAGGCTTATTGGCGTACCGTTAATAGTTATTGAACTATTGGTTAAAGAGCTATTTGGGATTGCAGTAACTTTTGATCCTGCAAGACTTGTAATCCATGCAGGGTTTGAATAGCTACCAGTTGTATATACGCCATTGGTAACAGTACCTGCATTGCCTGTGACATTAATGCCCCAAGTGCCAGAAGCTCCTGTACCCGTGTAAGTAGGAGCTCCAACATCTGTGTTTGTCAGTACAACTGCACCTGTATACCCGTTAACCGAAGTTACCAGGTCAGAGTTATCAATCTTTTCCCAAGACGTACCGTTAAAGATTACCCAGTCGTTTGGTTGCCAATCCGTAATGCCGTTAAGGTTTGTTGTACCGCCTACGCTAACAATGTAGTAATACCCATTAGTTCCAACAGAAGAAGTAAGGGTAGGCGTATTGGTGTTTGCGTTCCAAGTTCCTTGATAAGACAAAACACCTGTAATAGTTGCCCAAGTTGTATCGTAATCAGCATTGCTATTTTTGATTAACGCCTGAGAAGTTGTACCACCTGCCGCAACACCCGCACCTTTTGGTATTCCAAAGTTAAATACTGCCGCATTGGAAGTGCCTGTATTCGTTACAGTAGCCGAAGTACCAGGAGCTGTAGTCGTTGTTGTGCCAACTGCAATTGTTGCCGCATTACCTGGTATACCTTGAGGTATTCCAAAGTTAAAGGTTGCCGCACTAGAAGATCCACTATTGCTAACAGTAGCAGGGGAGCCAGATGCCAGGGTTGTCGTAGTGCCAACAGCTATCGTAGCCGCCGCACCTGTAGCTCCCGTAGGACCTGTAGGACCAGTTGGACCCGTAGCTCCTGTAGCACCCTGGATACCCTGAGGAATACCAAAGTTAAGTACAGCGTTATAGGCAGTACCAGAGTTGTTTACAGTTGCAGGGCTTCCTGCCGACAAAGTGGTTGTTGTACCCACCGCAACTTGACCTGCTGTACCCTGCTCAAACCACAAAGCAGGTGCTGACCAAGTATAAGAAGTCGTAATAGAATTAACAAACGCAATAGACACCCATACAAGCCCTGTAGGGTTGCTAGGAGGCGTGTTTGACCATCCTGTAGGAGGTGTGCCTGTACTTGTCGTAAAAGACCATGTACCGCCCGTAGGAGTCGTTGGCTGAGTGTTGGATTGTTGAAAGATGAACCATTCAAAAAAGGTTCCACCATAGAATGACCCAGAACCATATAGACCGTCTGTATCAGAGGTAACTGGTACTGCCGTTGCGGTTGATCCGTATAAGCCACCTGTTGCCATATATTACTTAAAGCTGTAGCGATAGTTGCGGGGCTGAAACTCAGAAGATAAATGCCTATCTCCACCGCTCCAGAGGTCTTTCATTGCCTGATCTTCAATCAATCCGTATGCCGCATCAAATCTAGCATTCCATTTTTCAGCTTCAGCTACATTCTTTTTCTTATCATAGTAAACCGACAATACTTTGTACATATACCCTTCAGGAAATGTAGCCAAGATTGCGTTACTTTGCACAATAGGAATTAAAGAATCTCCTGTTGGACCAAGAAGGAACGGGAATGTTTTAACGTAGTACGCTAAGATTGTTGTTGCGTTACCAGGGTTAGGCGTAAACAGATAGTTATTACCAACTTCAGAGAAGTTAGCCCTAATAACCCTTGGCACACCAAAAGGCTTGACATAGAGCTGATCAATCATCGATAGACGAATAATCTCTCGATCACCAACCCTGTCGTAAATAATCCAAGGTCCAAACCCTGCATTCAGCGTACCTGGTGGCACTTGTGAGCTAGGCGTTTGTTGAAAAAAGATAATAGGCCAATTCATATCCGCAGGGATAGGAGCTTGACCATTAGTATTGGTAACCACGCACGAAGGGCTTACTGGATCGTAAGGATTGCTTCTCAGCGCAGGGAGGTAAATCGTTCTGAAGGATAACTCTGCAAACTGGATACTGAACTGAATATCCATTGTTGACTGAGTTGGTAGCTTTAGAATAGGCGTTGGAAACGAAGAAAATGACCAGATTAAATCTGGGTCAGATACAGTAATTGAAGAGCTGTTGATTGCGGTAACCAGGGTAAAAGGACCCATTTGAGTTGGAGAAATAAAGTCTCCAACAAACACCACAGAACTAGCATCAGATGCGGTGGTAATTACACCGCTTAAAGCGTTATAAGCAGTAGCGTTTATGCTTACTGAAGATGGAATCGCTCCAACCCATTGAGCCACTCTTGTCACCAGATTGTTGGCAGATTGGATAAAAAGCGACATATAACATCCTCATCGAGTCGGTATGATTGGATTGTACGGTAACGGTATTTTTCCGCTTGGATGACAAACAAAATCAGAATAATATTCGTTAACTATTGCGTAAAACAGAATCTTGTCTGCTAAATCGTGCTTAATTAACTCCCAGGGGCGGTTGTTAAACCACTTAGAACTTATCTCATGGGCAAAGCATTTTGGCAAATCCATTGCATGAAATGTTCCTGCAAAAAAAGGATTGTCAGTTCCATGAATCTTATAGAACTCTCTTCTTTCTTTGCAATGTTGTCTGATGGCTTCTACGTTGTGTTGCGTATACTGAACATAACGCCTACCATCTTCAGCACCAATTTTGTAGTCGATACGGTCTGTCTTGAATGTTTGACTCCAAGTGCCAGATTTAACTTCGTTGAACATCTGGTTATTTCGGGATAACACACCCTCAATACCCGCTTCCAAATTACCCTTTGTATAGTAATCTTCGTTAATCTTGGCTTCTTCGTTGTCTAAATTCAATTCCATATCTTCTCCAAAAAAAGGAGAGAACCCCGAAGGACTCTCTCCATTTCCTCAACTAAATTAAGCGAGGTAACGCTGAACTTGGCTAGAAGCTCTAGGTGTTGTTGTTGGTGTGCCAGTAGTGATAGCGGCAAGAACTGCTACACCTGCTGGGTTACGAACAATCAATGTACCTTCCATGATGTACTGATCCAAGGAAGCATCTGCATTTGAGAATACTTCGTTGTTTGGACCAAGCTCACGGAGTGAACCCCATTGAACAACATCAGGATTCAAGAACAGAATCGCATTGTTGTTAGAACCAGTCTGATCCATGATCCAGTTGTCATCGATTTGGTATGTATAGTTGAAGTCACCTTCGTATGTACCAATCGTATCGCCCTTGTCAGCAGGATTGAACCTGTTGATAGAACGTGACTGTGGAATGTTGTCAGAAATTGTGGTTCTGAGTGATGTAGGCACAACCATGTTGGTAATCTTAGCGTTGAAGCGTTGTTCAGCCGCTGTTACCAATTGCTTGTACAGAACAGGAGAGAAAGGTTGGTTTGTCTCGTTTGCACCAAATGAGAAATAACCCAATCCTGCGTTAGACAACACACCGTTGAAAGGTACGTTTGTGTTAGTTACAGTAGTTGTGTCATTGCTATCAGAAGTAGCAAGGTTCAATACGGAAACACCGTCTGTATCATTGCCAGAACGAGTTCCTGCAAATGCAAAGAGTGAACCAAATCTACGACCGTTGTTTGGTGATGCGCCTTGAGTAGCTGACTGACCTGAGTACTTGATAGAAGCACCGTCAGCACGAACCATTTGGAGCTCAACGTCAAACATGATCTCAGTTAACTGCTTAACTTCTTGATATGCTTGTGGATCGCCACCTGCTTGCTCAACTGCACGAGCTGTACCAGTTGCACCGATAACAGTTGTGAAGATTTGTGTGTAGTTACCAATGTTTGAACGAGTATTAGACTCAGACAAAGCAGAAGTTACTGCCGCACCTTCAAGTGCCGCATTAAGTGTAGGTTGACGGAAATAGTCATTAGGCCAAATGTGTAGCGTAGAGTTAATCTTGCGCTTTTTAGACATTGCCATGTTAGTTGTTGGAGTACGGTCTTTAACATAGTTAGAGACTGTCAAGTCCATATCTTTAACAACGATATCGGTTTGGTATGGACCGTTACCATTACCCAGGTTTGCAGAAGTGATTTGTGCCATGATTAAAAGTTCCTAAAAAAGAATTACTTGCGCCTTTGTTTGTTAGTTGCAAGCATTGTTGCCAAAAGTTCTCTAGCTGCACTTTTATCGCCTTTACTAGCTGCTTGTTGAAGCTTTTCGGTTTCAGATGCAGGTGATGTTTTAGCTTTTGCCCCAGATTTGATACTGGCTGCAATAGATCCACCTACATTGCGAACTACTGGTTTTTCACGAAACTTCATTCCATCCCGAATTAAACCTAGCAAATACTCGTCACTAGAGATCAAATCAATATTTGGTACTCCAGGCACAAGGGTTGCCTTCGCACTCTTCCAATCTTTTGACAACTTTTCTCTCAAATCTTCAAAGTTAGCCTTATTAGCCAACTCTTTGTCTGAGAAACTTTGCCTTGCTTGATCCAATGTCTGTTTTACAAACTGAGATCTTGCACTTAAAAATTGTTCAACCTTGGGACGATTAGCTTGAATGAACTTTGACTTTTCTTGAATTAGATCTGCATTTTGACGGATCGCCGCCTCTGCCTCAGATCTTTCTAATTCAGTAGTCGCTCTGTCACGGATTTGAGTCCATTGCTGGTTATAGCCTTGAAGCTTTATCAGTTCGTCAGCCGCTGTTTGCAACTCAGGAACCAAGGTTAGCTCAATGCCAATCTGCAATCCGTCTAGTTCAGCCCTTCTTTTCGCCTCATACTCTTCAAAATCAGCTCTTTCAGCTTTAAGCTTTCTAGAGTTTTCATCTAAAGCACTCGTTTGACCAAGTAGAGTAGCTGCCTTCTTTGCAGTTAACTCAACAAACCCGCCTTCAGCGTTTTTATTGGGTATTTTTAACCGCATATCAGGGTTTTGCTCTGCAAACTCAAAGAAGTTTACTGGTTCGTTTGCTCCATCGGAGGACTCTCCATCTTCTGAGTTATCAGTTCCCTCAATCTCACTCGTACCTTCTTCAGGTTCAACTTCCTCTTCGGGAGTAGCCTGTGGGGATTCGGCTTTCGCCTCTTCTTGTCCACCTGGAGGCTCTTTACTGCCGATTATCTGGGGATTGTTGCGCCTGTTGGCGGCAATCATGTCAGCAATCTGCGCTTCTGGGCTTCCAGTTTCTGTCGAAACGACCTCTTGGGTTGCGTTTTCCATAGTTTATCCTATTTTCTTAAGTTGTTGCAATTCCTCTTTCAGGCTTAGTCCTTTGGACTTCGCCTTTTCCATTTCTCTCTCCAGTTTTACATCTGACAGATGTTCCATAAATTCCGTCCTCTCTATGAAGGTAACGAAATCTCTAATTCCAATGAGGCTATGTGAGTAGTTAACTCTTTCCTCGTCCGTCTTGCAATCCTCAATTCTGTCCATAATGTAAAACCTGTAAAGGTTAAACAGCAATGCCAAATCATTGTTGGCTAATAATCGTTTAGCAGCTTGGGCGTTCTCAACCACCAGGTTTCGCCTGTGTTGAGGTGCTTTGCTATTTGTGTCTTCTACTCTAGTCCTACGGTTGAAATAATCCGTAATATTTCCAATCAAAGTCTTCATAAATCTCCTAATCTACTCGCACATCTTTAAGCGTTCCCTTTTTAGCAGCCATAGCATCAAACATATTGTCTACGTCAAACTGCTGTGTTTCTTTTGCAATCTTACCTGTCTTAGCCATAACTTCTTTGGCTTGAGCTTGGTTGAGTTGCATCTTAGATTGGTGTAATTGGTCTTCCATTGGAGGAGGAGCTTTTGCCTTGGCTTGCAATATCTTGATTGCTTCATCCATTGTCGGCAAGTAAGCATCAACGTGCCTGACACCTAATACTCTAAGCGTATCTTCGTAAGGTCTTCTAGCCTTTTCAAACATTTCAGGCATATCAGGAGTCAATTGCATCATTGCTTGAGCAAATTGCTGTTGGCATTGAGTGATCAATTGTTGTCTGGTTAACCTATTCTCATCAGACATAAATCCAAGACCCAAATCAATATTGATCATCTTGCGATCAATGAATTGGTAGTTAGCCATTGCCTGTGCATCTAGGAAAGGACCACCTTTCTCAGAGCAAACGTGGGCAAGTTGCTGAATAGAGTAATCATCAGCGTATTGAATCATTGTGTGCCATACAAGGTGTATTACGTCTTGCAGAGCAATAGCACAATTCTTAATCATCTCATCTTGGATTAGTTGGTTGGGTCCAAGAGCTGTTTGCAGCTTAAATCCTGAATTGCCATCCTTCATGACCTCTGGGTTTAGAGTATCATTAGGGCTGACCATTCCAATCATTGCCATATTGTCTTCTTTAAGCGAAGCCATAGCAGACTCAACATATGCCAAGTTGCCCTGCAAAGGTTGAAACTCATAAACGTGCTTATTAGGATCAAACTTACGATCAAGCACAAACATTGCACTAACGCCTCGCTGAATTTCTTCAGCATCCACAAACTCAGGATTAACGCCAATCCTAGGAGTAGAGGCTTGCATTGCAAAGCTAAG
>Ga0007809_10000326_pt1 | contig 19636 bp, 15 predicted proteins | sample CryBogCBE02Aug07_FD_60383 | JGI IMG/M metagenome (GOLD analysis project Ga0007809, IMG submission 60383) | Freshwater microbial communities from Crystal Bog, Wisconsin, USA - CBE02Aug07 | ecosystem: Environmental > Aquatic > Freshwater > Lake | place: Crystal Bog, Wisconsin, USA | collected...
CTTGCAGGTATGGGTGGTTGTACTGCCTTTGATGTGGTGATGATTCTGAAAAAAGCCCGACAAGCCATTCATGGCTGTGAAGTAAAACTCAATGCAAAGCGCGCCGAAACCGATCCAAAAGTGTTTACTCACATTCATTTAGACTTTATCGTTACCGGAAAAGACTTGGATTCTGCCCGCGTTACGAAAGCTGTTGAGCTATCACATGACAAGTACTGTTCCGCAACCATTATGCTTGCTAAGACAGCGGAGATTACCTATTCGATTCAAGTCATAGAAGGGTAAAAGAGCAGAGTTGATCGATAAGCCGGATTCTGTCGCCAAGGCTTGCGCCTTGGGGCAACCATTCATCTAGGTCCAGTGTTACCACTGGACTCGAGCTCTCTACCCGCAGGCTCAGCGGGTCGCTTCAACGCCTGCCTATTTGAGATTGCTCCGAGTGGAGGTTACCGCGTTTCACCGTAACTCAATACGCTCGTCTCTGTGGCCCTATTCCTCATGTCACCATGGATGGCTGTTAGCCACCACCCTACCCTATGGAGTCCGGACTTTCCTCCCCTTCAATGAAGCGGCGGTTGCCTAATCAACTCTGCAACGGTAGTCTAACCGAGAAAGGTCCACTGGAGGGTTTCCCCTGCATTAAAGGGAACAAAGTTTTCACTACCCGCAGAATAGTGAGTTGGAACTATTTGGGGGATTTTCTCAATACTCACCTGCGTCGTGTTCCTTGATAGGCCATAAAAATCTGCCCCATGAAACGCTGCAAAGCCCTCTAGCTGTTGCAATTTACCGACAGAATCAAAGGCTTGTGCATACAGTTCAAGGGCTTGCGGGGCAGTAAAACAGCCCGCGCAACCACAGGCATTTTCTTTGAGATGTTGCAGATGTGGGGCACTGTCAGTGCCTAAAAAAAAGCGCGGTGAACCACTGGTAGCTGCTTGAAGAAGTGCGAGGCGATGCGATTCGCGTTTCAGAACAGGCAAACAGTAATAATGTGGTCGTATACCACCTTGAAACATAGCGTTACGGTTGTATAACAGATGATGCGCGGTGATAGTTGCTGCCAATGCACCCAAATGTTCGGTATCCGCATGGGTCACAAAGTCAACCGCTTGTTGGGTGGTGATATGTTCGAAAACGATTTTTAAACGCGGATGCCGAATACGTAGCGGTTTTAAAACGGTTTCAATAAACACCGCCTCCCGATCAAAGAGGTCAATCGACGTTTCCGTTACTTCGCCATGCACGAGGAGCGGTAGTCCAAGTGATGCCATACGTGCAAGCGTCTCATCGCACTTCGATAGATTACTCACACCAGCATCACTATTGGTAGTAGCTCCAGCGGGATACAGTTTGACGCCAACCAAACCCGCCTCGATCGCTCGATCGATTTCATCAGAAGGCGTATTGTCAGTTAAATACAATGTCATCAGTGGTTCGAATTGTGCTCTGCCAGATAGTCTAGATGCATCAACAATGCGTTGACGATAGGCTAAAGCAAGCGCCACATTCGTAATAGGTGGCTTTAAGTTGGGCATCACTAAGGCGCGCGCAAATTGCCTAGACGTGTGACGAACAATTTCGGGTAAAACGGCACCATCGCGTAAGTGGAGGTGCCAATCATCGGGCTGAGTAAGAGTGAGTTTCATAGCCTTATTCTTTTCATTCCATTCTAATGTCATTTACCTCATTTGCCCGGTGCAACTGATTAGAGGGCTTGCTCAGTCAGTTGATTTTCAACCTCATTTTGTTGTAGGTTCCACATCGTCGCATACATTCCTTGTGCGCGCAGTAATTCATCATGAGTACCTCTTTCCACAATCTCCCCCAGATGCATGACCAGAATTTGTGACGCATGAACAATCGTTGATAAGCGATGCGCAATAATTAATGCGGTGCGATTGGTCGTCAGTTGATTGATTTCGGCTTGAATTGCCTTTTCCGTTTTCGAGTCCAAAGCGGATGTCGCTTCATCAAAAATAATGAATGCTGGATTTTTTAACAAGGTTCGCGCAATCGCGACGCGTTGTTTTTCACCACCAGATAATTTCAGACCTCTCTCACCAACCGAGGTTTGATAACCTTCTGGGAGTCCCATCACAAAATCATGAATCTGAGCTGCTTGCGCAGCACGAATAATCTCTTGCTCTGAGGCTTGGGGATTGCCATAAGCAATGTTGTAGCCAATCGAATCATTGAACAGTACCGTGTCTTGCGGAACAATGCCAACCATTTTTCTGAGGCTCAGTTGTTGAACCTGAGCAATGTTTTGCTCATCAAACAAAATTGTTCCAGAATTAATTTCATAAAACCGAAATAACAATCGCGCTAAGGTGCTTTTACCCGAACCACTTTGTCCCACAATCGCCGTGCTTGTGCCTGGTTCAATCACAAAACTGACATCTTTCAAAATCTCACGATTGGCTTCATAGGAAAAATCAACATGTTCAAATACGACTCGGGGACCAAGCTGTGGTTGAATGAGTACAAGAGGTTTTGCATTGGGTTGATCTTGGATTTCTCGTTCCTTTTGGAGCAAACTGAACATATTGTCCATATCCATAATGGCTTGTTTGATCTCTCGATAAATGACACCTAAAAAATTCAAAGGAATATACATCTGAATCATTAAGGTATTGATTAATACAATATCCCCAAGAGTCAGTTGGCCACTTTGCACTCCAAGAGTAGCTTTATACAATATTGCAATCAACCCAAGCACAATAATCACTTGCTGACCAATATTCAGGACCGCAAGGGATTGCTGAGATTTAATCGCGGCTTTTTGATAGTTCAGTAAAAACGATTCATAACGTTTTGACTCAAATTGCTCATTACTAAAATATTTGACTGTTTCAAAATTCAGCAAAGAATCAATCGCCTTTTGGTTGGCGCTGGTATCCATCTCATTCATTTTGAGTCGATATTTAGCGCGCCATTCCGTAACCTTGACGGTATAAGTGATATACCCAAGCAAGGCACATAACGTGATAAATGCATATTGCCAATCATAGTTCCAACCCAAATAGATCAGAACTACTGCAAATTCGATCAATGTCGGGACGATGCTATACAAGGAGTAAGAAATGAGATTTTGAATGCCGCGTGCACCACGATCAATGTCTCTGGAAACACCACCTGTCTGTCGCCCCAAATGAAAACGCAGCGACAGTGAATGCAAATGATCAAATACTTCGATAGCAACTTTCCGAATCGCGTTTTGGGTCACTTTCGAAAACAAAAACTCCCGAAGTTCGGTAAAGATCGAAGCACTGAGTCGCAAGAGCCCATAGGCAATGACTAAAGAAATCGGAAAAACCAAAAAACGCTTCGGATCATCTGGAGGCAACGCTAAATCGTCAATCAGATGCTTCAACACAATCGGAATACCAATGTTTGCCAATTTGGCGAACACTAAACAAGCGATCGCAAAAAAAACCCGCCAAGGATATTGAATCAAATAAGGGATTAAAGCTTTGACTGTTGCCCAATCACCCAGTCCTCGTACCCTGGGCTTTGATCCCGCCGGGCTCATCGCAAGAGAGCGCATTACCCCTTAACCTGTTTGCACATTTGCAGTACGCAGGCGAATATGGAGTTCACGTAATTGTTTTTCATCCACAAAACTTGGCGCCTGAGTAAGCAAGCATTGGGCACGTTGCGTTTTTGGGAAAGCAATCACGTCTCGAATCGAATCGGCGCCAGTCATCATGGTCACAATCCGGTCTAAGCCAAAAGCAATACCACCATGCGGTGGAGCCCCATATTTGAGCGCATCAAGTAGAAAACCGAATTTGGCTTGGGCTTCTTCAGGTCCGATCTTCAAGGCACGAAACACTTCACTTTGAACTTTCTCTTGATGAATACGAACTGATCCGCCACCAATCTCTGAACCATTTAAAACCATGTCATATGCTTTGGCTAAGCATTTACCTGGATCTGTTTCGAGAAGCGCCAAATGCTCGTCTTTGGGGCTTGTAAAAGGATGATGACAAGCAACCCAACGGTCCGCTTCCTCGTCATAGTCAAACATCGGAAAATCAATCACCCATAACGGCTGCCAGCCCTCTGAAAAAATCCCCTGCTCTTTAGCCCATTCAGAATGACCGATCTTCACACGTAAGGCACCGATTGCATCATTTACTACCTTCATTTTATCTGCGCCAAAGAATAGGATATCGCCATCTTTTGCACCAGAGCGCGACAAAATCGCTTCAATAGCTTGATCATGTAAGTTTTTTATAATTGGCGACTGCAAGCCATTGCGACCATCTGCAATCTGATTGACTTTAATCCAAGCCAAGCCTTTGGCACCATAAATACTGACAAATTGGGTGTAATCGTCAATTTCACTCCGGGAGATATTTGCTCCACCTGGAATACGTAGGGCAACTACACGACCATTATCAGAGTTGGCTGGTCCGCTAAAGACCTTAAAGTCAACATCCTTCATCACATCGGTTAACTCGGTAAATTCGAGGTTTACCCTTAAATCCGGCTTGTCTGAGCCAAAGCGATGCATGGCTTGAGCATATGTCAGAACAGGAAACGGTTCTGACAGATCGACATGAATTGTCGTCTTAAAAATATGACGCATCATTTTTTCAAATAAATCACGAATTTCTAGTTCGTCTAAAAAGGATGTTTCACAATCAATTTGCGTAAATTCGGGTTGACGATCGGCACGCAAATCCTCATCACGAAAACACTTCACAATCTGATAATAACGATCAAAGCCTGCAACCATTAATAGCTGCTTAAAGAGCTGCGGAGATTGGGGCAAGGCAAAAAATTGACCATCATGAACCCGAGATGGAACCAAGTAATCACGCGCTCCTTCTGGCGTACTTTTAGTCAACATCGGCGTTTCAATATCAATAAAGCCAGACTGATCTAGGTACTTTCTACACTCCATCGCCACCTTATAGCGGAGGCGCAGGTTATGTTGCATTTGGGGGCGACGCAAATCCAAGACACGGTGCGTTAAACGGGTTGTTTCGGATAAATTGTCATCATCCAACTGAAACGGTGGCGTTACTGATGCATTCAATACGGTTAATTCGTGACATAAGATTTCAATTTTTCCAGTGCTTAATTCAGCATTTACAGTGCCTTCTGGGCGTGCTCGCACAACTCCTTTGACCTGTAAGCAATATTCGTTGCGGATTTCTTCGGCTTTTGCAAACACCTCTTTGTGTTCGGGGTCGCATACCACTTGCACAAAACCATGGCTATCTCGTAAATCAATGAAAATGACGCCGCCATGATCTCTGCGACGGTTTACCCAACCCGTTAGATGAACTTCGGTACCGAGCAATTCTTCTGTAATTAATCCTGCATAGTGGGAGCGCAATGACATAGATAAACCTCTTTATTTAATTTTTTGGTTCTTGACCAACGGGCGGAACAGTGCCCATGGACACAATGTGTTTCAAAGCTTCTTCGACCGAAATCGATAATTCAATCACGCTGTCTTTGGGCACAATCATAAAAAATCCGGATGTGGGATTCGGGGTCGTTGGGACAAAAACATGAATATGTGGAGTGATTAACTTCTCCGCAACTTCTGCCATTGGCGAGCCCGTTTGAAACGCAATTGTCCAGGAGTTGGCATGGGGATAACGGATTAAGACTGCTTTTTTAAAGGCATCACCACTGCTAGATAGGAGGGTATCGGAGACTTGTTTCACACTAGAGTAAATACTTCGTACGATCGGTATGTGATTCAATACCTTTTCCCAAACGCGCAAGAACCAACGTCCAGCGAGGGTAATCGCAAACATGCCCGTCAATGTGATGGCGCCAATCACAATTACAACCCCAACAAATGGCGTTTCTCTAAAATGCGTTAATCCAACCGTCAAATGCGAGGGAAGTATCGTAATCAAGACGTTCATGAACGTCGAAAATACATTGTTTAGGACCCCCATGGCAGAAGAAATCACCCAAATGGTAATTGCTAAAGGTGCCCAAACCAAGATTCCTGCTAAGAAGTATTTTTTCATGTTTCTAATGACTTAAAGAGACATTATCCACTTTTTTAAGTCTGACAGAAACTAGAAGGTCGACTCGGTGGAGGTATTTTGCGATTGAAGGATACTTCTAGGGACAAAAAGCGAGCCAGCGACCATCCCAATCGCACTAAAGAACAAGCCGACCATTTGTGGTGGAATCATCGCTTCCGGGCTGACGGCCTCACATAGCAACCAAGCAATTAAACCCATCACAATCGATAATAATGCCCCAAATGGCTTAGCCTTGGACCAGTATATACCGCAGACTAAAGGCACAAACGCTGCGACCAAGGTCACTCGATAGGCATTCTCCACCATCTTAAAAATGGATAGGGATGAGTTCAAGGCCAAAATAGTGACGACTCCACTGAATACCAGCGTTGTAATCCGCATGACCAACAGATATTGAGCGTCTGTTAACTCTCTAAAAAAGCCCTTGATGATATTTTCCGAAAAAGATACCGATGGCGCCAATAAGGTAGCGCTTGCGCAACTCTTAATCGCCGACAACAAAGCCCCAAAGAAAATGATCTGCACAAAAATTGGGGTGTGATGCAAAATCAGGTGCGGCAAAATGAGCTGAGGATCTGACTGAAGTTCTAATTGAACATTTTCCAACTCAATCAAATTTGCCGAGTACGCCAAAAACATTGGCACAAACGAGAACATAAAATATAAGATACCGCCTAAAACGGCTGCCCGTTGGGCGATTTGTACTGTCTTAGAGGAAGTGACGCGCTGAAAAACATCCTGCTGGGGAATCGAGCCTAACATCATGGTGCACAAGGCAGAGACGAAGCCAATGATATCTTTTGTATTTGCTTGTGGGAAAAAATTAAACATGCCTGCCGCATACGCGTGATGAACAACGTGCGACACACCACCGCTCATGCCACTGATCTCGTGACCGATGAAGAGCATCCCAATGATGATAATCGTCATTTGTAATAAATCGGTCACGGCTACGGCCCACATGCCCCCAAACAAAGTGTAAATCAACACACTTCCAGAGCCAATTAACATGCCAACTTGGCGACTGATCTCGCCATCTGAGACGACATGAAAGACTAAACCTAAGGCCATAATTTGTGCAGAGACCCAACCCAAATAGGATGCACCAATGCACAGCGTCACAAGAACCTCAACCGTACGTCCATACTTTTCGCGATAAAAGTCACCAATGGTGAGGTATTTGGATTTATATAAAGGTTTGGCGAAAAATAAGCCCACCAAAATCAAACACAAGGAAGAGCCAAATGGATCCGCCACAACTCCCGCCAACCCATCTTTTAAAAATGACGCAGGTGCGCCCAAGACTGATTCTGCGCCAAACCATGTTGCAAATACGGTGGCAGTGACCACATACATTGGTAAGGCATGACCCGCAGCCGCAAAGTCTGTGACATTCTTAACTTTGAGGGCAGCAACTAATCCGATCGCAACCGAAATGACCCAGTAGAGAATCACAGACCAAAGTAACATAAAAATTCACTATAAATATTTGAGAATCAAGTACAGACCGCCAACGCCACTTGCCAGTCCCGCCGCAAATATAGTAACAGAGGGCAGGCGCCTTTGGGATTTGATCTGCTGTTGAAGCAGTTTTCGGATTTCGATCAATTGATCTTCTTTATTGCGATGTACTTCTTGTTCAAGCCAAGTAGTCATCAAGCGGGGAATGGTTGGTAACTTTTGCGCCCATTGTGGGGCTTCTAATTTCAGACGTTCCCAAAATCCCTTGAAGCCAACTTGTTCGTTCATCCATGACTGCATAATCGGTTTGACGGTATCCCATAAATCTAAGTCGGGATCCAACTGTCGACCCAGCCCTTCAACATTCAGTAAGGTCTTTTGGAGAAGTGTTAATTGTGGCTGAATCTCTACTTTAAAACGCCGCGATGTCTGAAATAAGCGCATTAAAACGATACCCAAGGAAATATCTTTTAAGGGTCGATCAAAATAGGGCTCGCAAACTGCCCGAACTGCGCCAGCCAGTTCTTCCACCTTGGTCTGTGCAGGCACCCAACCGGAGTCAATATGCAAGGCTGCAACTCGGTGGTAATCCCGGTTGAAAAAAGCCAAGAAATTTTGTACTAGGTAATTTTTATCCCCTTCTGACAAAGTGCCCACAATGCCAAAATCAAGGGAGATCAAGCGACCAAAGGAGTTTGGTTCAAGACTCACCATAATATTGCCAGGATGCATGTCCGCATGAAAAAACCCGTGCGCAAAAGCTTGTTTAAAAAACACCTCCACACCTTCTCTGGCAAGTTTTTTGAGATCAACCCCTGCTGCTTTGAGATCATCGATCCGACCAATTGAGATGCCATGCATTCGCTCCATCACCATCACGTTGATATGGCATAGATCCCAGTAGATTTCTGGAATCATGATCTTGTCAGACCCTTCAAAATTCCGTTTTAATTGGCTGCAGTTCGAGGCTTCTCTGAGTAAATCCAACTCATCATGAAACGTCGTATCAAAACCCTCCACTACTTCTCGAGGCTTTAAACGTTTACCGTCATAAGAGTATTTTTCAATCATCCGAGCCAGCATGTGCATCAATGCCAAGTCACTCTCAATCACCGGCAAAATATTGGGACGTAAAACTTTGATGGCAACCGATTTTCCTGCCCATTCTGGATTCTTGTCGGTTCTTTTAAGAACGGCAAAATGAACCTGGGCGATCGAAGCACTTGCAACCGGTATGGCATCAAATGCTTCAAATACCGAGTCAATCGGCAAACCCAGTGCTTTTTCGATGATTTCGCGGGAGTGCGTTTGAGAGAACGGTGTGACATCATCTTGCAGTTTGGCAAGTTCGATGGCAATGTCATCAGGCAGAAGATCTCGCCGCGTCGACAATACCTGGCCAAATTTTATAAAAACCGGACCTAAAGCTTCTAAGGCAGAGTGAATCCGCTGTGCTCGAGGTTGACCAGCTGCTGGTGAAAACCAAGACAGCGGAAATAAAATCAGTGTGAGGGGACTCGGTTTAAGGGCTTTGCGCAAAAGACTAAAAAGGTCGTACCGCCACAAGATGAACAATATGCGGGCGATGCGTTGAATTTTTTGCATCACGTTGTTTTTCCTAATTTGGCTAAAGACCGTTCAAGCAGGACAATCTTTTTTTCCAGCCGATCTCCATCGTCCCGCAGAACCCGCAAATCAGCCTTAAATTGATTGAATTCCGCCAAACCGAGGACCGCTTTTTTTTCGTTTACAACATAGTCTAGGACGTTATGCTTGAGATCTGCAATTGCAGCTTGGCCTTGCGCATGGATTTTTTGGGATTCTTTGAACAGCACATGCGAGGGTCCATCACCAATCAGTTTCGCCAAATCTTCCTCAGCTTCCCACCTCAAATTCGCCACCAAGAGATTTACATCCGCAGCAAAATCAACATCGCCAGAAATAGTGACGAATTTCATTGCAGCAGCTTTACCCTCTTTTAAAAACGCCCAGATAGCGGCTGAAGAGACCTCGATACGCACAGTGGGGACAGCTTCATTTTGTGCCACCGCGAAGTAACCATCCTGCACGACAAATGACAACGCAGTAAATGGTAAAGCAATCACAATGGTCTTTTTTTCATGCTTTAAAAGAAGTGCTTGCGCCCATTTTTCTTGAGCAATGAGGTGGTTGATAGCAGGTGCCAACGCTGCAGTGAAGGGAGAAGAAGTCATCTTAATATTTGATACCAATATGCAATGCCACGATTCCACCAGACATGCGGTGGACCTGAACATTGTCAAAACCTGCATCCAACATCATCTGCTTGAGGGTAGGGGCGTCGGGATGCATCCGAATGGACTCAGCTAAATATTGATAGCTTTGTGCGTCACCGGCAATTTTTTGCCCCAACCAGGGGAGAACTTTGAACGAGTACAAATCATAGATTGGTTTGATTGCATCAACAGGTTGTGAAAATTCTAAGACCATCGTTTTGCCACCCGGTTTGGTGACACGACACATCTCAGCAAGTGCCAAATCTTTATGCGTCATATTCCGTAAGCCAAACGAGACGGTGACAAGATCAAAATAATTTTTTGGGAAAGGGATCTGTTCTGCATCCAACTGCACGCAAGGTAATAAAACACCACGGTCTATCAAGCGGTCGCGACCCACACCAAGCATAGAAGAATTGATATCACTCAACCAGACCTCACCTGTCAAGCCAGCTTGTTTGGCAAAAGCATATGCCAAATCGCCCGTTCCTCCTGCAATATCCAAGACTTTTTGACCAGGCAAGACATGCGCACTCGCAATCGTAAAGGCCTTCCATACCCGGTGCAAGCCGATCGACATGAGGTCATTCATCACATCATAATTTTTTGCCACCGAATGAAATACTCCAGCAACCTTCGCCGATTTTTGGTTCTCATCGATTTTTTCAAAGCCAAAATGGGTTTCTGACATATGGTCGTCTTTCTTCTCTTACTTTTTCATGGGAGCATCACGATCCAATTTGGCATGGGCTAATTTTTCTAAATGCTCACGCCAAATTTCATCCTGATGTATACATAATTCATATAAATAGTCCCATGTATATAAACCGGAATCGTGACCGTCTGTAAAGGTAGGCTTGACTGCATAATGGCCAACTGGCTCAAGACTAACAATCCCGACTCCACGTTTGCCGGTTTGCAAGGTCTCCTGTCCTGGACCATGGCCTTGGACTTCCGCGGAAGGAGACATTACCCGCAACAACTCGAATGGCAGACGATAGGTATGGTTGTCGGCATAGCCAAGTTCTAAAACTTTAGATTGTTGATGAACTACTATCGACGTTGGAATACGTTCGGTCATCATACTAATACCCTCTCAATCCCACCAGAATTGGCTTTGGAGACATAATCCGCCATCCAGTTCTCACCCAACAGATGTTTTGCCATCTCCACCACAATATAATCCGCTGTTGTACCAGAGTCTTCATTAAAGCGGGACAATCCCTGCAAACAGGAGGGGCAACTCGTGAGAATTTTTACTTCACCAGTAAAGTCGACACGTAACGCATCCGCCCCTTTGATCATTTCTTCTTCCTTACGAAAACGAACCTGTGTAGAAATTTCAGGACGCGTTACCGCCAAGGTGCCGGACTCGCCACAACACCGGTCGTTTTTCTGAATCGCTTTGACATCCACCGTTTGAATGAGTTGATTCACCGTTTTTAATGGGTCTTGTAATTTCATTGGAGAATGACAAGGATCATGGTACATATAACGCGTTCCTTGTACGCCTTGGAGAGTGACTTTCTTTTCCAAAAGATATTCATGAATATCCATGATGCGACAACCTGGAAAAATCTTGTCAAATTCATAACCTGCTAATTGGTCGTAACACGTGCCACAAGAAACCACGACTGTTTTAATATCCAAGTAATTTAAGGTGTTGGCAACACGATGAAATAAAACCCGATTATCGGAGATCATTTTGTCCGCTTTATCAAAATCACCAGACCCTCGTTGTGGGTAACCACAACATAAATAACCAGGTGGTAAGACCGTTTGCACACCAACTTCCCAAAGCATCGCTTGGGTAGCTAAACCTACTTGGGAAAATAAGCGTTCAGAACCACATCCCGGAAAATAAAAAACAGCTTCCGAGTCGGCATGTGTCGTTTTGGGATTACGAATAATCGGGACAATTTCGTTATCTTCAATATCGAGTAATGCACGCGCGGTTTTTTTCGGCAAATTACCCGGCATTTTTTTATTAATAAAATGAATTACCTGTTCCGTGACTATGGGTTTGCCTAATGTTGCTGGTGGCTTTTTGGTTTGTTTGATCGCGATTGTTTTAAATAGGTCGTTAGCAATACGCTGGGCTTTATAACCCAAGCCAATCATCATTTGACGAGTCAGTTTGATCGTCTCAGGATTGGTGGCATTCAGAAAAAACATCGCAGCACTTGCTCCTAGATTCAATTTTTTCTGTCCCATTTTGCGCAGTAAATTACGCATGTTCATGCTAACTTCACCAAAGTCAATTTTGACGGGGCAAGGTGTTAAGCATTTATGGCAGACGGTGCAGTGGGCAGCTACATCGTCAAACTCCTCCCAATGCTTAATTGAGATCCCTCGGCGGGTTTGCTCTTCGTATAAAAATGCTTCGATGAGTAGTGAGGTAGCCAGAATTTTATTGCGTGGACTGTAGTGTAAATTTGCCCGGGGAACGTGCGTTGCACAAACGGGTTTGCACTTACCACAACGCAAGCAATCTTTTATGCTGTCTGCAATTGCGCCAATATCGCTTTGTTGCATGATGAGGGATTCGTGCCCCATCAATCCAAAGCTTGGGGTATAGGCATGATTTAAATCTCCACCCGGCATCAATTTGCCTTTATTGAAACGACCATCTGGGTCAATCTTTAGTTTGTAGGCTCGAAACTCGCTGAGTTCAGCATCACTCAAGAACTCCAGTTTAGTAATCCCAATGCCATGCTCACCAGAGATAACACCGTCAAGTGACCTTGCTAGAACCATGATCCTGCCAACCACTTCATGGGCCTCCTGCATCATGTCGTAGTCATCCGAGTTCACAGGTAGGTTAGTGTGGACATTGCCGTCGCCTGCGTGCATATGCAGGGCAATAAACACCCGCTTGCGCAAAATTTGCTGATGAATTTCGTTACACTTTGCCAAAATGGGAATAAACGGCGCACCCATAAATAGTTGTTTGAGATTGTCTCGCACTTCTAATTTCCAGGACACCCGAATCCGACGATCTTGTAATTGGTCAAAATAGGTATCGAGATGATTTGCGTAATTCAACCACGTCTTCCTGACACCTTGAATTAAATCAATTGCCTGCGTCACCCGATCTTCCAACATCTCTGCTGAGGGGATCTCTGAGGCATCATCGGATTTACCAAGTGGTAAATTGCCAGCAACAAAAAAATCCTCTAAGGCGTTGAGAAGTTGAAGCTTATTTTTAATCGATAACTCGATATTGAACTTTTCAATACCATCGGTGTACTCGCCCATTCGTGGTAAAGGAATTACGACATCTTCATTAATTTTGAACGCATTGGTATGACGAGCGATCGCTGCAGTTCTAGAACGATCTAACCAAAATTTCTTGCGCGCTTCGGGACTAATCGCCACAAAACCTTCCCCAACACGTTGATTGGCAATGCGTATCACTTCACTTGCTGCAAGTGCCACAACATGAGCATCATCGCCAACAATATCACCAATCAACACCATCTTTGGTAAACAATTACGCTTCGATTTAGTCGAATAATCAACTGCTTTGAGGTACTTTTCATCGAGGTGTTCTAGGCCTGCCAGAATTGCCCCCCCGTTTTTGGTTTGCGTATCGAGGTAATTTTTAATTTCGACAATACTTGGAATCGCATCACGCGCCAATCCAAAAAACTCTAAACATACCGTTCGGATTTCTTTTGGCATCCGGTGCAGCACCCATTTCGCACTGGTGATCAGGCCATCGCAACCCTCTTTTTGGACACCAGGTAATCCTGATAAAAATTTATCGGTAACGTCTTTACCAAGACCCACTTTACGAAAACGTTGACCCTCAATCGTTAATGTCTCTTTTTTGAGGATCGATTGACCGGGGGCTTGATTACCGTCCGACCAAATGAGGTCAAAAATAGCAAGAGGCGCTTCATGGATCTTGCTCATGTTGTGGTTCACACGTTGAACCTCAAGCCAATTTCCTTGAGGATCCACCATCCTCCACCAGAGTAAATTATCCAAAGCAGTGCCCCAAAGTACTGCTTTTTTACCTCCAGCGTTCATCGCTATATTGCCACCGATACAACTTGCTTCCAACGAGGTTGGATCAACTGCAAACACCAAGCCTTCGCGATCAGCTGCATCAGTCACACGTTTCGTCACCACCCCTGCCTCGGAGAAGATCGTACCAATTTCATGTTCAAACCCTGGAATCTTCACGTGTTCGACTGAACCTAATTTTTCCAACTTTTCCGTATTGATCACTGCCGACATTGGGGTCAATGGAATCGCGCCGCCGGTATAACCTGTACCACCCCCACGAGGAATAATCGTCAAGCCCAACTCAATACAACCCTTCACCAAGGAGGGGATTTCTAACTCGGTATCTGGAGTTAAGACCACAAAGGGATATTCCACACGCCAATCAGTGGCATCGGTGACATGCGAGACGCGAGAAAAGCCATCAAACGCAATATTGTCATGCGCGGTCACTTTACCCAGAATTCTTCGTACCCGTATCCGTAAATTCTTGGCTTTTTCAAAATCCTGCGCAAAATCGTTAACAGCAACTCGTGCAGCACCAACCAAGGAAGAAACACTCGCTTCATGGTCTTGTGTAATCCGCTTCTCGATTTCGTTCAGACGATGATTCAGAGCATCAATGAGGAGCTTGAGTCTTTTGGGATTGTCTAATAAATCGTCTTGTAAGTAGGGATTGCGGTTCACAACCCAAATATCCCCTAAAACCTCATAAAGCATTTTGGCTGAACGGCCTGTTTTTCTCTCACCACGTAAAGAATCGAGTGTGATCCAAGCCTTCTGACCAAGAATGCGTAACACGATTTCACGATCTGAAAAAGAGGTGTAGTTGTACGGAATCTCACGAACTCGAGTCGGTTGACTCAAAAGGTTTTTAGGTGTTTCAAAGTAAACGGGAGCGTTCATAAAATGTCTTGAGGTAAACAACTATTCTAATTGAGGGCATCATTCTTTGCTCATTTCGCCGATATTAACTTCGCTCTCGATCCATTTTTTTGCAGTAAGGACTTAAACCCAAAAGTACAGAAGGGCAATGACACAATACCTGAGGCATTTACCAATGCTTAAATAGATACAACACGTTAAAAATGGTAGTTGATACCAACCGGCCAAAACCGATAATGGGTCGCCGATAAGGGGTACCCACGAGAACAATAGACTTTTTGGTCCATATTTTTGGATGATGGCGATAAGTCGTGGATGTTGCGGCTGTTTATTTTTTTGTATGGCCGCTTGAGACAATTTGCCAAGCCACCAATTGAAGACACCTCCTAACGAGTTGCCAAGGGATGCAATACCAATCAATGGCAGGACGCTTTCTGGAAAACGTGACAAATAGGCATAAAAAGGGATTTCGGAACTCAGTGGCAACAAAGTTGCAGAGAGAAATGCAAGAATCCCGACCGAGGTGAGTCCAATCCAAGGGATTGAAAAAGCCGAAAAAAGGTCGTGAAGTGATGATTCCATTCAGTATTCTAGCCTTGATATGATAACCTCCTACCTATGCTAAATGACTATCTCCGTAAAATCCTGAATGCCAAAGTATATGATGTTGCCCGGGAAACCGAGCTTGAGAGGGCGCAACATCTCTCTGCGCGTCTAAAAAACCAAATTTTACTTAAAAGAGAAGACAACCAACCAGTTTTCTCATTTAAGTTGCGTGGCGCATATAACAAAATGGCGCACCTGAGCAAAGCTGAACTTGCTAAGGGAGTCGTGGCGGCCTCAGCTGGTAATCATGCGCAGGGTGTGGCGATGGGCGCAGCGAAATTAGGGTGTCAGGCCATCATTGTGATGCCAACAACGACCCCACAAGTAAAAATTGATGCTGTCAAACAACGTGGTGGCAAATGGGTCAAGGTCATCTTGTTTGGCGATTCATATAACGACGCCTACGATCATGCTCTGGTTTTGAAAGAAAAAGAGCAACTTACTTTCATCCACCCATTTGATGACCCTGAGGTAATAGCTGGTCAAGGCACGATCGCTATGGAGATATTGCGGCAACATCAAGGTTCAATCGATGCGATTTTTGTCGCCATTGGCGGTGGCGGGCTCATCGCTGGAATTGGCTCGTATATCAAAGCAATTCGCCCAGAAATTAAAATCATTGGGGTACAAACCATTGATTCTGATGCGATGAAACGCTCTTTAGAAGCAGGCAAGCGGGTTGAATTAAAAGATGTTGGGTTGTTTTCAGATGGTACGGCTGTGAAACTGGTTGGTAAAGAAACCTTCAAAATTTGTCAACACGTTGTTGATGAAATCATCACGGTGGATACCGATGCCATTTGTGCTGCAATTAGTGATGTGTTCATGGATACCCGCAGCATTCTAGAGCCTGCTGGTGCTCTCGCCATCGCCGGAATGAAGGCTTACGTTGCCCGGGAAAAATGTCTTGATCAAACCTTAATTGGTATCGCTTGCGGCGCCAACATGAACTTTAGTCGTTTGGGTTTTGTCGCCGAACGAGCGGATGTTGGGGCCTCGAAAGAGGCCGTCTTTGCGATCACGATTCCGGAAGAAAGAGGCTCGTTTAGACGCTTCTGTTCATTAATTGGCAAGCGTAATGTAACGGAATTTAACTACCGCATATCGGACGCCCAGAAAGCGAATATTTTCATTGGCATTGCCACCCACGCCCCAGAAGATAGCTCGAAAATTGCAAAGGAATTTATCAAAGCAGGTTTTGAAACGATTGATCTGACGGCAGATGAATTAGCTAAGTCCCATCTGCGCCATATGGTGGGGGGGCGATCCAACTTAGCGGACCACGAATTACTGTATCGTTTTGAATTTCCAGAGCGGCCAGGTGCGTTAATGAATTTCTTAAACGCCATGTCCCCAAATTGGAATATCAGTTTGTTTCATTATCGAAACCATGGTGCTGACTATGGAAAAATATTAATCGGATTACAAGTTCCGCCCCATCATAAGAAAGAGTTTAAAGAGTTTCTAACGGGCACGGGTTATCGTTTTTGGGATGAGAGTAAACACCCCGCTTATCAGCTTTTTTTGAAATAAGATGAGCTTTACTCTCACTGGAAAACTGGTCGTAGCCATTTCTTCACGTGCTTTGTTTGATTTTGAAGAGGAAAATCACCTCTTTGAATCGACTGATGACAGAGCCTATATGCGCATCCAGCAAGAGCGTCTGGCCATTCCAGCAAAAGAGGGGGTTGCTTTTGCCTTGGTCGAAAAATTACTCAAATTTAATACTCCTGATCATTCCAGAGTTGAAGTAGTGATTTTGTCGCGCAATGATCCAGTCAGTGGTTTACGTGTTTTTCGATCAGCGGAACATGCGGGTCTTAAGCTTGAGCGCGGTGTATTTACGAGAGGCCGCCCGCCCTATCACTACTTAAGATCTCTACACGCCAATTTATTTTTATCAGCGAATGAAAATGATGTGCGTGAAACCATCTTAGCCGGATTTCCGGCTGCACTTGTCTATCCTCAATCTGTCAAAATAGCTCAATCTAACCCTGCTGAAATTCGAATAGCATTCGATGGCGATGCCGTACTTTTTTCTGATGAGTCTGAGCAAATTTATCAATTGGAAGGGCTCGATGCATTTGTAGCCCACGAAACCCAACTTGCTAAAACCCCGCTTCCACCCGGCCCGTTTAAGCCTTTGTTGGAAGCACTGCATCAATTACAACAATCGAGTACCAATGCCCCAATGCGGATTCGTACAGCTCTCGTCACGGCACGGTCTGCTCCTGCGCATGAAAGAGCCATTCGTACTCTGATGAGTTGGGGTATCGATATTGATGAAGCCATGTTTTTAGGCGGTTTAAATAAATCCGATTTCTTAAGAGAATTTGCACCAGATTTTTTCTTTGATGACCAAACTGGTCATTGCGTGATGGCCGCCGAAGTTGCTCCGACAGGACAAGTCATCTCCGGCATCTCTAACCAAATCAAAACATGACAATGACGACAAATCCAAACTCTGGAAAAATTGAAGATGCCCCTTTAGGGAAAATTTCAAGTAGTCCAATGCAATTCAACCCTGAATTGCTGTTTCCTATCCCTCGCAGCACCAATCGGGCTTTACTGAATTGTGGTGCCACTCTGCCTTTCATCGGCGTCGACATTTGGAATGCTTACGAGCTTTCATGGCTAGGACCACGGAATAAACCCGAGGTTGCTATTGCACAATTTGATATTCCTTTTGATTCACCTTTTTTGATTGAATCTAAATCATTTAAGCTGTACTTAAACAGTCTTAATTACGCAAATTTTAGAGATACCCAAGCAATCCAATCGCAATTAAAAACAGATTTATCCCAAGCTTGCGGCACTTCTATCCAGGTGCAACTTTTTTCGCCGCAGGATTGGAAAAATTTAAGGTTAGGTGAACCTGAAGGAAGGCTTTTAGACCGATTGGATATTGCCATCTTTCCTGAAGAACCGCCGGATTCTATGTGGCTCACTGCAGATTTTGATTCAGCGCCAATTGAGCAAATACTGTATTCCAATCTATTGCGCAGCAATTGTCCTGTGACCGGTCAACCAGACTGGGCCAGTATTTTTATCGAATATATGGGACCTGCCATCACGGAGGCCAGTTTGCTGCGCTATTTAATCGCGTTTCGAAACCATCAAGAATTTCATGAGCATTGTGTTGAAAAGATATTTTGCGATATCAAAAATCAATGTAAACCACTCAAATTATCTGTGTATGCGCGCTATACGCGAAGAGGTGGTTTAGATATCAACCCTTACCGTACGGATACCACTAGCGCTTGGCCTAAAAATACGAGGCTTGCTCGACAGTAATTGAGGAGATGATTAAGTATTGAATGTAAGAACAAGGTAATAAATCAAGCCGTTGATTTTTCAAACCCAAAACAAGTCATTCGAGTAGGTTACGAACTGTTTAAATGATCCCTTCATGATACAAAAACGAAGTTCATCTTTTATGTCCATTTTGGATAATTCTGACACAGGTCTGTTCGTTAGAGGTGAAGAAGGATAGCTGTATGTCACAAAGCGGATTATCAAGCGCTTCACTACAAAGTTACCCTCGAAAAAACCGAATGACATAGGTACCATGGTACCTATGTCAAATCCTGATAATCACAATCGACAGGCTAAAAACATATTGTGTCTTGGGCAAGTCGATGCTTTGATATTTACTTGTTGATCAGCGAAGCTGCCGCCTTGCAAATCACTTCGTCTTGTGATCCCGTTGCCCCTGAACAACCAATTGCACCGATGAGTTTGCCATTTTCAATTAATGGAATTCCTCCTCTGGAGGCAATCACACCATCGATGGTTATCGGAGCATTGTTTTTTTGGAGATAAATTGCATTTTCAAATGCTTTCGTTTCGCGTCGAAATTGGGCTGCCGCACGTGCCTTATGCTCTGAAATTGCGATTGAGGCAATTTGTGCTCCATCCATCCGATTAAATGCCAGTAATTGTCCGCTAGCATCTACTACCGCAATATTGAGTTTCCAGTTTCTTTTCTTGGCTTCACTTACAGCGGCACTTAATAATTGATTTGCTTTTTCTAAATTAATTGATGTTCCGTAAGGAATATCAAATGGCATGGCTTCTGGAACATCATCGAGTGGATTTGAGGGAGGGGTTTGTTGCGCATATGCGTGTTGACCAAGCAGGCAAACCGCCAAAAAAAACAGTCCCTTGATTACAGTTTGATTCATCCATTTCTCCATAAAATAATTTTAATATCTCTTAACTCTTTCGATACTCCATCCATCACAAACCTTATAAATTCGTCACTTTACATTCACACAGCATGAAGCATTTGTATTTCTAAAATTTCTGATTAACCTATAAAAAATTTATTTTTAATTTTTAAGTTTTGATCAAGCCCATAAATTACATTACATAAATTTTCATAGGAGTACG
>Ga0007809_10000333_pt1 | contig 19510 bp, 18 predicted proteins | sample CryBogCBE02Aug07_FD_60383 | JGI IMG/M metagenome (GOLD analysis project Ga0007809, IMG submission 60383) | Freshwater microbial communities from Crystal Bog, Wisconsin, USA - CBE02Aug07 | ecosystem: Environmental > Aquatic > Freshwater > Lake | place: Crystal Bog, Wisconsin, USA | collected...
CAGTCACGTTTTTCATCCTGCGCAGAAAGATGGATGTTTCCAACGCCGCCGCCGTGGCGGCGACCTACGGGTCGATCTCGGCGGTCACTTTCATCGCCGCCACCTCCTTCCTCAGTCTTCTCAATCTCAAATCCAGCGGGTATATGGTTGCCGCCATGGCCCTGATGGAGTCCCCCGCCATCGTGGTAGGGATCGCGCTGGCCAGGCTCACCGCGACAAGGATGGAAAGAGGTTTTGATTGGTCGGGATTGCTGAGGGATGCGTTTTTCAACGGTTCGGTCCTTGTCCTTGTCGGCGCGCTAGTGATCGGGATGATGACTGGTGAGGCGGGGGGCAGGGCACTGGCACCCTTCACCACCGATATCTTCAAGGGAATGCTCTGTCTCTTCCTGCTCGATATGGGGTTGGTGAGCGCCCGCCGCCTGGGAGCGATCAAGCAACTCGGGGGATTTCCCATCGGCTTCGCCCTTGCCGTGCCATTGGGCAGTGCGGCCCTTGCCATCCTGTTGGCACGGTTGATCGGATTGGGGTGCGGCGATGCCCTGCTCTTCACCACACTCTGTGCCAGCGCTAGCTACATCGCCGTTCCGGCCGCGATGCGGATGGCACTGCCCGAGGCCAACCCGGGACTCTATGTCACGATGTCGTTGGCGATCACCTTCCCCTTCAACATCATCCTCGGACTACCACTTTACATGGGAGTCATCAACCACATCTGGCGCTGAACCATCATGAAAACGGTCAAACGAATCGAAATCATCATCCCCGCCGTCGAACTCAAAAAGGTGCTGCGACTCCTCAAGGAGTCCGGTGTCTCCGGTTACACCGTCATCCGTTCGGTGACGGGATTCGGCGATCGCGGGGAACAGACGGGCGACGAGCTCACCGGAGTATTCGACAACGCTTGCGTTCTTACCCTCGCGGAGCCGGAAAAGGCCGGAGGGATCGTGGAGGAGATCCGGGCCGTTCTCAAACGTCATGGCGGCGTCTGCGTGGTCTCGGATGCAAACTGGGTGATCCACTGATCGGGGGCCTCGAATCAACAAACCCAGACGTCATCGCGGCCCAGCGGCCAGTATCCGCAAGCGGGGTCAGTCCACAAATCTTGACTCAACCACCTCATGGGCACTTTGTGTTGTGCCCTTCGGGATGCTTCTGACCCAAAAGCCTACAGCCTAAACCGCTAGCAGACTACGCCGGCTAGGCCATCTCTTCATCCTGCAGCCTCTTCCTAAGACTATCCCGATCGAGCTCCCCTTCCCAGCGGCTGATTGCGACGGTTGCTACGGCGTTGCCGATGAAGTTCGTCACGGCGCGGCCCACGCTCATGAAGTGGTCGATGCCGACGAGCAGTCCGAGTGAGGCGATCGGGATCGCCGGGATCGCCTCGAGGGTGGCCGCGAGCACGATGAACCCCGATCCCGCCACCCCCGTTGCTCCCTGCGACGTGATGATGGCGACAAGCAAGAGCCCGAGTTGCTGGGAGAGATCCATGGGCGTTCCGGTGGCCTGTGCCAAAAACACGACTGCCATCGTCATGTAGATATTGGTGCCGTCGAGGTTGAAGCTGTAGCCGGCCGGGATGACCAGTCCCACGGTCGATTCGCGGCAGCCGAGCCGTTCCAGCTTCTCCATCACGCCCGGCATGGCGGTTTCCGAGGAGCTGGTGCCGAGCACCAGCAGCAGTTCCTCGCGCAAGTGCCCGAGGAAGGCCCAGAGTCCTGCCCCGCAGAGCTGGAGGATCCCGCCCAGCACGAGTGCCACGAAGAGGATGGCCGTCCCGTAGAAGCAAAGGATTAGCCGCAGAAGCCCAAGCAGCGCACCGGTCCCGTGGCTTGCCGCCATGAAGGCCATCGCGCCGAACACCCCGAAGGGGGCAAAGCGGACGATTAGTGCCAGCATCGCGAAGAGAAGTCCGGAGACCCGCCCGATTGCGGTGAGGATCGGACGGCCGCCATCCGGCAGGTGCGGGATGGCGAGTGCCGCGATGAGTGAAACGACTAGGATCTGGAGAAGGTTCGGGGAGAGGAAGGCCCCGATGAGCGTTTCGGGAATGGCCTCGCGGAGCATTCCGAGCAGGCTTGCCGGGTGGAAGGGGGCGGATGCGGCCGGGGCGATGGGCTCCGCATGGCCGTGAAAACCGATGCCGGGTTTGACGAGGTTGACCGTCACGAGGCCGAGGAGGAGTGCGATGTTGGAAACACTTTCAAAATAGAAAGCCGTTTTCAGGCCGAGTCGTCCCAGCTTCCGGAGATCGCCCATGGAGGCCATGCCATGGACCAGGGTGCAGAAAATGATCGGGGCGATCATCATCCGGACCAGCGCGATGAAGGTGTCGCCGAGCGGCTTCAAGATGCCGCCGAAGCGGGGGAAGAGCAGACCCGTCGTGATCCCCAAGAACATGCCCGCCAAGACCTGCACATACAGCCTCCCATACCACGGGGTGCAGGGTGAAGCGGGGGAAGGCTTCATGCTGTTCTCAGGATACAGCCGAAGTTGCGGAAAGAGCAGGCTTTTTGAGCACCGCATGGAGATCGCTCCACCACGCGTTTCTGTCCTAACAGTCTTCAGTCCAAAGGGCTTTGCCCGGCATCTTCGCCGGGCCGCCACCCTACCTCGACACTGGGATCGTCAGCACGGGGCCCGTGGAGCTCGGCGAGGACTGAATGTGGCCGATCATTTCCAGGAGTTCGAGGGCGTCCTTGGAGAGTGGGTCGTTATCGTCGATGTAGTAGGTGCGGCCCTTGTAGCTCACGGCACCCATCGCATATTTCGGCGCGAAGAGCGCGTTCTTGATGCGGTAAGGAGGTCCGGCCGGGATCGAGGAATCCTTTCCATTCGAGGACTCCACATGCCGGGAGAAGGTTTTCATGGCATCGAGCAGAGTGCGGAAGACGATGGATCGCAGCGGGAGATACCCCGAATCCGACTTGATACACCGCTCACCGGCCACCGGGTTGCGCGATGAGTTACTTGTGGTCGCGGGTTGTGAAGGTGCCGTTGCAGCAGTCTCCTTGGTGTCTTTCGGATCTTTGGCTGCAACCGTGGCGTCCTCGGTCGCAGGTGATTTGGGGGCTTGGGAGGCGGGTTCCTCGTAGACAACAATCGAGAGGTTGTGGCGGAGTTGGGATCTTTTGAGGGTAGCCACCCATTTCCTGAACTCCTTGTAGGAAGGATCCGTCGGGTCGTTGACGAGCATCCTCCCGTTGTCATCGCAAATGCTGGTCACAAAGAGATCCATGACCAGATCCACAGGCCAACCCGCCTTGATCAGGAGAATGACCGTTTCGGGCCGGATTTCCGTGAGGTATTGCTTGGTGAACGCCTCTCCGGAGATCGGCGAGTAGGTGATGCTCGGCTGGGTCTCGAAGTCGGCTGTCACTCCGGCATCCCCTGTGCTGGTCGTCGCCTGGGAGGGGTCGGAAAGTCCGGCGGCCGATCTGATACCCATGAAGGGAAACATGTTGAGGAGGCCATAGGCGGCGGTGGCCTGTGTCTTCATAAGGTAAGTCGCCTGGACGTTACCGACCTGCAGGAACTCCGGCGAATCGTGATGATGCAACCGGACGATGTTGAGCAGCATGTTCTGATCGGAAATTTTCTGCAGGTTGTTGTTCACGGAGGCGGAGTCCATGAGCCAGGCCCTGTTGGCGACCGCGCACCCGGAAAGACCCCAGACTAGGGAGAGAAGCAGCGCCATGACCCATGCGATGCGGTTGCCGTCGGAGTTGCCTGTGGTCTCTGGCATCGCGGGAGAGGGATCGTTGCTCATGGGAGGATGGGGTGCGGTGCGGGAATCAAAGCGGATGATGGCCTTGCTGAACAGATCGGAGTCTGTTCCGGGAAGAAATTCAAAGGAGCGGAGCCGTTCGCCATGGGGTTGGCGAAGAATCCCTGGATCACGCCTCGTCTCTGGCAGGAACTTCAATGGCCTGGCAGATGTCGCGCCAACCGGGGAAGTTCCAGGAGTTGGGGAAGTCCTTGCACTGCTGGGGCTTCACGGTCTGGATCGAGCATTCGTTGCCTTTGAGGAAGAAGCAGGCACCATCCTCCCGGTCGATCAGAGCAAGTCCTCCGCGGTTGGGCCGCAGTCTGGTGTAGTGCTGGATGAAGTGATCCTCCTCCATACCGACATGTGCGGCGATGGCCGAGATCTCCTCCTCGGTCACCCGGACGAATCCCGGCCAGCGGCAGCAGGCCGTGCAGCGCTGGCAGAGGTAGGTCGGGGCGGCCATGGAGAGAGGGCAAAAAGTTTCGGCACGGTGAATTTTCGATCCGTTGGTGTGGGTTGAGGCCTTAGCGATTCAGCAGGTTGTAAATGAAGATAAGCGGCTCTTTGCCGACGGTGACCAGTCCGTCGTAGGCGCCGTCGAGTTCATCGATGAGGAAAATGGCGTTAGCCATGCAAAAGGATGTGAGCACAAAACCGATTTTTACGAGCGGGTTGCTGGGGGAGAGGAGACCAAAGCTGAAAAAAATCACGATTAGCCAGATAAAGAGAGAGGCATGAAACACAGCCGAAACCGAACGGCCGATGCTGTTGATTGCATGCCATCGGGACATGAGCAGCCCCCCTGTCACCCGATCGATCTGGGAAAATGTCTTTTTTTGCAGTTCGTTGGCGGGATTCAACGTGAGGGAATCATTGATCACATCCTCCATGCCTGACTTGTGTTGCCTGATCACCGCATCCTGCTCGGTTTTGAAATAATTCATTTGGGGAGAGATCATCGACGAGACGACGCCTTTCAATTCCCCTCGAACTCCGTTGGCCTCATTACCGTAATGAGCGAGCAGTCTGTCCAGGGTGAGAATGCGGACGGCAACATCACCGACATCATTTTCCACCTTGTTGAAGTTCGATTGGGTGGAAGCAATGACTAGCCCCAAAATCAGGGCGGTCATGGTAGATATCATGCCGACGGCAAGTTTCATGGCCGACATGGATTCTTGGCTTAAATACTCCTGCTTGAGCTTGGGGCGGAGCCGCATGCCGATCAGGGCAGCGGCAAGGGTGCCGATAAAAAACACAACCCCGGAAATCAAAGGCTCCATGATGAGAAAGGGCGTGTGATGAAGCTGGGGGCGTCGGGTTCAGAAAGGAGGCTATATGCTCCCGGTACGAATGGTTCACCGATAACGAGCACCATCCTCTAAGTCAATCTAGGGAGCGATCCCAAGCACATGGCGACATTCAGGTATCCAGTCCTTCCCGTATTGGAGGTTCTTAGCACGAGCCGGTGTCTTTTCTCGGTAGCAGCCAGGAGAAGAGAGCCGCGACGGCCAGGGAGGCCACGATGAGGGCCAGCGACCAGGCCGTGGGGAATCCCCCGTGGAGGTGATGGTCGAGCCATGCCATCTTCAGCCCCACGAAGCAGAGGATGAATCCGAGGCCGTACTTGAGGTAGTGGAACTTTGCAGCCATCCCCTCCAGCAGGAAGTAAAGGGCGCGGAGCCCCAGGATCGCGAAGACATTCGAGGTGAAGACGAGGAAGGGCTCTTTGGTGATCGCGAAGACTGCCGGGACGCTATCGACGGCGAAGACGATGTCGGTGAACTCGATCACCACCAGCGCCAGCAACAGGGGTGTGCCGGCCAACCGGCCCGCATCACGGACGAGGAATTTCCCGCCATGCAGGGAGTGGGTGATGGGCAGGAAGCGCTTGAGGATCCGGATGACGACGTTCTTTTCGGGATCGGGATGCGACTCGGGACCGAAGGCGACCTTCAGGCCGGTCATCCCGAGGAAGACGCCGAGCACCACCGGAACCCAGGAGATCTGCATGAGCAGGGCTCCCAGCGCGATGAAGAGGGCTCGGAACACAAGGGCGCCGAGAATGCCGTAGAACAGGATCCGGTGGCGGTATGAGGGGGGAATCGCAAAAAAGTCAAAGACCACCAGGAAGACAAAGAGATTGTCGACCGAAAGGCTCTTCTCCATCAGCCAGCCGGAGAGAAATTCGAGCGTCGATTTCCGTGCCAGGGCATGGTGGTCCAGTCCCGCCAACCTCGGATCGAGGGGGAACTCGTGGAGGCCGTAGAAATAAAGTCCCGCAGCGAACAGCAGGGCCAGGCCCACCCACAGAAGGGCATTCCGGATGGCCTCGCCATGGGTGATCCGGTGTTCCTTGCCATTCCGTCGCCTCATGTCGAGCAGGAGGCTCGTGACGATGATCAGGACAAAGAGTCCGTAGAGCCACCAGAAGCGGTCGAAGGGAAAGAGTGCGGGGTGGGACATGGGGGAAAAGGCTGAAGCCTGAAGGCTCAAGGCTGAAGGCTAAAATGACATGGGGGACACGGTGTGAGCCCCACCCTTCTTAGAGCCAATCTTCTATCCCCGATTCCCTATCTCCCATCACCACCCAAAAAACTTTCCGGAAGCGGGAGGGCGCCCCCCAGACGCCCGCCCGCCCCGCGGTCAGGCCGTCAGGCGACCTTGACCTCAATCTCTTTAGGCCGTGCGGCTTCGCTCTTGGCGACATGCACGGTCAGGATGCCTTCGCTGAACTTTGCCTCGACCTTCTCGGAGTCTGCGTCGTCGGGCAGCGAGAAGCTGCGGACGAAGCTTCCGTAGGAGCGTTCGATGCGGTGGTATTTCTTTCCCTTCTCCTCCTTCTCGAACTTCCGTTCCCCGCTGATCGAGAGGATGCCGTTCTCGACGGTCACCTTGACCTCCTCTTTCTTCACCTCGGGGAGTTCCGCTTTCACCACGTACTCCTTGTCATCCTCGGTGATGTCGACGGCCGGTGCCCATTCGGCGATCGCGAGTGCTTCCTTTTCCCCGTTTTTGCGGAGTGTGGGGAAGTCCAGGATATTGGAGAGCTTGCTCTGAAGCTCCTCGAGTTCGCGGGCGGGGTTCCATCGTGTGACGGGGTTCCATCGTGCCAGTGTATTCATTGTTTTCGATTGGTTGCGGCGGGATCGTCATGATTCCGGCCCGCGCTTCCCGCCTTGTTGGAGCATCGGGCCGGTGGGAAGGAACTGCTCCTTGCCCTGCATCTCATCCAGCAAAGGCCATGCCCCGGGCCATTTCTCTTACGCGTGGGAAATCCCGCTGTGAGGGTGTGCCACCTTGTCCCGAATCCGTGTCATGGGATGCCTCCGACGTGCCAAAACCGCCATAAGCAGTCTGATTAGGGCAGATGTAGCGCTTACCTACACTGTCTGGGTTCATCCTTCATAATTGACGGCACTTGCCGCCCGGCAAGCGGTGCCGCCCTTCGGGGCCCGCTTTGCGGGATCTACCGCGCTCGCTCCCGCGAGCTTGGTTCATCCTTCATAATTCATCATTCATCCCTCATCCTTTCGGCATGAAAGTCCTCATCCTTGGTTCCAATGGCCGACTCGGAGCCGCCCTTGTCCGTCGCTGGCAGACCCTTGCCAATACGGAGGTCATCGCCCTGACCCGCGCCCAAGTTGATCTCTCCGATCCCGAAAAGGCGGAGGAGGGAGTTGCCGAGGTTCCGTTCGGTACCGGGGATGTCGTCGTGAATTGCGCCGCGGCCACCGATGTCGACGGTTGCGAAAAGGACCGCGATGGGGCACGTCGGATCAATGCGGAGTCTCCCGGCCGGATCGCCCGGCTCTGTGCTGAGAGGGGAGCGCGTCTTGTCCACATCGGGACCGACTATGTCTTCGACGGCACGCTCGACCGTCCCTACGCCGAGGAGGATGAACCCCATCCTCTCAGCCATTACGGGGTGACCAAGCTCGAGGGGGACCGCGAGGTGTTGGCTGCGAGTCCCGCGCATTGCGTGGTGCGTGTCTCGTGGGTCTTTGGTCCCGACAAGCCGAGTTTTGTGGATGCCATCGTGAAACGGGCTCTGACCTCTGCGGAGGCCGCTGCAGTCCACGATAAGACCTCTGCACCGAGCTACACCGAGGATATGGCGGTCTGGCTTGCCGAGTTCCTGAAAACCTCGGTGCCCGGCGGTATCTATCACCTCTGCAACGGCGGCACCTGCTCCTGGCGCGACTACGGCGAATATGCCCTCGAGTGTGCCAAGGCCAATGGTGTTCCTGTCCTGACGACGACGGTCGCCCCGCTGAAGCTCTCGGACATGAAGAACTTCATCGCCGTACGACCGCCCAAGACACCGCTCGACACCGGGAAGTTTGCCCGCATCACGGGCATCACACCCCGCCCGTGGAAGGAAGCCGTGGCGGAGTATTTCCGTAACTGGAAGGCGTGATGGAGATCGGGATCGACAGCTTCGTCGCCACGACCGGGAATCCGGTCACCGGGGCCAAGGTCGATCCCGTCCTGCGTCTTCGTAATCTTCTCGAAGAGATCGAGACGGCCGACCGGGTCGGACTCGATGTCTTCGGGATCGGGGAGCACCACCGTGAGGAGTTCCTTGATTCCGCGCCCGTCGTCCTGCTGGCCGCCGCTGCCGCCCGCACGAAGCGGATCCGTCTGGCGAGTGCCGTGACCGTCCTGAGCGCCGCGGATCCGGTCAGGGTCTTTCAGGAATTCGCCACCCTCGACCTCATCTCGGAGGGACGCGCCGAGATCGTCGCCGGACGCGGCTCTTTTACCGAAGCCTATCCCCTCTTCGGTCTCGATCTGCGCGACTACGACGAGCTCTTCGATGAGAAGCTCCGATTGCTGATTGAGATCCGCTCCCATGAGCGCGTCACCTGGTCGGGGAAACATCGCCCGTCGCTCCGTGATCAGGAGATTCATCCACGACCCCTACAGGATCTGCTTCCGGTCTGGGTTGGTGTCGGCGGTTCGCCCGAGTCGGTGATTCGGGCCGGTTCGCTCGGATTGCCGCTCATGATCGCGATCATCGGGGGGCAACCGGACCGCTTCCGTCCGGTCGTCGATCTCTACCGCGAGGCTGGCTCACGATCCGGCCATTCACCTGAAAAGCTCAAGGTCGGCATCCATGCTCTCGGCTCCTTCGCGACGACGACCAATGAGGCACGGGATGATTACTTCCCCGGCTACGAGCGGATGTTCGGCCAGATCGGAAAGGAGCGCGGTTGGCCCGCAATCCGACGCTCCCACTTCGAGGCGCTCTGCGGTCCCGAAGGAGCCCTCATCATCGGCGATGCCGAGGAGGGGGTGGCAAAGATCCTCCACTACAACGAGGTACTCGGCGGCATCGACCGGATCACGATCCAGATGAGCCCCGGGATGCTGCCGCACGGCAAAGCCCTCAATGCCATCAGGATTCTCGGAGAAGAAGTCGCCCCCGCTGTGCGTAAACACCTGAAAAAGGTTTAGCCCGCAGAGGCGCGGAGGCGCTGAGAAAAAATTCTCTGCGCGATCGATACAGTCTCTCAAAGCCTCAGCTCAGGAGCAAGCTCCTGAGCTTCTCCAACTCTTCCCATCTGGCCATGGCTTTTTCGATGGTCTGGTGAAGCTCGTTGAGCTCCCGTTCCACCTTTTGGAACTCACCATCTTTGCGCTGGTAGAGCGAGGGATCGGCGAGCCTTTCCGAAAGTTCCGCCTGCTTGGCCTCAAGTTCCTCGAGTTTGCCCGGCAACTCGTCGAGTTCCCGTTGCTCGCGGTTGAGGAACTTCCGTCCCTTCTCGATTTTGACTCCCTTCTGCGGGGTCGCAGGCGAGGAGATCACGGCTGGTTGCGTAACCTTCGCGGCCTCGGCCATCTTTCGCTGACGGACCCAATCCTCGTAGCCCCCTGTGTACTCGGTGAAGCGTCCGTCCCCTTCGTAGACGAGGGTGCCGGTCACGACGTTGTCGAGGAAGGCGCGGTCGTGTGAGACGAGCAGGAGCGTCCCCTCGTAGTTCACGAGCAACTCCTCAAGGAGCTCGAGGGTCTCGGCGTCGAGGTCGTTCGTCGGCTCGTCGAGCACGAGCACATTGGCCGGCTGGAGGAAGAGGCGGGCCAGCAGGAGGCGGTTGCGCTCTCCCCCCGAGAGCATCTTGGCCGGCATGCGGACGCGATCGGAGGCAAAGAGGAAGTCGCTCAGGTAGCTGTGGATGTGGCGCGGCCTGCCCTGGAAGGTGACGGTCTCGGCCTCCCCCGCGACGTTCCACCCGACGCTCTTCTCGCCGTTGATCTGATCGCGGAGCTGGTCGAGGTAGACGATCTCGAGCTGGGTGCCGAGTTTGACGGATCCCTCCTGGGGCTCGAGGCGACCGAGCAGGAGCTTGAGCAGGGTGGTCTTGCCGCATCCGTTGGGCCCGATGATGCCGATTTTGTCCCCGCGCCAGAGCGTGGAGGTGAAGTTGCTGACGATCGGGACGCCGCCGTAGCTGAAGGAGGCATCCTTCGCCTCGATGACTTTCTGTCCTGAGGTTCCGCCTTCCTGGAGTTCGATCTTTGCGGTGCCGGTGCGTTCGCGGCGCTTGCCTCGCTCGGCGCGCATGGCCTTGAGGGCCCGGACTCGGCCCTCGTTCCGGGTGCGGCGTGCCTTCACGCCCTGACGGAGCCAAGCCTCCTCCTGGGCAAGCTTCTTGTCGAAGGCGGCCCACTGCTTTTCCTCCGCTTCCAGGGCGGCACCCTTTCGCTCAAGATAGGTGTCGTAGTCACAGGCCCAGCTGGTGAGCTGGCCCCGGTCGAGTTCGATGATGCGGGTGGAGAGCTTCCTCAGGAAGGCCCGGTCGTGCGTCACAAAAAAGAGGGTCGGCTTGGCCTTGAGCAGGAAGTTCTCGAGCCAGAGGATCGATTCCAAGTCTAGGTGGTTTGTCGGCTCGTCCAGCAGCAGGACATCGGGTTGTCCGGCGAGTGCACGGGCCAGAAGGACGCGGCGCTTGAGTCCTCCCGAGAGGCTCTGGAACTGCTGTTCGGAGGGCAGGTTCATTTCCTGCATCATTTCCTCGACGCGGATATCGGCCTCCCACTCCTCCTCGGTTCCCCCGACACGAAGCCCCGCGTGGATCACCTCAAAGACCGTCCCCTCGATTCCCTCAGGGACCTCTTGGGGCAGGCGGGTCAGGACGACGCCGTTCGGTTTGGTGATCTCCCCTTCCTGCGGTTTCTCCTCACCCGAGATGACGCGCATGATGCTGGTCTTGCCGGCTCCGTTGCGTCCCACGAGACAGACGCGCTCACCCTGATCGATCTGAAGGTCGACCTGATCAAGGAGCGGTCGGTCGGTGTAGCGGAGGGTGACGCCGCGGAGTTGGAGAAGGGGCATGGGAAAAAAGTTAAAAGTGAACCAAGCCGCTGGCGAGCGCTGTAACCTAACAGCCTAAAGCCTCAACAGCCACAGCCTTCCAATCACCTCATCGGCCCGAAGGGCGAGGGACCCTGAGGTACCTGCGCTCCCTGTGCCGGGGATGAGGGGCCGGCCTGCTCGTTGAGCCACGGCTTGTCCTGATCGCTCATCTGGAGGGAATTCATGACGACGTAGAGCAGTTCCTCCAGCCGGGCTTCGTCGCAGCGGAAGACATCGGTCGCCCCCTCGGGTGGTTGCCAGGTCGATGCGGGAAAAGAGGGGGAGAAGCTGAAGTCCTCGATCAGGAAGGACATCGCGAAGTCGCTCCGGTGGATGTCGATCCTGCGCGGCGTGTAGTCGGAGCAGATCCAGAGCTTGGAGCTGAAGTCCTCGGCCTTCACGGCCTTGGCCACCTCGGGCATCAGTCCTCCGGAAATGACGCGGCAGGGAACGCCGTCGATCGCGGCCACCTCGTTCCCCCTTTCCAGTTGGAAGAGAGCGGGGAGCAGGACTGCCTGCTGCGGGGTGAATGGGAGTTGGAGCGGCGTGCTGCCCTTTGGTTCGGGGCGCGGCTTGTGGCGGAACTGGGAGAGCAGCAGTTCGATTTTGGATCCCGGGACCGCCCAGGCCTGGTTGCCGTCACGGCAAACGGTCACCGTTTCCCCGAACAGAGGAGCCTCCAGCCGTAGCCGTCCCGGATATTCGATCCGCACGGTGAAGGTGGCCCCCTTGATTATTTGGGGCAACCGACCAGCGACCTGACCCACGGTGGCCTTGATCACCAAGGCTTTGTTGGAGGTCTGCTGGCCGCCGAGCAGGACGCCGGCCAGCGGGGTGATCATTCTGGAAAGGACATCGTAGCGGTTCTCGGAGGGAGGGGGCCCGTAGCTCTTGGAGGGGGTTGCCTGAGATGCAGGCGAAGGGGCGGGGGCCGCCGTCGTTGCCGTGGGATTGGAAGAGGTTGCCGCATTCTGGGCGCTCGCGGAGACCGCCAGCAGAAGCATGGCGGCAACGGACGACGGCAGGGAGCGGGGCATCCCTCCTTGATACCCGTCCGGGTCGGGTAAGGCCAAGCCGCAAAGCCTTTGGGTGCCGCTGTGTACGGTCGCGACCGGATTTGACTTTGCGGACTTCGAGATGCCCGTCCGGGGTGAGTTGCTGGAGTGCATGCCCCGGCACAGGGAACTCATTCTGGAGTTTACGCGCCCCTGAGAAACCCTGATGCTCTGCACCATGGTTCTTCTGGCTAGCGGCATTGTTTACGCCTTCCTCGAGTCGACACCCGAGGGAAAGATCGTCCTCCTCACCCTCTTCCTCGGATCGATCTTTAGCTGGTCGGTGATGATCACCAAGATCAGGGTCCTGGGCTTCGCCCGGAAGCAGTCCGATCGATTCATGGCCCTCTTTCGAAAGGACCGCGAACCGCTCCAGATCTTCGAGACGGGACTCGAGTTCGAGGGATCGCCCCTCTACGAGATCTATCAGGCGGGCTGCGAGGAACTCTGCTTCCAGGTGCTCGGATCGACCGAGGTCGACGAGACCTTCCGGTCTCGCCTCCGTTATGCCGACCGCATCACCCCTGCGCAGATGCGCTCCGTGCAGGCCGCCATGGAGCGTGCCGTCGGCGAGGCCTCGCTCAGACTCGAGTCCAAGATGATCATCCTCTCCACGGCCGTCAGCGGCGCTCCCTTCGTCGGGTTGCTCGGCACGGTCTGGGGTGTCATGGATGCCTTCGGTGGGATCGCCGCATCGGGTAGCGCGAGTCTCGCCGCCATGGCGCCCGGCGTGAGCGGCGCGCTGATCACGACGGTCACGGGCCTTCTCGTCGCGATCCCTGCGATGTTCGGCTACAACTTCCTCGTCACCAGCGTCCGGGGCATGATTGTCCAGTGCGACAACTTTGCCGCCGAGCTTTCGAGCGAGATCGAGCACCGCTACGTCAGCCACGGCGGACGCGGCTAGGGAGGAAGGACAACGGCCATGCGCAGATTCTCCGACCGCGGCGGGATGCACACGCTCACCGAGCTGAACGTGACCCCCTTGCTGGATCTCGCCTTCGTCCTGCTGATCATTTTCATGATCACCACCCCGTTGATCGAGAACAGCATGGACCTGATCGTGCCCACCAGCGCGACGGCGAAGACGGAGATCAACCCCGCCGAGGTCCAGACCGTCTCCATCGACCGCAACGGTGCCCTGAAACTCAACGAGCAGGGCCTCACTGCCGAAGATCTCGGCGCCAGGCTCGCCGAACTGAAGAAATCCCAACCCGGTCTTGCCGTTGTCGTGCGTCCCGACAAGGAACTCCCCGTCCAGGATTTCGTCCGCGTCATGGATCTGCTCCACAAGGCGGGCATCACCAAGGTCGGCGTCATGACCCGCCCCGAGAATCAGGGAGGCGGCACGCCGACGGCGCCGTAGCACCCGGATGTCACGCAAAGAACCCCGCTTCAGCCGGGCTTTCATCCTCGTTGCGGCAATCCATTTGGTGCTCATAGGCGGTTTGATCTGGTGGTTCGTGAAGCCCGTCAAGAAACCCTCCGGCCAACTGACCTGGATGGAGACGGGATCCTTTGCCCAGGCCGAGGAAAACACGGCGGTCATCCCGTCAAAGTCCACCGACGAGCAGGAGATCACCGAGCCGATCAAGCCTGCGAAGCCCAAGCCGACCCCCAAAAAAGAGGCCAAACCCTCCGGGACCCCGGATGTTCCCTCTGACATCTCGCTCGCCACACCCACACCGACTCCGACCCCAACTCCGGAGGCGACGCCCACCCCCACGCCCAAAGCCACGCCGACCCCGACACACAAGCCGCCGCCGAAGCCTACTCCGATACCCACCCCGGAGGAAACTCCCACCCCGACTCCCGAGGAAAAACCGACGCCGACTGCCACCCCGAAGCCAAAGCCCAAACCTTCAGCGAAGCCCTCCCCCAAACCATCTCCCAAAGCCACCCTGCACGCTTCTCCCAAGCCCAAGCCTAAACCGAAGGCCGACGAACATGCCGATGAAAAGCCCAAGAAGACCGATCAGGGTGAGAAAAAGACCATCGCCAAGTCTGCGGAAAAATCCTCCTCCAAGAGCGGCGAGAAAACGAGCGGCGAGAAAAAAGCGGGGGCGGCTGCCAAGTCCTCTTCCGGGAAGGGTGAGGGTAAGGGAAATTCTTCAGCAAAGGCCGCCTTCCTGGCGACCAAGGGAGGCGGAACCGGTGCGGGGGGTGTCGGTGGCAATGGTGCCGACCCCGGCACCGTGGATGCTTATCATACGCTGATCCATGACCGCTTCTACAGCCAGTGGGAGCAGCCAACTTCCATCCCGGCCGAGCACAAGCATGAGTTTGCCTCCGTCCTGAAGATCACCATCGAGCGGGACGGTACCATCAGCGCCTTCTCCCTGGCTAAGCCCAGCGGTAATCCCATCATGGACGGATCTGTCCTCGAAGCCGCCCGCAAGGTCCTCAAAATCGCCCCAGTCCCGGAGGGGATGGGAACTTCCTCGGGGTATACTATCTCCATCAACTTCGAGGTGGAATAAAGACGCGGGATTTTCGCGCCCCGCGGCGTTCTGCTTCGCTCGCAGTATGTCTCATACAGCTTCGCTTGCAGGCCTAGCGGGGCATCGAAACTTCCGAGTCTTTGGTGACGACTTTTCCTATCTCCAACCGGCCGTTCTGATCTTCTCGTTCAAGATTTCCCTTCAGCCTTTGGTCTTCAGTCTTTAGCCTTTTTTTATGTCCGCAGTCGTCGCCGAAAGTCTGATCGATCGAGTCATCGAGGGGGAGCGCATCACCCCGGAAGACGCGCTGGAGCTTTACCGTCTGCCGCTCGAGGAACTCGGCGCCCTGGCCGATCACCGCCGCAAGCTTGCCCGGGCGGATGCCTTCGGTGGGCGCGGCAACGAGATCGTTACCTACATCATCGACCGCAACGTCAACTACACCAACGTCTGCAACGTCTACTGCAAGTTCTGCGCCTTCTACCGCACCGAGAAGGATGCAGATTCCTACGTCATCACCCACGAGGAGATGGACGCCAAGCTCGACGAACTCACCGAGGCGGGGGGCATCCAGGTCCTCATGCAGGGCGGTCATCATCCCTCGCTCACGATCGATTGGTATCTCGACCTGCTCTCGCACATGAAGGGGAAGTATCCCCACGTCAACATCCACGGATTCAGCCCTCCGGAGTTCAATCACTTCTCGCAGGTTTTCGGGATGCCGCTCGAGGAGGTGATCCGCCGATTCAAGGAAGCGGGCCTCGGCTCGATCCCGGGTGGTGGTGGCGAGATCCTCGTCGACCGGGTGCGCGATCGGGTCGCCCCGCTGAAGTGCAACAGCGACCAGTGGCTCAAGGTCATGGAGATCGCCCACGGAATGGGGCTCAACTCGAGCGCCACGATGATGTTCGGTCATGTCGAGACGCTGGAGGAGCGAATCGAGCATCTCGGTCGCCTGCGCCGCCAGCAGGACGAGACGGGTGGCTTCACGGCCTTCATCTGCTGGACCTTCCAGGCCGAGAATACGAAGCTGCGCGCCGAGCCTGTCGGTTCCGCCGAGTACCTACGGATGCAGGCGCTCTCCCGCATCTTCCTCGACAACTTCCCGAACGTGCAGAGCTCGTGGGTGACGCAGGGGCCCAAGATCGGCCAGGTAGCCCTGCGCTACGGCGCAAACGATTTCGGGAGCGTCATGATGGAGGAGAACGTGGTGAGCAAGGCCGGTGCAAACTTCCGCCTTCAGGCGCAGGAGATCGAGACGCTTATCCGCGAGGTCGGCTACGAGCCCCGTCGTCGCAACAACTGGTACGAGCTGGCCGACTAAGGCCGGCTCCGAAAAGTTTGAAGAGCGCGTTCCTGAGCCTGTTGCTTTGCGCCGCGGCATGCGCGCAGACCCTTCCTCCGGGGGTTCTGGGTGACGGGGATCAGCGTTTTATTGTCGACGACGAGGCTTACGAAAAGCAGTCGGGGGAGGTTGCCGAGCAACTCGCCAAGGAAGGGAAGCTCGTCAACTACACCGAGATCGCGGTCAAGGCGCCCCGGGAGCATCCCGCGATCAGTATCGCCCCGCCCAATGACAAGGCGTTGCCTCCCACCGAACTTGCCGAGACCCTTAGAAAAAGCACCGTGGCGGTCGGCTTGCGCTATCTTGATCCCAAAAAGAGGGGTGGAAAAAACGCCAAGGGAGACCCCTCAAAGAAATGGAGCTACATGATCGGAGCGACAGCCTTCGCGGTTGCTCCGGGTGTCTTTTCCACCTCGCTCCATGTGATGACGCTCGACCCCTCCTTCATGAAGGAGGCTCAGGCGGTCGCCGTCACATCCGACGGGAAGGTGTTCCCGATCACCGGGGTGATTGCCGCGAGCGACCGTGCCGACACATGCCTGATTTCCGTTCCCGGACTCGACCTGCCTCCGCTTCCGATCCGTTCCGGTGTGCGGACGGGGGAGCCGGTCTGGTGCATGAGCCATCCCGACGGCTTTACCTACATGTTCACGGGGGGGCAGGTGGCCAGGGTAAGCCGCGACCGATGGGACCAGAAACACCAACCGGCCCTCCATGTCGAGGTGACGGCCGAGTATTGCCCGGGATCGAGCGGCGGAGCCCTCGCCGATGCGGCGGGGAACGTGGTGGCACAGGTCTCGAGCATCAACAACTACGAGGGGATCGATGATCCCGAGGGCAGGTCGGTGAACGGGATTGTCTCGGCCCGCACCTGCACGGCAGCCGAGGAAATCCTGGCACTGACGCATCCCGGCGTGAACGAACCGGTTCCGACGCCTGTTCCCCGGGCAACCCCGAAGCCGCGGCCCCGTTTCCCGAAAGCCCCTTAGCCCGTATCGTCAGAATGCAGCCGACTCACGGGCAGATCGCGGCTTGATCTTTTGGCCGCTTTGGGTCTGCATGGAGCCATGCGATTCCATCATGCCGTCATCCTTTCCCTGACCGCCCTGCTGGCCCTTTCGGGCTGCGCCAACAAGAAAAAGAAGCAGTACGCCGGCGTGGACGGCGACTATGTGAGCGGCACCCCGCTCGGCGAGCGCACCGAGGGTGCTAACTTCCTCGGTGCCAACGTCCAGCGCGGACTCTACGCCCCCGTCCAGTTCGGATATGACAGCTCCTCCGTCGCACCCGACCAGCAGTCGAAGGTTTCCGCCGTCGCCAATGCGCTCAAGGGCAGCGGCAAGACTGTCATCGTCGCCGGCTTCACCGATGAGCGCGGCACCGAGGAATACAACCGAAGCCTCGGCGAGAAGCGCGCCCTGGCCGTGCGCGAGGCCCTCATCGCCGAGGGTCTGAAGGCCGACCAGGTGCAGACCGTCAGCTTCGGCAAGGAGATGCCCGTCGACCCGGCCAGCAACGAGGCCGCCTGGGCCAAGAACCGCCGCGCCGAATTCGGCATCGTCAAGTAACCCGGGGGATCCTCCGGTGCCCGTTCCTCTCTTTGACCTGAGCCGTCTCGGCCCGCAGGTCGACGAAGCCGTCCGCGAGGCCGCCCTGCGCGTGCTGGGCCACCGCGGCTACGTCCTCGGTGCCGAAGTCGAGGCGTTCGAGAACGACCTTTCCGCCTACCTAGGCGGCGGTCACGCCATCGGCATGTCCTCAGGGACCGATGCCCAGCTGGCCCTTTTCATGGCGATGGGGATCGGGGCGGGCGACGCCGTCGTCTCCACGCCCTACACCTTCTTTGCAACGGCCGGATGCATCCACCGCACGGGCGCCGAGATCCTCTTCTGCGACATCGATCCGGCCACCTTCATGATGGATCCGGAGTCGTTGCGCGTCCTGCTCGCGGGGCTCGTGCGCGATGCCGACGGAACGCTCCGTTCCGCGCGCGGCAACCGCGTGCGGCTCATCGTGCCGATTCATCTCTTCGGCGCGGTCTGCGACATGGATACGATCGGTGCTGTTGCCGCCGAATTCGGCATTGAGATCCTGGAAGACGCCGCCCAGATCCTTGGCGGCAAGTATGCCTCGAAGTCCGGCGTGAAGTCCGCGGGCCTCCTCGCCCCGACCTCGTACGTCAGCTTTTATCCGAGCAAGAATCTCGGTGCGGCCGGTGATGCCGGAGCCGCCATCTGCCTCGACGCCGGAATGGCTGAAAAAGTGAAGTGCGTCCGTAACCACGGCATGGAGGAGCGCTACTACCACAAGGTGGTGGGCGGCAACTTCCGCATCGATGCGCTCCAGGCCGCCGTCCTGAGGGCGAAACTCCCATTCCTCGACGGTTGGAACGCCACCCGTCGCGCCAATGCCGCCGCCTACCGCGAACTATTCGAGCGTGCCGGTCTGACGGATCGCGTGCTTCAGCCTGCCGAACCGCATGCTTCTTCGGGGCTGCGCGACCACCATATCTTCCACCAGTACGTGGTGAGGATTCCCAAGGGGAAACGCGATGCTCTCCAGAAGTATCTCGCGGAGCGCAAGATCGGCACCGCCATCTACTATCCCGTCCCGCTCCACCTGCAGGAGTGTTTCGCCTACCTCGGCCACAAGACCGGTGATTTTCCCGTCTCCGAGCAGGCCGCGCTCGAGGCGCTAGCGCTCCCGATCTTCCCCGGTCTGCGCCGCGAGGAGCAGGAGGAAGTGGTCGCCGGGATCGCTGCCGGACTCGCCTGAGCCCCCGCGCACGCGGGAGCTGTGTGAAAATGCGGAACATTCCCTGTTTCTTCGTGCGCCGCGGCGCCGCGAGGATGTAGCCTTGGGCTACTCATGAACGGTTCTCCAGAAATCCAGATCTTCAGCGGATCGGCTCATCGCCAACTCGCCCAAGACATCGCAGCCTATCTCGGCCGACCCCTCGGCGACGCCACGGTCTCCTCCTTCCCGGACGGCGAGACCTTCGTGAAGATCAACGACAATGTCCGCGGCCGCGACGTCTTCATCGTCCAGCCGACCTGTCCGCCGAGCAACCAGAACATCATGGAGCTGCTCATCATGGTGGACGCCATCCGCCGGGCGAGCGCCGACCGCATCACCGCGGTGATCCCGTTCTTCGGCTACGCCCGCCAGGACCGCAAGGACCAGCCCCGCGTGCCGATCACCGCCAAGCTCGTTGCCAACATCCTCGTCGCCGCCGGCGTGAACCGCGTGATCACCATGGACCTCCACGCCCAGCAACTGCAGGGCTTCTTCGACATCCCGGTCGACCACCTCTACGCACTGCCGGTCATGGTCGACTACCTCCACAAGAAGGAGATCGGCAACCTCGTGGTCGTCTCGCCCGACGTGGGCGGGGTGAAGATGGCCAGCGCCTACGCGGAGGCCCTCGGGGCGAGCCTCGCCATCGTGGTGAAGCGCCGCCGCAACGCGACCGAGGTCGACGCCCTGCACGTGATCGGCGAGGTCGAGGGGAAGAATGTCCTGCTCATCGACGATATC
>Ga0007809_10000337_pt1 | contig 19358 bp, 2 predicted proteins | sample CryBogCBE02Aug07_FD_60383 | JGI IMG/M metagenome (GOLD analysis project Ga0007809, IMG submission 60383) | Freshwater microbial communities from Crystal Bog, Wisconsin, USA - CBE02Aug07 | ecosystem: Environmental > Aquatic > Freshwater > Lake | place: Crystal Bog, Wisconsin, USA | collected...
TACCGTATACCCACAAGTTTGATGGGTTAGATGAAAGACCAAGTTGTAACCATGTGTTGCCGGCTTGCATGTTTGTTGACAAGAAGGGATGGAAGTCCCATTCTTCAACACCACCTACATAATCAATAGTTGCCGCACCACCTGAACCAATTGTATATATACTTGTACCAGTAGCATTTTTAATAACAACATTGCCAGTAGCATTGTTATTAAATGTAAAACCTTGACCAACTTGCATTGAAGCATCTGCTGGCATATTGATTGTATATCCAGTTGTACCAGTGATTAAGATATAACCAGGTGAAGTAGCAGTTAATGTTGTATTGCCACCTGCACTTGTTGTAATACTTAATGTTGCTGGGATAAATGTTACACCGTTAACTGTACCGGTGAAGTTTGCATTGTTTGCAGTAATATTACCAGTTAACTGACTGTTACCAGAAATATTCAATGTACCTGTTACGTTAGCACCAGTACCAGTAATAACTAATGAAGAATTACCTGCAACTGTTGTTGTAATATTACCATTACCTGTAATAGTGATATTGCTATTACCGTTTTGTAGTAAGCCACTGTTAATTGTTGTGATATTACCTGTTGTAGCAACTAATGTAGTTGTACCCAAGTTACCTGTGTTAGCATTTCCACTTACGTTTGCTGTACCGGTAATATTAGCACCAGTTGCAGTTACAACCAATGACAAGTTACCATTTACATAGTTGTTGATGTTGCCACTAGCGCCCGCAAGACTTACGTTGCTTGTACCATTTGCGATTGTAGCCGCATTACTTACTTGACCTGTTACGTTAGCACCTGGGATAGCAGTTAAACCATTTGCGTTACCAGAGTATGTGTATCCTGATTGTACTGCTACGTTACCATATACTGATACGTTGACTGAAGTAGTTGCGTTACCAAATTGATATGCACTTCCGCCTGCGCTTACGCTTGATGGGATATATGAGTGATAATCCCAGTTGTTTGTTGTTGCTACACCATCATAAATGAATTGTGTAATAGCACCCGGTAATACAACAAACAATGTTGTACCACCGTTATTTTTAACAGTTACGTTACCTGTACCGTTGTTATTGATTACATAACCTTGACCCAACACTAATGTTGATTCTAGTGGTAAGTTAATTGTATATGCAAATGTACCTGTAACAATCACGTATGGAGCACTACTTGCAGTTAGTGAAGTGCTACCATTATTTGTTGTTGTAATTGACAATGTACTTGAGATAAAGTTTGTAGCATATGCAATACCTGACAAGTTTGCATTGTTTGCAGTAATATTACCTGCAATGTTTGCTGTACCGCCGATGTTAGCAGTACCCGGAATGTTTGCACCACCGTTATATACAGTTAATTGACTTGTTGTGTTACCTGCTACATAACTTGAAATATTACCATTACCTGTAATAGTTACATTACTATTACCATTTTGTAATAAACCACTATTAATTGTTGTGATGTTACCTGTAGTAGCAATCAATGTTGCTGTACCCAAGTTACCAACATTAGCGTTGCCAGACACATTTGCTGTACCTGATGTCATTAATCCAGTGATGTTAGCGTTGCCACTTGTTAAGTTAGCAATAACATTGACACCGTTACCATTGATAACCATTTCTTTAGTAACAGTTGAACTACCAATTGGTGTAGCCCAGAATTCTAATCTACTACCTTGGTTGCTGCCTGTTTGTGCTTCTTCTGTTAAGAAGTCCATTCTAGCAGTAGACAATGCTGGCCAACCAATGCTTGTATAAGGTGTAGCACCAAATCGACTTATAATTTCGTTAGCACCTACCCCTGTTGGGTTTGTTGCGTTACCGTCATAGTGACGACCAATGATTGCTGAATAGTTGTTTAAGCCTGCGCCGTCAATGTATAAACGAGCAGGGTTATTGTCTTGACCAGTGATTTGTAACATCACGCCTTGATTTTGTGGTGCTACAACATTGCCATCAGCATTGATGTTAACAACGCTTGTTAATGAAGTACCTAAGTTAGAAACAATATCTAATTGACCTGCAACATTAGCACCAATGCCATTGACTGTAAATACATTGGCGTTACCATCAACACTATGTGTAATATTACCATTACCATAAATTGTGATGTTACTATTGCCATTTGCGATAGTAGAAATTCCTACAATACTTGACGCAGTTAATGTTCCACTAACTTTTAAGTTAGCCGTAATATTAGCATTACCTGTTACACTTAGATTACCTGAAGCAGAAATGTTAGCACCACTAACATTGCCAGTAGCAATGACACCTCCACCTGAATATATATTTCCCGCTACACCAACACCACCGCTTACAACTAATGCGCCTGTTGTATCACTAGTTGATACTGTTGTCGGTTTAATTTGAAATTGTTGTTGTGTGTTACTAAAACGCATTACTTCACTAGTTGCGCTATATCCTGTACCAAATACTATATCATTTGTTGTACCTGAACCAGCTGTTGCAATAACTAAATTACCACCTAAACCTGCAACGCCCGATACTACAAAATAACCATCGCCTGGCTGTGTTAGATCGTCTCCGGGCACTGCATACATTGAACCAGTTATACCCATATCAGCATAACCAGCTTCTGCATTACCGGTATCAGTATATGCTACATAGTCACTACTTGCGTTTGAGTTTTGATTAATCAATGATACTTCTACATAGTTTGCTACGTTTCCAGAAAGGATCATTACAGAATTTGGAAGATTTGTTTCTTCTGCTGCTGATGCAGGGCCTACAAAGAGTGCATTAGCCGCATACAAATTAACATTTGCTAATATATTACTAGCATAAACATTACCTGCATTAGCGTAAATATTACCGTTAACAGTTGTAATATTGTTGCCTATGTTAGCTGTATTTGCAGAAATATTATATTGTATATTAGCATTGTTAGCTTCTAAATTTCCACCTACATTAACGTTACCAAATCCACCATTGGCAACTATTGTAATATTTTGAGCACCAATGTTAGCTTGTGCAGTTATGTTATTTGCTTGGAAGTTACCACCATTGGCGTAAATATTACCTGCTGTGATGTTTGCAGTAACATTTAAGTTACCTAATGTACCTACATTGCTAATATTTGGTTGATTACCTGTTGTTAATGTACCGGTTAAATAATTTGCTTGTACTAAATTGGCAGTTGTGAAGTTATTTGCGTATACATTATTTGTTACTGTTAAGTTACCTAATGTACCTACATTGCTAATATTTGGTTGATTACCTGTTGTTAATGTACCAGTTAAATAATTTGCACTTGCTAAATTACCTAAGGATGCGTTATTTGATGTTAGGTTGCCTGAAAGTTGTAAATCACCAACCACGTTTGCACCAACTGCTGTAACTTCAAATATTAAATTACCATTTACATATTGTTTGATATCACCATTACTACTCGGTATAGTTACATTACTTGTACCATTTTCAATTTCACTAACATTGGCACTTGATGTCCAACTTAAATTACCTGTACCGTCTGTTGCTAATACTTGTCCATTAGCACCACCTGTAATCTTTACATTACTTACTGAACCTAACGTAACGTTGGCTGCACTAGTGAAGTTTACATTACCGTTAGCTATTAAATTACTTGCGACATTTACATAGTTAGCTGTTGCTAAATTGCCTAAGTTAGCATTGCCTGAAATTAAATTACTTGCAACATTTACATAGTTAGCTGTTGCTAAATTGCCTAAGTTGGCATTAGCTGCTGTTAAATTACCTGTTAATATAGCAATATTTGCACCAATATTACCAACGTTTGCATTACCACTGATATTTGCAGTACCTGTGATATTTGCGCCTGTACCAGTAATTGTTAAAGTTAAATTACCTGCTGAGTATATATCAACTTGACCATCTGATGATGGAATGCTTACGTTTGATGTTCCGTTTACTACATTACCTGCATATGCAGAGTAGTTTGCGTTAGCAACAGTACCGCTTACGTTAGCACCTTGAATATTACTTAGTAAGTTACCACTACCACTGAAGTAGTTAGACTTTGCCAAGTTACCTAAATTAGCATTACCTGAGCTTAGATTACCTGAAATATTTGCTGTACCACTAATGTTTGCACCTGTAGTGGTAACAGTCATTACGTTGGAAATCCCCCCAACACTAATATTTACATTACTATTCCCTAAAACTATTACGTTACTATTACCATTAGCTAAAATATCAACTGCGATATTAGCAGCATTTAATTGTCCTGTAACAGTTAAATTTGCAATTGTGGCATTGCCGTTAATGTTTGCATTGCCATTTAAGTAAACATAGCTATTTGTTTTATTATATGTAAAATTGATGTTTGAATTAGCGTCACCGGCATCATTAAAAGCAATACCTGTGTTTGGGCCTGGAACAACTAAGTTACCTGAAATATTACCTTGAAAGTTTCCGTAAAATGTAGTAGCAACAACGTTACCTGTTACATTTAAATTAGCATTTGCATAATCATACAATAAATTAGCGTCACCTACAATGTTTCCGGATTGCACAAATAACACTTGTTCATCTGTTGCAGTAGTTGTGGTAAAAGTAGAAATATTTCCCGACGGATCTTTAAGATTTAATGTTCCATTGGTAGATGATACAAAAAGCGTATCTTTTCCAGTTGGTGGTGTTGGAATTGTATTTGGATCTTCTTGTTTTAAAATCAGTGACACTTTAATTTCATCCTATAGTATTTATGTATTTATCTTTTTTATAAGGTATAATATGCATTAAAATACTAACAACATACTACTATTGAACACAGAACCTGCCGAATAAACAATTACGATACCGCCATTCGCGCCGGCTTGTCCTGCAAAACTAGCTGGGTTAATTCCACCTACGCCTGCGCCGCCTGCGCCAGCACCTATAGTAAGGTTTACAAATGCACTATGTGGGCCTGTGTTTCCTGAAGAACCACCGCCACCACCTGCGCCACCAAATGAATTAGACAATATATCTGCTGCGCCTAAAGTGGATATGGCACCTACACCACCACCGCCACCGCCTCCGCCGCCCAATACGCCTTGTGTGCTTGCTGCGCCACCGCCTTTTCCATAATAGTTATTACCACCTGAGCCACCGCTTGTGGTTCCAGCTGCACCGTTACTTCCTCCACCAGAGCCACCGCCACCACCACCTGCTGAGGAACTGCCTGCTCCTCCGTTTCCACCATTTCCAAAAAATCCACCTGCGCCACCGCCACCGCCACCTGCTGAAACACCAGCACTGCTGCCTGCAGCAGGACCACCGTTACCACCAGCACCACCATTGAATGTGCTACCTGTGCCGCCTGCTCCACCTGTAGATATGTTTGACGGGCTACCTTGTATAGTTCCGCCTTTTCCTCCGTTTGCAGTGTATGTAGAAAATGTTGTGTTTCCACCATTTCCGCCGTTGCTTGTACCTGCACCGCCTGCGGTACCACCTGTTCCTATACTATATGTTACAGTAGTGTTTGGTGTTAAATTTAAATTTGTTACTTTAGTATAGCCACCGCCGCCGCCGCCCGAGCCTGGAATTTTACCTATCGAGCCGCTGTTATAACTACCTGAACTACCGCCACCTGCACCGTAAATATGTACAGTATTATTTGCGCTATTAAATGTATCAGGTACAGTCCAACTGGTACCTGATAATAAAACATACATAATAGGACTGTTAATACCATTATTGTCAATAAAAAGAGCCCCTGCTACCTGACCGTTATTTATAGAACCACTACCTAAATACCAATACCATGGTTTAGTTCCATCAGTATACAAATTATTAGCATTTACAAAATTTGTGTCTTGTGTAGAAATGTAATTTGCAACAACATTAGCTGTAGTTGGGTAGTTTAAGATTGCTCTAGTTCCTGATGTGCTACTCTTGATACCAAAAAGTTTTGATGTACTATTGCCGTTACCTATACCGTTGTTAACTGTAGTTGTACCACTAGCTGGTATTTGTATGTTAGCGTTAGCTGTGTTAGCATAGCTAGCGGTAAGTTTATCAAAAATGTTATTACCAGTAATTATTAAATCACCTGCCCCACCTTGATCTAAAGAACAAAAATATGTACCACCACCGCCAACAAATGTTTTAGCGGTTGCTGCATTCATACTTATTATACCGTTAGCTGTACCTTTTGATGTTGTAAATCCGGTTGGACTTGCGTTATTAAATGCTGTACCACTGCTGCCTGTAATTAATAATGTGCCACCATTAAAGACTATTGATTTTGTGCCTGTAACAGTTGAAAAAAAGCCTGTGTTTAATGTTAAACTATTTAAATTTAGGTTACCGTTACCCAATGTAAATGTTCTTGTTGTACCTATATTTAGGTTATCATTTATAATAACGTTACCTGTGCTATTCATATTAATAGGGAAATCAAATGTTTTGCCGTTACTTGTTATGTATTGATTACTTGTAGTTGCAAATGTCCATGAGTTTGTACCTGAACTTAATGTAAGTCCTGTAGAAATAATAATATTCCCATATAATGAAAGTATGGTATTTGTTACTGTGCCTGCATAACCAGTAAAGTTTAACGTGCCTACACTACCTGCTGTAATTGTTAATGGGTATGTGCCTGCTACAAAATTATATGCAATTGCGTTAGCTGATGAAGGAGATCCTGGTGTAACTGTTATTGCTGTGCTACCATTATTAGTAATATTAATAACTTGATTACCGGTTGTTGTTAACGCTGTTGTATTAGCCATATTAACAACTGTGCCTGTGCTTGTAACATTAATATTGCTACTATTAAAGTTAATTGCACGTGTTGTACCGCTATTACTTGTAAATGTTGGTACGGTTAAATCTGTAAGTAAGTTTATGTTACCACCATTTTGTGTAAATGCTTGTGTGCTTACAGCAGCGTTTACGTTTAAGTTACCTCCCGCCATTGTATATGCTTGTGTTGTTGTGGTATTATTTGCGTTAAAGTTGCCCGCAGTGTGTGTAACTGCGCCTATATTTAATGCAGCATTTGATGTAACACTACCTGTAGTTAATGTAAATGTTCTAGATGTACCCAAGTTTGCTGTGTCTACAAAAACTAAAGATCCAGTTGCTTTGTTTACTGTTACAGGTCTGTCAATGGTAATAGTATTTGATGTTACATATTGTGATACTAATCCACTACCAAATGTTAATGCATTTGCCCCTGTTATAGTCATTGTATTGCTTATTAATACGTTACCATAAATTGTAGCTGCGGTATCTTGTAATGCTCCAGAATAACCAGAAAAGTTTAATGATTTAACAACGTTAGCTGCTGAAATTGTTAAGTTATATGTACCAGCAGTAAAGTTGAAGTTTATTGAGTTTGCTTCTGCTGCTGCGCCAGGTGTAATGGTAATAGCTGTGCTACCAGAGTTAAGTACGTTAACACTGCCTGTTCCTGTTACTGTCATTGCAGTTGTATTTGCTGAGTTAAAAACAGTGCCTGCACTTGTAACGTTAATGTTACCTGATGTAAAGTTAATAGCACGTGCTGTGCCGCTATTACTTGTAAATGTTAGTACGGTTAAATCAGATACCAAGTTTATAGTACCACCGTTGTGTGTAAATGCTGTTGCGCTTACAGAATTATTAATATTGGCGTTACCGCCAGCCATTGTGTAAGCCAATGTTGTTGCAACACCATTAAAAACAAAGTTGCCTGAGGTATGTGTAACAATACCTGTATTTAATGTATTATTTGCTGTTAATGTGCCTGCTGTTAATGTTAGTGTTCTAGTCGTACCCAAATTAGCTACGTTAGTAAAATAAGCAGTATTACCTGCTTTGTTAACAGTTAGTGGTCTATCTAACGTTAAGGTATTGGTTGTAATAAGTTGATTGCCGTTTGCGGCAGCAAGTGTAACTGCGTTTGAGCCAGAAATTGTCATAGTAGATGACAATGACAAATTACCAAATACAGTTATTGCAGTGTCAGTAAGACTACCGCTATAATTAGCAAAATTTAAATCAAAAACGTTACCAGCAGTAATTGTTAATGGATATGTACCATTGCCATTAATTACATAATTTATAGCATTTGCTTCTGCTAACGCTCCTGGTGTAACTGTAATAGCTGTACTGCCTGTATTGGTAAGTTGAATGTTACCATTTCCTATAGATGTAAGTGCTGTAGTATTTGCCATATTGACTACAGTACCAGTACTTGTTACGTTAATATTTCCGTTATCGTTTGGAAAGTTAATACCTCTTGTTGTACCGCTATTACTTGTAAGTGTAGTACATGTCAAATCTGAGTATACGTTTATATTACCGCCGTTATGTGTAAACGCACTAGTAAACAATGTTGCGTTTGTTGTTAACAATCCTGCGGTAAATGTGATTCCACCTAATGCGTTTGTAGAAGCATTTACCAACACATTACCCGCAGTTAATGTTACTAATCTTGTAGAACCAATATTTGCCTGGTCAGCTACTGTTAGTACACCGCCTGTTTTGTTTACGATAATTGGTCTATCTAATGTAGATGCGTTTGATGTTAAACTTTGATTTAATGTGCCAGTAAAAGTTAAAGCATTTGACCCAGTAATTGTTAATGCAGTTCCTAAAGTTAAGTTGCCATATATATTAATTGCAGTATCTACTAACGAACCAGAAAACCCTGTAAAGTTTAAACTATTAACAGAGTTAGCAGCATTAATAGTTAATGCATAGGTTCCACCAAGTATATTGTAATTCATTGTGTTAGCTTGTGCTAATGCACCTGGTGTTATTGTAATTGCTGTACTACCGGTATTTGTAATGTTTATATTACCAGTTGTTGTAGTTGATGTAAGTGCGGTAGCATTTGCCATGTTAATAACAGTACCTGTACTGGTTGCATTAATATTACCATTTGTAAATGTAATGGTTCTTGCTGTACCGCTATTACTTGTGAATGTGGGGGCAATTAAGTCACCACCATTTAATAATATAACACCACCGTTATGTGTATATGCACCTGTGTTTGCTGTGCCACCTGTTAATACAGACAAGTTGCCAGCTGTATGTGTAAATGTGCCTGTGTTAAGTGCGGCATAAGCATTGACGTTACCAGCAGTTAATGTGAATGCACCTGTTGTAAATGTTGAGTTAGCTGATAATAAACCTGCTGCTATTGTGTATGTACCTGAAGTTGAACTATTAATTGCTCCTGATAATACAGTTAAGTTACCTGTGCTATGTACAAAGTTTAAGCTTGTGCTTAGGTTAGTTAAACCTGCATTACCACCTGCAATAGTTATGTTAGCAAATGTTAATGTTTTTTGTTGAAAGTCAACTTGACCGTTTGCAAGTGTAAGTGCTGTGGTTGCGTTGGCAACTAAGTTGTTTGCTAATGTCCAGTTGCCACCTACACCGTTAAATGTTAATGGAAACTGTAATGTTCTTGCTGATGTATCTACTGTTGCTGTGCCTGTTGTATTACCAAATGTGGTTACTGATGTACCTGCTGTAAATGCACCGCCACTTGCAGGAATATATAAGTTGCCATATATGGTTCTTGCTGTATTAGTAATAGTTGCTAATAAGCCTGTAAGATTGGCAGTGCCAATAGAACCAGTTAATGTTACACTATCGTTTGCAGTGTTGATGTTAAAACCAATTGAGCCTGTTGTTATTTGTACGTTTTGTGCGTATGTTCCTGATACGTTACCAAAGTCAAATACACGTGTGCCGGTGTTACCTGTGTATATTGAATTGACAATAACGTTACCTGAATAACTTAAGTTTGTGCCGTTGTTGCTATTCCACAATGTAGTATTGTTACTGGTTAAGTTGATTTGACCTGTAGTACCACTAAAGTTTAAATTTCTTAAATTTGCTGTACTTGTTGTAAAGTTACCTGTATAAAGTACAATATTGTTACCAATAATTAAGTTACCAGTATTAAAGTTAAAGTTTCTTGTAGATGCTGTAGTACTTGTACCACAAATATAACTGTTATTAAATGTATAATTGCCATTAACACTATCAACACTTATAGGGAAGTCTATTGCACGGTTAGCTGAGTCAATAATAAAGCTACCATTAGTTCCTGATAGTGTAATTATGTTAGCGCCTGCTGTTAATGTTCCACCAGTAGCACTTGTGTAAAAACTACCTCTTACGTTTTTAGCATCATTTGTTAATGTGCCTGTAAAATTACGCAAGTCAAGTGTTCCTATTTGACCTGTTATGGTAATAGTATCAGTACTGGTTGATAATATTACACCTGAACTTCCGTTAATATTAAATGGAAACTCATTACCGTTACTAAAAGCAGTAGTGTTGCCCATTGCGAATATACGTGTACCTGTGCCACCTGTGTAGTTAGCATAGATAATTGGTGTGCCACTATAACTAAAGTTTTGAGCATTAGTCATGTTAATTACTGTAGTAGCAGATCCTGTGAGATATATAGCAGCACTAGGTGTACCACTACCAAATATAAGTTGTCGTGCTACTGTTACACTTGATGAAAAACTATTAGATATTACAACAGTGTTAGATTGAATTTGGAAATTGCCAGAGTTGAAAGATAATGTACGTGTGCTACCTAACACTAAGTTACCAGTTTGTAAGAAAACGTTTCCTGTGCTAGTGCCGTTACCTATTGTAACAGGAAAGTCTAATAATCTACTGTTTGCAAATATGTTTGAATTTCCATTAGTAGTTAGTGTAGTTACGTTTGTACCTGCTGTAAATGTACCGCCTGTTGCAGGTATTGTTATATTACCGTATATAGTTCTTGTACTATTTGGTAACGTCATTGTAAAGTTAGTTAAATCAATGTTATTAAAGTTACCTATTAAATCAACTGTGTCAGTTCCTGCTGTTATAACTATACCTGTGCCTGTACTACCAATTGATACGTCAAAAACGTTTGTTGTTGTTGCGCCAGCAGTACCACCTATGTTAAATGTACGTGTGCCTGTTGCCCCACTATATGTACTATAAATTCTAGGCGTACCTGTATATGTAAAGCTTGTCATTGATGTAAAATCAACAACTGTTGTAGCGCTACCAGCTAAAGTAATATATCCAGTTGTTCCAAACTGTAATGCTCTTGTGTTAGTATTGTTTGAACTTAATGCAAACGCAGTTAATACAAAGTTGTTTAAGTTTACAGTACCAGCAGTTAATGTTACTGTTCTAGTAGAACCCATTGTTAAGTTAGACGATAACTGCCATACACCACCTGTGCCGTTAAAGGTTATAGGCCAATCTAATAAAACACTGTTTGTATTGATTGTGGCAGAACTAGTAGCAGCAAATGTCCAAGCATTAGTACCTGCTGTATATGTTCCACCACTGCTAGGTATAGTAAGATTACCATAAATTGTTTTAACAGTATTACTTAATGTTCCAGAAAAACTTGTAAAGTCTAAGCTACCAAAACTTCCGTTTAATGCTAATGTGTCAGTTGCGCTAGGACTTAATACAATACCTGTTGTACCACTAAATGCTAATGGATATGATGCTGCTTGTGTTAAACTAAAGCCTAAACTTATTGTTCTAGTACCTGTGCTTCCTGCGTATGTACAGTTTATGTAAACAGTGCCTGAAGTTGTTAAGTTTGTTGCTGTAGTAAAATCTAATATAGTAGCGTTATTACCAGTTACTGCTATTTGTCCTGTACCAAAGTTTAGTGTTCTCGCATTAGCATTGTTACTTAGAAATACTGGTGTTGTGAGTGTGTATGTGCTTAACGCTAATGTACCTGCTGTAAATGTATATCCAGTTGCAGCACTTGTTGTTAAGTTTAATCCTAATGTAAGTGTACCACTTGTATGTGTAATCGGTAACGTTGTTGTAAATCCAACTGTACCTGTATTGGCAATAGTTGGTGTACCTGTTAATATAGTAATACCTGCCGCTGATATAGTTTTACTATTGAAATCTGTAGTACCATTGACTAAAGTTAATTGTCTAGTTGCGCCCAATGTTAAGTTAGCAGCTAATTGCCATGTTGCTGTACTAGATGCACTACCAAATGTCCACGGGAAATCATAGGTAGTACCTGCTAAATTTGTTATTGTATAGCTTCCACTAGTAGCACCAAATGTCCATGCATTCGCGCCAGCAGTAAATGTAGTTGTTCCATTGGCAGTGCTATGTGTAAATGCACCATATATGGTAATCGCTATATTGCTTAATGTCTGTGATCCGTTTATAACTAAATTGTTAATTGCGTTACTTGCGGTAAATGCGTAAGTAACAGTACCTGTTGTTTCTAATAGACTAAAACTTATAGCGTTTGCTGCTGTTGGAGCACCAGTGTTAATAGTTTTAGTTACTGCGCTTCCGCCACCACTACATTCAACTAAAGGTGTACCTGTAATTGTAACGTTTGCTACCGCAGTAGATATGTTGAATATAGTAGCAGTTGCGCTGCCGTTTAATACTATTTTACCTGTTCCAAACGCTAATGTTTTGGCGCCAGTAGTAGCAGTAGTCGTAAATATCGGAGTTGTTAATATAAAGCTATTGAGATTGAGTGTACCTGTATTAGTACCAGTAAAGAACGTAAAGCCAGAGGTAGAACTTGTAGTTACGTTAAATGGTAACGTAAATGTACCTGTTGCTAACGTAATTGGCACAGTAGTTGTAAAACTTGAAGTACCTGTGTTTGCTAGTGTGAATGTACCAGCACTATTACTAATTGTTATGCCGGCGCCGCTAAATGTTTTACTATTAAAGTCAAATGTACCTGTTACTAGTGTTAATTGTCTAGTTGCGCCCAATGTTAAGTTAGCAGCTAATTGCCATGTTGCTGTACTAGATGCACTACCAAATGTCCACGGGAAATCATAGGTAGTACCTGCAACAGGCGTTATAGTATAACTGCCCGTAGTTGCACCAAATGTCCATGCGTTTGTACCAGCTGTAAAAGTTGTTGTTCCATTACTTGTGCTGTGTGTAAATGAACCATAGATCGTAATAGCTATATTGCTAAGTGTTTGCAAACCATTGATTGTTAAATTTTGTACAACGTTACCTGCCGTAAATGCATAGGTTACTGTACCTGTTGTTTCAAGTAAACTAAAACTTATAGCGTTTGCTGCTGATAGTGCACCTGTGTTAATTGTTTTAGTAACACTAGTACCACCACCTTGACATGCAACCAACGGCGTACCTGAAATTGTTAAGCCTGTTATTGTACTTGTATTCCATATTGTATTTGTAGCAGCATTGGTTAATGTTATCTGACCAGTACCAAAGTTAATTGTTCTGGTATTACTGTTGTTACTTGCAAATAATCCAGTAGATAAAGTAAATGTACTTAATGCTAATGTACCTTGTGTTAACGTTGTAGTTGCAGTTGTTGGCTGTGTTAAGTTACTTTGTAATGTCCAAGAACCTGCTGCACCGTTAAAGGTTATAGGACTACTAATAGTAATACCACCAGTGTTTATAGTTTTTGCTGTGGTTGCTGTAAATGTGACTGCGCCAGTTGTATTCCAAACTGTTCCTGCAATAGTAGACCAGTTACCGGCTACACTAAGTGTAGGCGTTGTACCATTTTGAAATGTAACTGTACCTGCACTAACTGTTATATCGAAACAGTTTAATGCACCGGTCATTGTTACAGCATAGGTTGCAGACTGATCAAAAAATACACTATCAGCAGCAGTAGGTACGCTTGCGCCACCTGTTCCGCCACTAGTTGCACTCCAGTTGGTAGTAGTGGTTGTATCCCATGTTCCACCTGATGTACCAACCCAATATCTATTAGCCATATTCTACCTTTACGCTTGCTGTGCAACTGCTATTACGTCCCAATACGTATCTTGAATATTATATATGCAACCTACATAAATTACTTTACTTGGTGTTGTGGTTGTTGGTAATGTTACACCTATTTGACGATAACTATTTGCTGAACCAGTTGACCAAGATAGGTTTTGTGATACGCCATTGTCTTTAATTCTAATTGTGAATTTTTGTCCGTCAATGAATGTACCTGAAGGTGCGGCTATAGTGACGTTTCCATTTATACCAATAAGATTATATTGATCAGTTGTATCTGTATTTGGTGTTAATGTGCCGCTTAATGTAGCGCCATTGTTACTTGTTCTTGTATTAATTCTTGTGTTACTAATGTTACCTGCATTTAAGTTGCCTGCAATATTAGCATTTCCAGATACACTTAAGTTGGCTGTTACGTTGGCGTTTGCTACAGTTATATTACCACTGACGTTAGCTGTGCCTGAAACAAATACACCGGTACTTGAAACTGTGAACACATTTAATGTGCTTAAAATATCAACAGTAAAGTTACCAGTGCCGTCAATACTTGCATTACTTGTTCCAGACTGAATGTATGAACCCGCAGATACTGCTACGTTTGTGATGTTACTTCCATCACCATATAAGTATTGTCCTTGTACTATACCGCTGTTAGCATATACGTTACCAAATGTACCGTTATTTGTAACTGCAACGCTGGTTAATGTGCCTACACTTGTAATATTTGGCTGGGCATTAGTTGTAACAGTACCGGCCGTTGTAGCACTACTTACAGCGCCACTTACGTTACTACCTTGAATGTTACTTAAATTGCCAGCTTCACCTTTGAAGTGTCCTGCAATTGCGTTACTTGTAACGTTTAGGTTACCTAATGTGCCTATAGTAGTAATATTTGGTTGGTTGCCTGTTGTTAATGTACCTGTATAATAGTTTGAACTTATACTATTAGCACCAGTTAACTGACTGTTAATACCACTCATAGTGATATTACCGTTAGCACCTACTGTTATATTGGCAGCACCCACAGTTCCTGTGTTTGCGTAAATGCTTGTGTTTGAATAAATGTTTCCGTTAGCAGCAATAGATGATTGTGCTACTAATGCTCCTTTGACAGAGCCGTTAGCAGCATCAGGGTTAAAACCTATAGTGTCACCAGCAAATATAGACCCGTCAACTTGAAATGACGCTTGACCTGGACCTGAACCTAATGTAAAAAGTTGTGAACCTGAACCACCATTATAATACAATGATGTTACTGAGTTTGTGCCTGTGTTAGCAGGTGCTGATCCTGTCCACCCACCCAATCCAAATACCCAACCGCCGCCACCTGTGTTTGAAACAGTAGAAGGAATTATATTTTGTGAAAAAGTTGCATTAGCTGCTGATAAGTTACCTGAAATATTTGCTGTACCGGTAATGTTTGCACCGGTACCTGTGACTACTAATGTTGTATTACCAACAGCAGTAATATTAACGTTGCCGTTAGCACTTGGAATATTAACGTTACTATTGCCGTTAGCGTGTGGACCTATTAAGTTAGCTACGGTTACGTTTGCCCCAAAATAACTATTACCTGCTGCTATAAACATTGCATAGCTATTAGTTGCGGTTACGTTTGTACTTGCAGTTGGAGCACTTTGAATATAAAATGTCGCCAAGTTAGAAGTTGTAATTGCGTTACTTGCGGTAAGTGTTGGGGTGGCAATCGCATGAATAGCTGCTGTGGCAATCGTGCCTGCTGCTGCAACGTTATCTGTATAAGTTGACGCAACTGAACGTAATCCTAAATTACCTAATACAGTAGCAACGTTTACATTACCCGATGCTGCGCCACTTATTGTGTGACTGTTTGCAAAAACAACACCGTTAGAGCCATTAGCAACAACAGTACTAGCATTGGCTATATTGCCATTAACAGTTGTAATATTACCTGTAGTAACTACCGCAGTAGTTGCACCTATATTGCCAACATTAGCATTACCTGTAGCATTTAATGTACCACTTACGTTAACACCAGTACCTGTAATTACTAATATGTTAGCGTTGCCAACAGCAGAAATATTAATATTGCCGTTTGCTGCTGGAATATTGACATTGCTATTACCATTAGCAAAGACACCTACAAAGTTGCCTGATGTGATATTGCCTGTTACAGCTAGATTTGTTAATGTACCAACACTTGTAATGTTTGGTTGTGCATTTGTATATACAGTACCAGCTACAAGTGCGTTGCCTACTTGACCACTGACATTACCACCTGCTACTGAGTTGGCTGTAGTTGCGTATGCTACTGCTCCGCTGACATTAGCACCTGCTACTGAGTTTGCTGTAGTTGCATATGTAGCAAGTCCAACAGCTCCTGAAACGTTGGCTCCTGCTACTGAGTTGGCTGTAGTTGCGTAAGTGGCAAGTCCAACAGCTCCTGAAACGTTGGCTCCTGCTACACTATTGGCTGTAGTTGCGTATGCTACTGCACCCGAAACATTTGCGCCTTGAATATTGCTTATATTTCCGCCATCACCTTGCAATTGACCCGCTGTTACTTTATTTGTGACAGTCAATGATGATAGTGTGCCTACACTTGTTAAACTAGAAGTAACTATGCCTGATGCTAATGCGGTACCAGTTAAATTTGCAGCGTTAGGTGCATTAACTACATTGCTTGCTGCTGTAAGTTGTCCTTGTTGATTTACTGTAAATGATGCAATTCTGTCGCCATTGCCATAACTACCTGCTGTTACAGTAGTATTAGTAATGCTGAATTGTGTGCCAGTTAATGTTAGTCCTGTGCCTGCTGTGTATGCACCTGCACTACTAAATTGTATAAATTCAATGTTGTCTACACCAATTACAACATTAGGTGTAGTTTGTACCCATCCTGTATCTGCTTGGGTAGTTCCTGTTTGTACGAATACAAAGTCTCCGCCTCCAACTAGTCCGGTAGTATCAAAATCGGTAGCTCTAACTATAGTAGTTGTATTTGCGTATGTGTATATTCCATTCCAAACTCCGTTTGCTTCATTTTTAACAAGTATGCGAGTACCTACTGTTTGTACGTTTGATCCATCAATAAAATGAAACGTTCCAGTAGTTACTAAATTTGCTCCTATGCCACTACTTCCATTGTTATATGTTACTGTACCGCCTGTTGCGGTTGCTATTGTTCCTGTTGTTGCTGCGTAAACAGGAGCATGAACGTGTATTGATGTAACCGCAGCATCAACATAAGCTTTTGTTGCGGCATCTTGTGCATCCTGTGGATTAGATAAATTATTAACATAAAAATTATTCATATTGACGTTAGCGCCAAATGAACCTGCACCACTAATTACCGCATTAGTCGCACCTATATTCCCAACGTTTGCATTTCCTGTTACTGATAATGAAGTTAATGTACCTACCGAAGTGATATTTGGTTGTGCATTAGTATAAACAGTACCTGCTACTAATGCGTTGCCTACTGCACCGGTTACGTTAGCACCAGCTACTGCGTTTGCCGTTGTTGCGTATGCGACTGCTCCACTGACATTAGCACCTGCTACTGCGTTTGCAGTAGTTGCGTAAGCAACTGCACCTGAAACATTGGCCCCTGCTACTGCGTTTGCAGTAGTTGCGTAAGCAACTGCACCTGAAACATTACTACCTTGAATGTTGCTTAAGTTATTACCAGCACCATAATGATTACCAGTTATATTTGCGGCTGAAACATTACCCGTAACTGCAAGACTTGTTAATGTGCCCACTGAAGTAATATTAGGTTGTGCATTTGTATAAATAGTACCAGCAATTAATGCATTACCTACTTGACCACTTACATTACCACCTGCAACAGCATTGGCTGTAGTTGCATAAGCAACAGCACCACTTACATTTGCGCCGGCTACTGCGTTTGCCGTTGTTGCGTATGCGACTGCTCCACTGACATTAGCACCTGCTACACTGTTTGCTGTACTTGCTGTTCCCGAATACACGGAATAGTTTGCGTTTGCTACTGTACCTGTTACATTAGCGCCTGCAACTAAGTTAGCAGTTGCGGCAAAACTTACTTGACCCGAAACGTTAGATCCAGTAATATTACTTAAATTGCCTGCCTCACCAATTAAATGTGCTGCCTTAATAGTTCCGCTATTAGAATAAACATTACCTGATGTAATATTTGTTGTAACATCTAAATTACCTGAAATATTAGCGCCAACAGTTGTTACTACTAACACATTTGAAACTTGATTTACACTTACTGCAACATTATCGTCATTGTAGGCAATTACGTTACTATTACCGTTTACTATACTTGCTGTATTAGCAGCAGTATTGCCTACAATACTTAATGAGCCACCATTTGGGTTAGTTAATGTTACTGCTCCAGTATTAGAACTGATAGTTGAATCACCTAAAATAATAGTATTGCCAGCTAAGAACAAATTAGCAAAACGATTTGTAGCGTTACCCAAACTATATGTTACGTCTGTGTCTGGAGTGATATTACCGTGAACTACTAAACCTTGAAGTGTACCAACTGAAGTGATGTTTGGTTGTGCGTTTGTATAAACAGTGCCGGCTATTAGTGCATTACCTACTTGACCCGATACATTAGCACCAGCAACTGCGTTAGCTGTAGTTGCGTATGCGACTGCGCCGGTGACATTTGCTCCGGCTACTGAATTAGCAGTTGCAGCATATGACACTTGACCGCTTACGTTTGCACCAGCAACTGCGTTAGCTGTAGTTGCATACGCGACTGCACCAGTAACATTTGCGCCAGGGATATGATTTAATCCATATGCATTACCAGTGAATATACCAGTTGATGTTACATTGCCTGTTACTACAAGATTATTATTTGCGTAATCAAATTCAAGATTTGCTGAACCACCAAATGCTCCATTATTATTAAATTGTATTTGTGTGTTTGTGCCTCCAGGTGTGCCATTACCACCGCCACCTGTTTGTGCAGTCCAGCTTAGGTTGCCAGTGCCGTCTGTTTGCAGAACATACCCGTTAGTGCCACCTAAAATTTTAACATTTGCTATGGTAGCATTTAATGCAGTAGCAGTGCCGCCACCTGAAATACCAGTAAGATAATAACCATTACCGATAATGTAATTACCTGTAACGTTACCTGTAGCAGTTATATTTGATACTTGCAATACACCGTTGTTAACAACTATATTGCCACCTACATCTACTAATGTACCGTCAACTTCAAATGTGCCATCTATTGTGATTGGAGCGCCAAATAAACCTTGAAAATTTGATTGAACAGTATATGAACTTGCGGAAGGAATATAAGTTGGCATGACTGCTGCCAAATTAGATGATCCGCTTCCGTTAGCTGTAGTGAAACTTAAATTGCCCGCACCGTCTGTGGTAAGTACTTGTCCATAAGTACCACCTGTAATAGTAATATTACTTACAGAACCTAAATTAGCTTGGGTATCTACTGTAAGTGTATTAGCAGTTACATTGCCATTAGCATCAATTACATTGATTATACTATTGGCACCAACGCTAAATCCATCAACAGAATTAAGCGGTTTAAGTGCCATTAGATAGTCCTAAATTGTGTTGTCCAAACTGTGCTGTTAGTACTTGCTGGGCTTACTTGTAACGCAA
>Ga0007809_10000343_pt1 | contig 19195 bp, 19 predicted proteins | sample CryBogCBE02Aug07_FD_60383 | JGI IMG/M metagenome (GOLD analysis project Ga0007809, IMG submission 60383) | Freshwater microbial communities from Crystal Bog, Wisconsin, USA - CBE02Aug07 | ecosystem: Environmental > Aquatic > Freshwater > Lake | place: Crystal Bog, Wisconsin, USA | collected...
CAATAATTGGAACTGGTTGCCTGTCTGGCTCTCGGCTTTGCCATTGAGAGTATGGATAATATCGGTGTTGAGTGGCATTTTTGTCTTAGCTAATTTATGCCCACTGCAGCGATCATCTCGCAATACTGATGAGTCTGGCATGACGGCCAAGATGACTGGCTTGACATTAATTTACGTGCCCTTGGTTACAAGTCTTCTGTTTTGGTTCTTTACTGCGCCAGACCTCAGATTTTTAGGGCTGATACCTGAGTTGTTTTTAATCTTGTCCGCCTACCTGTGCGCTTTAAAGTTAAAAAAGCTTGATTGCTGCAGGCCATATTGGCGTTCAATAAAATGCGGGCTGATGCTTATCCTATCTGCTTGGGTTGTAAGCTTTTTTGCAAACTTGCGCATTGAGCAAGGCATTCTTATTTTTCTGGGCGTTAAACATTTCTATTTAAAATCAAGAGATCCAGATGTTGAGTACCTGATTCAATTTATTGCAAGTCGATTTGCCTCAACAGCTATTACCGGTATACGAGCCTATTATTCAGTCGTAAAACTCGTCTTAGCGACAGCGATTATTAGTCAGATTGCACTGAGCATGGGGTTTTTTTGGCAAGATCAGTCTGGCTGGCACAGAAACCAACCTCGCGCTTTCACGCAAGCCACGATTTCGGGATTTGAGATCAATATTCCGGTGACGAGTGATCAATGTGGTGGTACAGCATTGCCGTGCGCACCTGGTGTTAATCCTCAGTTGAAAAACATAAAACCTATGATTCAACGCTTTGGTGTGAGTAATCAATCCTTTAGCTTCGGATCGAAATAAATGTCTTTGACGACAGAGCGTAAACCCCAATGAAAATTTCGATCGTCACCATCTCGTACAACCAAAAGAAATACTTGCGCGAATGCATTGAGTCTATTCTCAATCAAAAAGATTGCGAGGTCGAGTACATTGTCGTAGATCCGGGTAGTGCCGACGGCAGTCGCGAGCTAATCGAGTCTTATGGTGATCGCATCGTGCGCGTGTTTGAACGCGACGACGGTCCGGCAGATGGTTTGAATAAAGGGTTTGCCAAGGCAACTGGCGATATTTACGGTTTTATCAATTCTGATGACTATTTGTTGCCGCAGGCCCTTCATCACATCAGTCAGTTTTTCTTGCAAAATCCGCGTGACGTTTTTGTGACAGGCACTGGGTACACCGAAAACGAAATAGGGCAACGAACTGCCGTGCATCCTAGCGCATTAACAGCATCGGCGATGCTCAATCGATCAGCTGTTATGTTTCAACAGACCACGTTCTTCCCTGCGGCACTCTACAAACAAGTTCAAGGCTTCAACATCAGCAACACGACATGTTGGGATTACGAACTGTTTTTAAACTTTCTGCTAAATGGCGCACGCAATGAGGTGCTGCAACAAGACCTTGCTGTGTTTCGTTTATACCAAGGATCGATATCTGGGTCTGGTCGATTAGAAGAACGGTACTTCAAAGATCTTGATCAGTTATTTCTACAGCATGTTGGTAGAAAAAGGGGTTTGAAGGATAAGTTGCTTACTGCCTATTTACGCTTACGACGCAAAATTACGCTGGGGCACTGATCTAGATGGAACTCATCCGGATTACGACAGAAATACTGGTGCTTGGCGTATTTTTGATGATCATGGCACTCGCGCTGGCTGGTTGGGGGCGATTTGTATTTCGATTGCTGGGGGTTAATGTCCCCGTTATTACGGATACTTCGTCCGTTTGGATAGGATTTTTCGCCGCTCTTGGCCTAGTTGAAGTTGTCCATTTTTTTATTCAAATTGATTGGATGGTCACGACTGCCTTTGCAGTAACGGGTTTCGCTTATTTGCTCACCAGCTCTCAGCCTGCTGATAGAGCGGCCTGCAAGGCGGCATTTATTCAACTCAGATCAAAATCCCTATATGTCGCATTAGCGGTCATCTTTATAGCAATTGCAATCGCCCGAACGATGGAGGTACCCGGTAGCTATGACTCGGGCTTGTATCACTTCGGCAGCATCAAATGGTTAAACGAGGCGCCACTCATCCCGGGACTGGCAAACGTTCACATGAGATTTGGATTTAACCAAAGCTATTTCGGTTTCTTAGCGCTCAGTAACTTGGCACCGTACTGGAACAAAGGCTATGCAGCAGGTGGTCTGTTTCTTTTGCTGTTGACCGCATTAACGGTTTTACAGTTGGGCCTTAAACAATCTCAATCGTGGCGCGTTGCGTTTTTCAGTTGTCTTTTTGTTTATCTTTCTACTGTGCTTGGTGTGCTCGCGAACCCATCGCCAGATACCGCAATTGACCTATTAGAGATCTGTATTTTTGTTTATCTTTTCGCCCTGTTAAATGGAGACAGTTGCAAGGATCAAGTCGCCCAGTACTCCATCGTCATATCGACGCTTTGTATAGCCGCAATCACCATCAAGTTGAGCAGTATGGTTTTTGCGGGGAGTTGTGGCTTGATCGTTTTAGTGCGGATTGTTAGGCTTGGAAACTTACCAAGAATGACATGGATACGTGGTTCACTCTTGGTAACGCTATTTGGGTTAATCCACGTTCTGCGTAGTGTTCTGTTGTCGGGAGTTCCGTTTTTCCCGAATGGATCGCTGGCACAGTTTTCCTTACCTTGGGCGGTGACAGAGGGGGTGCCGAAATATGAGTCGCTGATGATTTATAGTTGGGCTAGAGCGCCAGGTTCACTTGATCCGCTTAGCGTGCTTAAGGACTGGGATTGGTTCATCCCCTGGGTACATCGTATTGCGATCCCTGTGCGAATTACATTTGGTTTAGTTATCGCCTCCACCATTCTGAACATCTATTTGTCGTGGAAGAGCACTCGAGAGTCAACTGCTGCTAGAGCAAACTGGTTGTATCTACCCATATGGCTTTCATTTGCTTTTTGGTTTCTAACGGCGCCGGATCTCAGGTTTCTGGGGCCACTAATGGCCTTGCATCTCGCACTTGGCAGCTGGCAGCTTTTGCAAAAACACTTCGCACGTCAAAAAAACGTCAAGCGGCAGACTCTCTTAAACCCGTCTGCGTTAACCATTATTATCTTTGCAGTTGCTTGCGCCATCATGCTTAAAATAGGCGCGATCAACTCAATCAAGTACTCTGGCTGGCAGGTATTACCCTCTACCGAGACAACAATAAAACGGACCGACTACGGTTTCCAGATTCAGATGCCCGAAGCTAATCAAGCCTGTTGGGATAGTGATCTAGTTTGCACACCTTATTTCGACGGTAATTTGCATAAAGTACCCTTTAATTTATCGATTTTGGGCGTGCAACTACTTGATCGGTATTATTTTTCGGTGATACCGAAATAGTGATCTTGCGGCATTAAACTAGAGCATCCATGCCACTAATACTGATCCTCATTCGAAAACTAAACAGCGCCCAAAACCGTTTGCGGCGATGGGTCGCAATAACCCAGCAAGATTTGGTTAGTTGGGTTGTGAGTTTGTTAACCGAGAAATATTGGTTAATTGACTATTTGCCCGTTAAAAGACCGCAACGCGCGCAAGTGCTGCTCGTCAGGCTCGATTTAATTGGTGACTTCATTATTTGGCTGGACTCCGCCCGAGCTTATCGACAACTTTACCCGACCCAAAAGATCGTACTGTATGCCAACGCAATCTGGGCAGGGCTGGCGGAACAGTTTGATTACTGGGATGAGGTGATCCCTGTTGATGTGCCCAAACTTAGGACTAATGATTGGTTTCGGTTAAGGCAGCTTGTTGGTCTGCGTCTAAAAGGCTTTTCAGTAGCGATTCAGCCGACATATTCAAGGGAGTGCGCCGCTGACCTAACTGTGAGAGCGACAGGTGCCGTAACGCGCATTGGACATCTAGGGAATCTGAGTAATATTTCGCAAGAAAAAAAACAATTCTCGGATCGCTGGTACACAAAATTAGTGGATTTAAATAATCAGCCGATAGTCGAGCTTAACCTCAATGCCGCGTTTATTCGAGCTCTTGGGCGCACCTCTTTTAAAAGCTCGCTCCCACGAATTAAACATAGCTGCGTGCTACCACTCGATTTTCGGATCACTAAACCTTATTTTATTGTTTTTCCGGGGGCGTCATGGGCCCCAAAAACTTGGTCGACGACTAACTTTGCAGAGGTTGCCAAGATGATTTCTGAACAGCGAGGGCTTCTACTTGTTTTGTGCGGCACCGCGGCAGAATGCAAAATTTGCAACGAAGTTGAACAACTAGCGCAAGTACCCGCCATCAATCTGGCAGGACGAACCAGCTTGAACGAACTTATCGAAGTGATACGAGGGGCGAAACTGTTGATTGCAAATGATTCAGCAGCCATTCACATTGCGACTGCCACACAGACCCAATCTGTGTGTATTTTTGGTGGTGGCCATTTCGGACGATTCTTGCCCTATGCACCCGAAGAAGATACAGAAGGGCTGAAACCGACGGTCATGTTCCAGAAAATGGACTGCTACGGATGCAACTGGCAGTGCAGATTCTTGACAAATGACGTGCAAACGGTGCCCTGTGTTTCGGCGATTGATCCAGCTTCTTTGGCAAGTGTTTGTCTTAAGCTCACGGCGGCTTGGTAGTAAACTGTCGTCTTGATCACGCTGACTCTTTCATGAAAATTCTAGTTACCGGCTCTGCAGGATTTATTGGGGCAGCCCTTACCCATGCGTTACTGCTACGAGGGGATACCGTTGTTGGCATTGATAATCACAATGACTATTACGACCCTGCCCTGAAACAAGCGCGGATTCAACGATTTATCGAGCATCCGAACTACACTCATATTCGAATGGATATTGCCAGTCGCGATGAAATGGCTCGCCTGTTTGAGCTGCAAAAACCGACCAGGGTCGTCAATCTAGCCGCTCAGGCAGGGGTCCGCTACTCGATCGACAATCCTTATTCTTATATCGAATCGAATATTGTCGGCTTCGCCAATATTCTTGAAGGCTGTCGCCAAAATGAGGTTGAGCATTTGGTCTATGCCAGTTCGTCCAGTGTTTACGGTGCCAACACCAATCTGCCCTTTTCTGTGCAGCAGCAGGTAGACCATCCGCTGAGTCTGTATGCGGCGAGTAAAAAGGCGAACGAACTGATGGCGCACTCATACAGTCATCTTTATCAGGTGCCAACGACGGGATTACGTTTCTTTACTGTTTATGGGCCATGGGGTAGACCTGACATGGCATTGTTTAAATTTGCCAAAGCGATGCTGGCAGATGAACCGATTGATATTTTTAACTACGGTAAACACCGACGGGATTTTACTTACATCGACGACATTGTTGACGGGGTAATTCGAGTGTTGGATAGACCTGCCTCGGTGGATCCGCAGTGGGATAGTTCGAATCCTGATCCAAGTCGAAGTAATGCCCCTTATCGCATATATAACATTGGCAACAGCAAGCCCGTTGATCTTATGGAATACGTGCTTGCGCTTGAAACCGCACTGGGTAAACGAGGCATTAAAAATTTCTTACCAATTCAACCTGGTGACATGCCTGACACGCACGCGGACGTTAGCGAACTAGTTTCTGATTTTTACTATTCGCCGCAGACTGAAGTTTCGAACGGGATTCAGCAATTTGCTGATTGGTACAAAGCTTATTTTAAACAGCATTAAAACGCTGGAGTTGAATGCATCAAACTCACAAAAAAGAAAAATGTCAATACTCATAAAACTGTTAAGACGCTGTTATCGATCGTGCACTGACGCCAAATTCCGAGAGGATTGGGGGTTTTGTTACCCCCCCTATGGATGGCACGAAACTATATCCCCCAAACTAGCCAAATATGTATATTGGGTGTTTAAGCCGGTTGCGCATTCCTTGGCTCGGAAAAATTACGTCTTTTCAATTAATAATATTTACTCTGCACTAGGGCATATTTACGTCGAGTTGGATTTTGGTTTGCGTCTTCAACAAACTGGGATGATAGACAGTAGTAAAACCTTGGTCTATTTGTGGCCCAAGAGCCCGATCGGCAATGCGTTTAAACATGCAGTAACGCCACCTCGATTCAAAATCGTCCTAAGTGGTTTGTTGCATATTTTGCTTTATCCTTTGTTACTGAGGTACCGGTTTCTTGCAGTCGATACAGCTTTCTCTGATTGGAATCATGGTATGGACACCGGTGAACGTCAATTTCACAGTCTTAGCTATCGTGATTCTCTTGAAAGGCAACGCAGGTACTACGATTTGCTACATCAGACAGTCGGTTTTTATCCGTTGGCGAGGTTTCATCCTGGCCCTCAACCCGACGCGTTGCGAGCCTTTATTCGTCGCGACAAGTATATTGTTTTGCAATTCAAAGATAGAACTGCAAACGCAACATTCCAGCCTACAAACCCAGAGACCTATCTGCCCGTCATCCGCCTGATGCAAAGCAGAGGGTTTGCAGTTGTGTTGGCGGGGCGTGAAAGCATGCCAGCGTGTTTCAAAGAGGCAGGCGTGATCGACTATGCGAATTCCCATCTCGCATCCGCTCTCAATGATTACTATCTCGTCCGAGATGCAACTGCGGTGTTGTCGTCAGGGTCTGGTTTTACCGCCGTTCCAAAAACTTTGGGTGTACCGGTACTCATAGTGAACGTGTGGAACTTCGCCTACCCAAGCGCTCGCAGGTCAATTGTTATACCTGCTGTGTTGAGTCAGTCTGGACGGATGCTGAGCTTTCGTGAACAGTATGACTATACAATCAAGTATGAGATGGTTCTGCCAAACACTGACGTAGGTCGCAGTATGGTCTGCCATGATGCAGATGCCGAACTGATACTCACCGCATGGCTCGAATTGTTAGATTACGCTGCTGACGATCAATGGGTCGATACTGACCTTCAGCAGCAATTTCGACAGTCGTTGAGTGGTTATCCAATAAGTCTTGCCCCAACCCTGGTGTCTGAGGCTTTTTTGCGTCGCCATCAGTCTCTGCTGTAACTGTCATCCAGCGAACACGACATGTCTGAAAAACTATCGATCCTTAGCATTATCAAGCGACTTTGGATGCATCTTAGTCCTCGGCGAAAAAAGCAATTTTCAGTGATGTTTTTATTGATGTTAATTGCTTCAGTTACTGAAAGCATGTCAATCGGTGCCGTCCTGCCCTTACTGGCGGCCTTGACAAATCAACAGCCGATTTATCAATCAGATTTGATGCTTTCGATAGTTTATTTGTTCGGTTTTAGTGAGACTAGCGACATCCTATTTTATTTGACAGTCGCTTTTTGTTTAGCTGCAATTGCTTCCGCTCTTGTAAGGCTATTTTTAATGTGGGCGAACGCGAAATTGTCCTTCAATACCGGTGCAGATCTAAGCATAGACATATATCGCAAAGTTCTTTATCAAACTTACGCCGAACACATATCTGTAAATAGTAGTGAAGTTATCACAACGATCACAACGAAAACCCATGAGTTAACAGCTACGCTAATGAATGTGTTGACAATCCTCGCCTCAGCAATAATGCTTCTCGCCATCACTGCAACCTTAATATATATAAAGCCAGTTGTAGCATTGAGCGCTTTTATTGGTTTTGGTCTGTTGTACGCAGTTATCGTACTTGTTACACGAAAACAGCTCCTTAACAACAGCATGAAAATTGCTCAGAACTCGTCCAAAGTTGTTCAATCATTACAAGAGGGGCTCAATGGGATTCGAGACGTATTAATGGCGGGCACGCAAGCCATACATTGTGAGATATACAGGCGGGCGGACGTTCCTCTTCGACAAGCTCAAGCAGAGAACAGCTTTATGTCGGCAAGCCCACGCTATGCGATGGAAGGATTGGGTATGGTGCTTATCGCTTTTCTAGCTTACGCCTTGTCACGTAGCTCCCGCGATGTAAACGCAACGATCCCAATAATGGGCGCGTTGGCGATGGGCGCCCAACGACTTTTGCCATTGTTACAAAATATTTACTCAGGTATTTCAAATATTACTGGTGTAAAAGCGTCTTTGAAAGACGCGTTGCTTCTTTTGGAAAAGCAGCTCCCCGAATACATAAACGACAACGAACATGTTGTACCTCTTCGATTCGCTCATGCGCTAACACTAAAAAACGTTGGGTTTAGATACAGGAACGATCTCCCATTCGTTTTGAAAGATATCAGTTTGGAAATAAAGAAGGGAACCAGAGTGGGATTTATGGGTACAACTGGTAGTGGAAAAAGTACTCTTTTAGACATCATTATGGGTTTATTGACGCCAACGGAAGGTAAGCTGCTAATTGATGGTGTGCCGATCAATTATCAGGACCCTCGACGATGGCAGTTACATATCGCTCATGTGCCTCAGTCTATTTACCTTGCTGACGGATCTATTGCGGAAAATATCGCTTTTGGTACGCCACGAGATGAAATTGATTTAGCTAAATGTATAGAGTCAGCGGTGTTAGCACAAATTAGCGATACGATTGATCAACTCCCATTGAAATATGACACTTTAGTTGGCGAACGTGGGGTTAGACTATCCGGTGGGCAACGCCAAAGGATTGGTATTGCTCGAGCCCTTTACAGAAAAGCTGACATAATAATTTTCGATGAAGCAACCAGCGCGCTTGATAGTGATACCGAACAGGCCGTTATTGCCGCGATTCGATCCCTAAGCCCTGATCTGACTATTTTGACAATTGCGCATAGAGAATCTACCGTAAAAGATTGTTCGGTAATTTATCGTATTGAAAATGGCAAATTAGTTAGTAAGCTAAATCAAACATAGCCAATGATCGCTAATGAGCGGTATTTTCAGTCGCGCAGTTCAGGTGATGTACTTTTTAAGGTACTGAGTTGATTTTGACTGACTACCTGACCGCACCACATAGGGAAATCTATAGTGTGAAGCATTTCGTTTTTGGACTTGCGAGCCGCCTATTTTGAATTGAAGACAGAAATTGACGAGGCAATTAGTCAGGTTTTAGAGAGTGGAACATATATCTCAGGGTCTGAAGTTGAAGCTTTTGAGGCTGAATATTCCAATTACTGTGGATCAGAGGGCTACTTCATTAACCTTACGGGCAAAGTTATGAGCAAGTAAAGCTTCAATTTCTTGCCATTGCATGCATGATGCAAGGACTGCAAGAGGTAATCTTAAATCGATCATTTGATCAATTCGGTTGAGAAAAAAATCGTTGACTGGGCTCATGATTGCATTTCCAGAAAGCTCCCAGAAAACAGTACTGGGAAGGTCATTATCTGAGGATTACGATAACCTAAAAACCTTATTTTTAACAATTAAATCAATTAGTTATGAATAAATCAGCTGCGACGACCTATTCTAATGATCTTGAACAGAGATTAGAGAATTTTCATGCGTCTTGAAATAATTGCAGATTAAAGCCTAAGATCTAGCGATCAAGTCGTAGCGGAAGTCAGAGTAGATTAATTCCTCATGCTGAGGCATAGCGGATGCAGAAACAAACCCGGCAGCAAGACAAAGTCGCTCAAGCCAGGCCGTCTCGATCCAAGAGCCAATGATGGGCTTGCGCTCGGCAAGCCCATCAAAATAAGCTGCAGTTCGTGGCTCTTCATTAAAGTAGTCCCATAGTTTGGATCTGTCGGGAATGTCGCCGATCAATAAGATTCCTCCAGGCTTCATCCATGAGCGTATTCGACGTACCATGGTAACGATATCCGACTCATCAATGTATTGTATACCTGCGTACCATAGCACCTTAGAAAAATTCTGTTTTGGTAGCTGCACGTTTCGCATATCACTGACAAAGACGTTAACATTGGGCAGACCTCGTAACGCTAGACGCTCGGTAAGTACTGGGCTGATGTCCACGGCATCAATATGGTCTACGCGGCTGCTGAATGCGGAAGAGAATAACCCATTGCCGCAGCACAAATCAAGCAAGCAGTCGTCAGCGCATAGTTCAAGCTGCTCGCTCACAGTGGAGAGCGTAATTTCCCACTTCTTCTGATCAATGGGCTGTTTGTTTCGCGTACGAAGAACTTGAGTTTGGTCGTCCTTGCTCGCCAAATTGCCTTGATAATCAGACCAGAAACGGTCCCAGTGCTCTTTGCTTCGTTGTGTCATATCGAAAATAGCTCATTCACAACCTCTCGTAACATCTTTTCATATCGAATGAGATCGTCTTCATCGATGTCTGGATGGGTGGGCAGATTGATTATGTTTGTGGAAACGAAATGCGATTGCGGAAAACACGCTGGTGTGATTTCGGGTATGAGCGTATGGTACAGCGCTGTTGGTATGAGCCCTCTTTCTATAAGTTTAAAATACAACTGTTCACGCATGCCCTCACCGACAATCACGGGACAATTCAGAGGCACAGCACCTTCAGGAATGTTCTCGAGTAGTAGTTCCAATTGCGGGATTGACCGAACCCATTCCGCCACTTTATGATAATTGTGTTGGCGGCGGAGCGAGGACGCTACGACATCTGTGTCTGCAAACTCTGCCAAAGCCTCATAAGAGATGCGAAACTGCTGAGGCAAAGAATCAAAATTCAGCCCTCTATTGTGATCGAGAAAGTATCCACCATCGACAGTCCCGATGCTTTTGTGAATGGAAAAAATGGCGTAGTCGCCAAAACTGCCTAGACGCCTTTGTCCTAGCCCCCCTAGCAAGGTATGGGCACAATCCTCAATGACTTGCACACCATACCGTCGACAAAGTGCAACGAAATGCTCGACGTCTACCTGAGGAACCCCGAAGTAATGAATTAGGAGCGCAAGTTGAAACTCACCGCCACGCAGTTGCTCCTCCAATGCCGTAAGGTTGGGGCTCAGCCTTTGGTCGAGAATGTAGAACGCATAATCTATAGCTGTGTCTCGTATTGGATCGAATACGCCCGAACCCTCTACCTTAGATAGACCTATGTACGATGGCAAAAGAATGCCACGGGAGTCGATACGCTTCTTCGCTTGCAGAATGAAGGTCATTGCCGCTCGCGCCGAAGTGGTGAAAACACGCCGACCGCGGTATGAATAGAGCTTTTTGCTTTCCTTCTCGATGAATACCATTTCACGGGGCCAATATAAAAGAGGAAAAAACTACAAAAAAGTAGTTCAGATCGGCTACACGTAAACGCTGATGTACTGGAATAAAGAAAACGCGTTCACCGTAAAAAACACTACACTCAATTCCGTGAGCCCACCCATGCTGTTTCAAGGCTACTAGGTCAATGCCTTCTGGTACGGTAAACATAAATACACCTGGTACATCATTAGCAAGCAATTCGAAGCGCGCATGGCACCCTATTTTACTAAAATTCTGTACTAGCCAGCGGTGATTTTCCAATCTCTGTCTTCGAGCGTGAGGCAGAGCGGGCATGTAATGGGAGAGTACCTTCGCTAGGTACGATTCAAGATCACCACCCCGCTGCACTTTGCTCTCGATTTGATAGCCGGCATCATACGACAAGATACCGCCCATCTGTATTGGGAACACCTTGGGCAGACTGAAGACGATGAAGTCCCCCACTCGACCCATATCCTGGGCTGGGGTATTAGCCAGGTAGGAGTGGCAGGCATCCTCGATAATCGGTAGGCCGTAGCGGCGTAGTCCGGCGAGGTCGCGGTACGGGTAGCCAAACTCATGATTAACGAACAACGCGGCTGTACTGTCCTGGATCTCGCGCGACCATTTGCAAACCTGTTCAATTTCGCGCGTAACGCAACCGCTGATATACGTGTTAGCAGAAGTGGTTAGGATAGTTATACAGTCGGTGGGTTTCAAATCAAGCGCCTTGAGCGCCAGCGAAATACCCTCCTTCCCGCTTTCGGTGAAGCACCACCTGCGGCCAGAGAAAAAAACGTCAAGTGCGTTTATAGCTGCCGTCGAACGCGGGAGCAGTAAATTGTCTGCCACATCACCGGTGCAAAAAGGACTAATCCTGTAGCTTGGTGAGTAGAACGTATCTGGATTAAGAACGTAACCACCGCAAAATCCAGTTGTAAATTTACCACTCACGGCTTGATCTTAAGCAGCAGACCCATGTCTGCCAATAAGCGAATATCGAGCTGGTCCGCTATTGCATACAGTGCTTGAACTAGGTTCGCAGGCATGCTCTTCATCATCGAGTTAGGCAGTACCTTTAATAGGAAACCTTTCTGACCAACAACCTCGAATCCGGCGGCAGAGACTTCGTAGGTTAGTTGCTCAAAATCATAAACTCGCAGGTGGCCCACCAAGTGATCACGTTGGCTCAATGTGGATAAGGTTGGCTGTATACCCATGAGTACCGCTAGCCGACGATGGATGGAGCTAGCGTTTGGAACGGTCACCACCACTCGGGTGTTCGCGCCGCACCACCTGTGTATGCAGGCTAGAGTATCCGAAGGGTCCGCAACATGCTCTAGAATATTAGTAGCCAAGATGACATCATATTCACAATTTGGCTGAAACTCTGAAAATAGGGCGTGATGCACTCTTATAGAGTCGCCGTGTATTTCGCGGGCACTATGGGCGAGTAATTCAGCTCCTTCTATTACATCAACCTGCATACCAGCCGCTAGCAGTTGAGGCGTTAGGTTGCCCTCGCCGTAGCCCATTTCAAGTACGCGACTACTAGGCAAAAAAAGGTCTTTGACCCATGCCGCGCAGAGATGCTGAAATTGCTGATCGAACTCTTTATCTGTTATCTCGAGATTTAGGTGGTACTGATTGGCAATCTGATTGAGTGAGTCTTTGTTCACAATGGGTTTCATATATGCACTCCCTCCTGGCGAGCAATTTTTAGCGCTTGGATAATATGGTCGTTTAGGGTTACAGATACATAACCGCTGCTGGCACCGATGAGTTCCACCTCAGGAAACTCCTCTTCAATATACTGCCGCTGGCGGTTAAAACTAGTCATTTGACCGATTGAAGGAATGGCCAACGCCCCTTTGAAACTTCGACGATGGCAAGACACTATGGCTTTCGGATCGATGCCGTAGCGGGTCAAAGCAGCATCAAGAATGCGTGATTTGTCTGGGCTATCCTCACCCCATCTATGGGAATTGCATTCGAGGATGATTTTATGCTCTGGGTATGTCGCACCGGCACAAATACTCTGATTAGTTACGCGGTAAAACGGAGAAATCTCCTCTGGATCAAGCAGCACCGTAAATTTATTAATAACTCCTTCATCTTTTACCTTGAGGAAAAAAAGATCGAGGTCGGCGCGCTTCGTTGGAGGCAGGGTTTTATGAAAAGTGTTGGTTAGCTGGCCAATGTCGCCTCCCCAAGCCAAGCGTTGGAAGGAAAACTCTTCAACACCGATCTGAATCGTGGACCCAATCAAATCGATTTCTATATCCTTGGCGTTATAGACAATTTTGACGTTGGGAAGTCGGCGAACCACATCAGCGATCCTTTCGATAAATCCTCCGAAATTAACGTCTTTGGGATAGTGGAATAGCGTCGGCTGTAGAGATTGAGGGGATGGTCCAAACTGGCTAAGCAAACTTTCCGGATAGAAAAGTGGTACCCAGCCGTTACGATGGAACACGCCCGCAATTTCCGCACTCGAAATTCCAAGAACCTTTCGGAACATTGGCTCGATTAGCAAGCCGTGGAAGGTCGGACCGTGATTTGCCAAGGAAGCTGATTCGAGCGATTTAGTAGCTAGAGGGGAGTGCAGTTCACTTTTGGTCCGCGGATGTAGCAAGTTAGGGGCAGCTAATATGCCCTCCAGCTCCTTGCGTATTGCCATCCGAACCTCTGGCGGTAGGACGGCCAAAATATCGAAGTGGTTGCTAATAATTAAATCGTCAACAACTTGGCTGCCAAATTGCATACGTGGCGTCGCCAGTGGCACCGTCTCTACAAAGCGAGCAAGATAGTCTTTGGCGAAATGCACATAGCGACCGACATCGGGCTTACGATCGGGATGATAGTTCTGAATATCATTGCTAGGTTCGCCAAAGAGATCAAATTCAAAATTTGTCATCCCAACATCGTATATATCACCGTTAATGTGGATGCCACCGAAAATCCCACCCCAAGACTTACTTGGACTAATAAGCATTACCCGATTGCCCGCGCTTCCCAAGCGCTCCGCCAAAACCAGCGCGGAGATTCCAGCACCATAGATCACCCAATCAGTACGTTGCATGTCTACCCATGTTCCTTTGGCAATTTATTACTATATAGCTTGAGTGTAATACTGAGCAACACGTTAAATTTCTACTTATACTTTTTGGTATGTTGTTACATCATAGGGATTTACACATACGAACCTTAAGGGACTCAGTGAAACCAAGCCCTCGCTTGAACTCAATGAGACCAAAATTTGGATCGCGATCCAAAGTTGAGGTTCCTACATCTAGAAGTTTTACCTGCTGCTCTAGAGCATAAACATAAATGGCTTCTGCGAGTGACACAACTGGACTTAAAGATTCATAACCGGGTAGGTCGCCCCAGTAAAAAACGTATAGAACCGCGGCCGAAAGACGTATGCATATTCCAGCTGCAGCAAGGGTGGTGCCGTCGCGACAACCAAACAGTGTTATCGCTGAGGGGAAGGTATCAACCATGATCTGCAGCTCGGACAGTGTCATTGACATGCCGTAGCCTTTACTCTCCCGATTAGCCAACAAGGTTTCATATACTGACGAAAGAGATGAAAGCGGTAACCGCTCGCCAACCAGTCCCTCCCGCTGGCACTTTCGCAGTCGCTTTCGATTGCCGTAGCTCATTCGATCGGAAAAACTTCGGGAGTCGATTTCAAGGCTATGATTCAGATCACACTGAGTTATCTCAAAGCCTCGTGAACGCAAGAGGTAGAGTTGGTTAGAGTAGGCGATGGGATCATGCGCCATTGGTGCGAGCAAAACTTCCAACCGTTTGGCTTCCTTGCAACGCAATGAGGTCTCTACAGCGTCATAAAAAGCAAAGAGGCTATCTCTCCTAAGTCCAGACTCTGAGGCAAAACCGGCAAACGTTCCGAGGGCTGGGCTACGCCAAAGCCCCCCATCACCCACCGGAGTAAAGTGCACAGTAGCTGCAACTTTTGCGGATGATACCCATTCGAAGTATTGTCCTCGCCCGCCGGCATGCAAGCGAAAAAAAGGACCCCCGTGAAAGAGGCTCCCTAAGCCTAGTCCTAGATAGGCATTGTTGAACAAGGTGTAATTATTCATAACGGCAGCTCTCAGGATTATTAACCGACTCGCGAAAGGCTATAACTTTTGAATCTTCAATATAACAAAGGCCTTTTATTGTTTTGCGCAAACCGAGCGTGCTGCGTATTTGCCTCTCTACTCGATTCGTCCCGTTAATTTTTCAAATGATGGCCAGCAGGTCATTTACAACACTGACCAATGTGGGCACCAGGATAGAAACTGCCGTATGGTTGCTTACGCTTCTCCGCCCGCTGATTTGCGACAAGACGCCTGTCAAGATAATAACCATCGATGTCGTTGAGCAGGCTAGCTTTGTCCACGCTACTATTAAGCCTGGTACCGGTTACATGCTTCAATTACTTGAGCAATTTGTTCTGAGGTGATGGCGGGCCCAATCGGCAAACTCACCACTTGTTGATGGATCAATTCAGTCAACGGTAATCGTATGTTATTGTACGTGGGGTATGCTGTTTGCTTGTGAGGGGGAATGGGGTAGTGCACCAACGTGTCAATTCCCTTGGCCTTGAGGTGAGCTCGAAATGCTGCTCGGTGCTGTACCCGCACTACAAACTGATGAAAGACGTGGTGCGATAAACCTAAAGCTAACGCGGCCGCCTCTAGCGGCTTGATTAATAGCGGATTTTGAATACCCCGAGCATACGCTGTTGCGACCTGTCGGCGTAATAAGTTGTCTGCGTCGAGTCTCACTAGCTTGACGCGCAGCAACGCCGCCTGCATTTCATCTAATCGGCTATTTACCCCAGGGTAGCGGTTTTCGTATTTTTTGTAACTGCCGTAGTTGCCTAGCGCGCGTACAGTTTTGGCTAGTTCGGGGCTGTTGGTGGTCATTGCGCCCGCATCGCCCAAAGCGCCCAAGTTTTTACCCGGGTAAAAACTGAAGCCCGCGGCATGACCCCAGTTGCCTGCACGCCGACCGTCAATACTGGCGCCATGTGCCTGAGCTGAATCCTCCAGCACCAGTAATTGGAATTCATCAGCAATCGCCATGATGGCTTTCATGGGCGCCAATTGGCCATAAAGATGCACAGCCACAATAGCTTTTGTTTTGGAGGTAATCGCCGCACAAACTTTTTGCGGGCACAAGTTATAGGTGTTCGCATCTGGCTCCACCAACACCGGTTTTAGTCGGTTCTCCGTGACAGCCAACATACTGGCGATGTAGGTATTCGCGGGCACAATTACCTCATCGTCGTCTTTTAGTTTACCCATCTCTTTCCAAGCGCGAAGGGTTAAGCTTAAAGCGTCCAAGCCGTTGGCCAACCCCACGCATTCCGAGGTCCCGCAAAAGGCGGCAAACTCTTGCTCAAAGGCGCTGACCTCTTGACCAAGCACGTACCAACCTGAATCAATCACTCGTGTGGCAGCGTCGATCAAAGTCTGACGCTGTCGTTTATTGAGTGATTTCAAATCAAGAAACGGTATCATGTTCAAAAAATGTCAGATTCAATATCATGATGCACGGGGTCGATACAACAGAGTAGTACCTAGGCGCAGGCTGATGCTTGCGTGAATTCTTTGTAATTACGGTAGTAGTCGTTTTCGTTATAGTCGCTGGAAGCAAGCACCAAGCAAACAGATCCAGACGAAAAGTTGTCTAGCTCACGCCAAATCATAGGGGCAATGTAAAGCCCTTTATAGGGGCGATTAAGATGTACTCGCTCTTTATCACGACCGTTATCGAGAGTGACATCAAAACTTCCTGACATAGCAATCATCAGCTGGTGCAACCCTTTGTGGGCGTGGCCACCACGCGTTGATCCACCCGGTACATCGTACAAATAGTACACGCGTTGGATGTTGAATGGAATGTGATTACCGCTTTCAATAAAACTAAGATTACCACGCATGTCTTTAATCACTGGTAGGTCTATCAGCCTGCAATTACTTATCATGATAACGCCGACACTAGAGCCAATTTTTTCCCAACACACTCATAAAAAATGTGAGGGTCGGCCGAGAAGCTTGGAGCGAGTCTGAGCAAACGCTCTATACATAACTTGAAGTTTGATTTGTAGCTCAATCGATCACCTTTATTTTTTTAAGATCAATCGTCAAAGTAGATTGACAAGACGCCTTAGGTGCTCAGTTAATCGACGTCCAATTACAATATTTAGGAGAGTTCGTACTGATCTTCGCACGCGAGAAAATACCACGTCCTTGATGGCCTTGACAAGATATAGGTACCCCTCAATGGACAAGCCAAAGTGTCTAATAAGCTTTATGTTAAACCGAGTGACCGTGCATCTGGTTAGGTATGCCTCGATTGCCTTCTTGGAAGTTAAGCTTATCGATTTTTTGTATTGAGACAGTACAGCTCTGTAAACTAAGAAATTTACTTCATTGCACACAATGCTCCATTTGCTAACGGTAGAGTAGGATCCGAGCGGTCCCCCAGCAAGTCCAACAATGACTTTATCAAAAACGACATCGTTATTCAAGGCAAGTACAGTCTTAAAGGCGTCGACATTATCGGGAAGCAAATCTAAGCGAACTGCGAGTGATCTATCTACACAGAATGGCAGTTCAAATGCTTTAGTTCTGGCAGAAATAGATCTTTTGACGACGCTGAACTGGCTCCAGCCGAGATAATCACTTCCCCAGCTTTTTAATCCGTAAGATCTAATAAATTCATCACCCGAACATACAAACTGGGGCGGCCTATCTTGGAATTGCTCGCACTGATCAAATTGGAGCATAGGTAACATCGATCTCTCTTCGATCGAATTTGCAAAGTAAATCGAAGCATTTTCGTTCCGAGCAAGCCAACTTACTGCGCGTTCCATAAACTGACGGTCAGTGAACACATTGTCGTGGGAAAACGGGATTAGGTACTCTCCAACAGACTCATGTAAACAAAAGATAAAGTTATCTTGTGTCCCTAGATTAACGGACTGTCTAAAAAATCTTAGCGTTATTTGGTTGTCAAGTAGTGACTCTAGCTCCCGCACAGGCCTTGATAAATCGTTAGGTGAACAATCATCTGAGATAACAATTTCTATTGGTCTATATGTCTGAAGTAATATTGATTTAACGCATCGATCTAAAACGTCAAAATTATCATAAGCAGGAATGAGGACGCTCAGTAAACGACTCATAAGAAAAAACTCCGATGATATTGAGCGATGGGTAGCTACTTGGTTTTAGCGGACCATGTTTAATTTACGGATTTGCCCCCAGGTTGAGCACCACGAATCTTAGTTAATTAATTGAGTGACTTTCACGGGGCATCACCGGTGAAAGATTTTTCAAAGCAGCGTATTTTTTTTGATTGTACCAATAATTTTACGTTTTATTATGACGGCAGCCGAGTCAGGCCTGCTGGCTAGTCGGACGTAGCGTTTGAAGGTTTTAACAAAGCTCTCGGCCATCCCATTGATTTTGGGGCTTTTCACCAGAGTGGTATTTGGTTTGAATACCACGGCTCGGGCAAAGGATCGAAAATTGCTTGCGATGTAACAGGACCCGTTATCAGAAAGCCACTCTACTTCGTGGGGCGCAGTGTGACTGGAGCCAAACCGATATTCAACAGCTTGCATCATCAAATCTCCAACAAGATTAGCGTCGATCTCTTAGGTCGTAGCCACCTAACTCATGACTTCTCGGTCACAGCAATCCAGGGCAAACTCGACACGAACCTTTTCACCGTTATCACACCCAATTTCGAAGCCGTCAGAACACCAACGGATGTTGCTGCGATCGACCGCGACCGTGCCCTCATGTTTTCTGGTGTTTACAGGCCTACAGCCATGGCGGTAAAGCAGCAAGTTGTGGTCTCTCATGACGCGATAAACCCTTTTGGGGCTCACGCGATGAGCCCGGTCGTCAACGCCCTGATGGCGCAAGACGCCCCAAACGCGTCGATAACCGTAGGTGCCGAGATCTTTAATAACTGCACCGATATCAGCACGCAACGCCGAGTCGTCAGACTTGGGCGGAGCCCGTCGTCGGTCCGACCACCTGGACTGTCGTTTTGCAAGAGCCGTGACATGGTAATCCTCCCCTAGGTTGGTAGGAGTTAGAAGTAGAATTTTCTCGTTATGAGGGGGTTCTACTGATGAAGAAGTCACGATTCACGGATAGCCAGATTATCGAGGCGCTTAAG